>Ga0209515_10003743_pt1 | contig 21250 bp, 20 predicted proteins | sample Subgroupgradi54m_FD_187454 | JGI IMG/M metagenome (GOLD analysis project Ga0209515, IMG submission 187454) | Subsurface groundwater microbial communities from S. Glens Falls, New York, USA - GMW60B uncontaminated upgradient, 5.4 m (SPAdes)... ...
ATTTTTCACCATCGCTCGCGGATCCGCACTCGAAGTCGGCGCGATTTTTGATTTCGCAGCGGCCATGCAATGGGGCGATGCCGCGTATTACATCGATGCACAGGTGAAGATTGAGCGTGTTGTGCAGATGGTGAGTAAATTGCGATGAGGTCGCACAAATAATTAGTCCACACGCCCTAATCCGAACGTGTGTATTTTTTACGAATCCTGCAAGAGTTCCAATGCGCCCCACCGTTGGTAATAGTGATCGACGATTTTTTGCGCGGCGTCGACGGCGGTGCACGCGTCGTGCAATTGCGCGGCATCGGCCGCAATCGCTGGATTGGTCAGTGTCTGCTGGCAGGCAGTGAGCTGCCGTTCCGCCTGCGCAATATTTTCTTCCATCGCGTCCCACTCGCGCTGCTCCTTGTAACTCAGCTTGCGTGATTTTTTTTGGGCGGCGCTTTTCTCCCGTTCCCCACGGGAGAGGGCCGGGGTGAGGGGGCCGTCCGATTTTGCACCCTGCGCCGCTTCCCATTGTGAGTAATCCGCAAATGTCGTGGCGCCGCCCTGTCCGTCGAGTGCGAGGAGTTGCGTCGAGACACGATCCAATAAATAGCGATCGTGCGTGACCAATAACAGCGCGCCCGGAAAATCGAGCAGACTCTCTTCCAGAATTTCCAGCGTGGGGATGTCGAGATCGTTGGTTGGTTCGTCGAGAATCAACAAATCTGCCGGTTGTTGCATCATGCGCGCAATCAGGATCCGCGCGCGTTCGCCGCCCGAGAGTTGGCTGATGGGTAACGACAGTTGATCGGCGGAAAATAAAAATCGCCGCGCCCAACTCACAAGATGCATCGGTCGCTCGCGATAAATAATCTGATCGCCATGCGGTGCGAGTGCTTTTCGTAACGTGAGTGCGTCATCGAGCGTTGCGCGATGCTGATCCAAAAATACGGTGCGTAAATCGTCGGCGAATTCCATCGTGCCAGCGCTTGGTGTGAGTGCGCCCGTGAGCGCCTTGATCAGCGTGGTTTTGCCGCTGCCGTTGTGCCCCAATAACCCCAGGCGCGTGCCGGGAGACAGTTTCAGTGTGAGGTCGTTCACCAACACGCGTTCACCAAACGCGAGCCGAATATTTTTGGCGACGACGAGTTCCTTGGTGCGCCGCTCCGACGCGGTGAAATCGATCGCGACTTTTTTGGTGTGTGCATTGCGCGCCGCAATTTCACCTAAATCTTCGATCAGCGCGTGGGCCGACTTGATGCGGGCCGAGGATTTCGTCGTGCGCGCCGCCGGTCCGCGCCGCAGCCACTCGACTTCACGGCGCACACGATTCGCGAGCGCCGCTTCCTGTTGCAATTGTCCCTGCAGAAATATTTCGCGTTGATCCAGAAAGTCGCTGTATTTCCCCGGCGCATTAAAATGTCCCAGCGGATAGCGTTGGTTGAGTTCCATGACGCGCGCACTAATATGTTCCAGAAAATAGCGATCATGACTGACAACCAGATACGCACAGCGCGCGGTCGTGAGGAGATTTTCCAACCAGACAATTCCCTCCACATCCAGATGATTGGTTGGTTCATCGAGCAACAATAAATTCGGTTCACGAATCCACTGACACGCAATCGCCAGCCGTTTGCGCCAACCCCCAGACAGCGTCCCAACCACCTGCTGCGCGTCGTGAAAGCCACATTTCCCCCACATGACCTCGGCGGCAATTTCGCGCTCGTAGTCTTCCATGTGCGAATCGTGCAGCGCGCCCGTGAGCGCATGATGAATCGTCAGGTTATCTGCAAACGTCGTCTCTTGTGGCAAATATCCGATGCGCGTGGCGAGACTGTGCGACACCGTGCCGTGTTCGGCCGTTTCCAATCCCGCCAAAATTTTTAGCAGTGTTGATTTGCCCGAACCGTTGGGTCCGATCATGCCAATGCGATCGCGTTCTTCGATGCCAAACGTCAGATCCCGAAAAATCGGGTGCCCTCCGAAGGATTTCGATACATTGTGACAACTGACGAGAAGCGACATGCCCGCGCCGCTAACATTCACGTAGCGTGAATGCAACTGAATGACGGGTCGTCACGAGCGAAATTTCTTGCGAAATTATCGTCGCCGTTTAGGATGCGCGCCACATGTATCCCATTTTGTTGCGACTCCCATTCGCCCTGCCATTCATCGGGCCCGTCACCATTCACACCTACGGCCTGTTGGTCGCGTTGGCATTCCTCACTGGATTGTCGTGGGTCACGCGCGAATCAAAACAGCAGGGCGAAGATCCGGCCATCGTGTCTGATTTGATGTTTTACGTCATCGTCACCGGCATCATCGGCGGACGCCTGACTTTTATGTTGGTCGAAGAACCCGCGCGATTTTTCGGCAACCCGCTCACCTTTTTTCGGATCTGGGAAGGCGGTCTGGTATTTTACGGTGGGGTAATTCTCTCGAATCTGTTCGGCATCTGGTTCACGCGGCGCCATGGCATGTCGTATCTGAAAATGGCCGACATCTTCGCGCCCGCGCTCGCACTCGGTCACGCGATTGGCCGCGTCGGTTGTCTGATGGCGGGCTGCTGTTATGGTCAGGTCGTCGGTGTCACACATTGGTGGACACTCACCTTTCCCACCGAATCAATCGGCGCCCCGCCCGGATTGCCGCTCTACCCGACGCAACCGTTGGAATCGTTGGGTGAGCTCGTTATTTTTTCCGTTTTGTATTTCGCCCGTCGTCACAAACGTTTCAACGGCCAAATTTTTGCGCTCTATCTCATGATGTACGCCGTCCTGCGCGGTAGTCTCGAAACCCTGCGTGGCGATGTCAGTCGCGGCTTTGTACCCGGCACCGATATCTCCACGAGCCAAGCCATCAGCGCCGTCATGATTCTGCTCGCGCTCGGCATCTGGATCGTGCAATCCCGCCGCGTGAAGAGGAGCGTATGAAAAAATATTGTCGCACTGCGATCCGAACATTTTGTATTTTGCATTTTGCATTTTGCATGAGCAGTTGCGTGCACCCGCTCGTCCACGCCGAATTACAGACCAACGATCCGCTCGAGCAAACCTTCAATTCGGGTCCCAACACGGTTTATTATGCCATTCGGTGGGCGTTGGCGGAACGCGGGTATCCGGTGGGATTCGAGGATTTGCCCGGTGGTGTGATTCAGACCGCGTGGGTTCCGGTGAAATCCGATTCGCATTACATCAAACCGTTTGGCTCGGAAGATTACGGAACGGTTGGTGCGTATCATCAACTCGAAGTCCACGTGATTCCCGCCGGCAGCGAAACGAAATTGTCGGTGGTGTCGCGCATGAAAAGCATTGTGCAGGGATTGCACTCCAACGGTCGCGAGGAACGCGCCGTGTTGGAACAGGTCCAAAATTTTCTGCGCAGCCGCGACGTGGAAGTCACGAATCTTGGTGCCGAGTAATGGATTACAAATCCACGATCAATTTGCCGCAAACGGAATTTCCCATGAAGGCGGATTTGCCGGTGCGGGAACCGCTCATGTTGGCGCGGTGGGAGCAAGAGCGCGTCTACGAGGCGATGCTTGCCCGGCGCCAAGGCGCGTCGCCATTCGTTTTGCACGATGGGCCGCCGTATGCCAACGGACACATTCACTTCGGCCATATTCTCAATAAAGTGTTGAAAGATATTGTCGTGAAGTCGCGCGCGATGGCGGGGTACTACACGCCGTTTCAACCGGGTTGGGATTGTCATGGTTTGCCCATCGAGCTCGCCGCCGAAAAAGAAATTGGCAGTAAAGGTCCGCGCGATGTCCTGGCGATTCGCCGCGCCTGTCGTACGTATGCCGAAAAATTCGTCGTCGCCCAACGGGACGAATTTCGGAGAATGGGTTGTTTTGGTATGTGGGATGCGCCGTATCGCACGATGGATTTTTCGTATCAGGCGGAAATCGCGCGGCGCTTCGCCGATCTGTATGCGTCCGGCGCGGTCTACAGCGGAAAAAAACCGATCGCGTGGTGTCCCTCGTGTCGCACCGCACTCGCCGAAGCGGAAATCGAATACGAAGATCACACCTCGCCCTCGATCTATGTGAAATTTAAACTGTGCGACGCCAAAAAAATTGTCGGTGATGAAACTGCGCCGGTGTTTGTCGTGATCTGGACCACGACACCCTGGACTTTGCCCGCTAATCGCGCGATTACGGTGCATCCCGACTTTGTCTACGCACTCGTGCGTTGCGACCGCGAACTGTTCATCATCGCGCGCGAACGTGTCGACGCGGTCATGACCGAACTCGGAAAATCTGCCGCCGATTTTCAGATCGTGCGCGAATTTTCCGGGAAAGATTTGGAACACGCGACCGTGCAGCGTCCGTTGCCGCCGGACAATTCGTCGGTGGTGTTGTGCGGTGATCACGTCACACTCGATGTCGGTACCGGTTGTGTGCACACCGCGCCCGGTCACGGCATGGACGATTATATCGTTTCGCGCAAACCGGAATATCAATCGTATGTTGATACGAAAAAAATTCTGCCCGATGTGGCCGTCGATCACGCCGGAAAATTTCTGCAGGGCGATCCCGACGTGCCGCCCGCATTGCATGGAAAAGGCATCGCCGAGGCCAATCCGCTGATTATTGAAATGTTGCGGGCGAGTGGGCATTTGTTGTTTGATGCGAAAATCCAACATCAGTATCCGCATTGCTGGCGGTGCCACAAACCGCTGTTGTTTCGCGCCACCGAACAATGGTTCGTCTCGATGCACGAAACGCAATTGCGCGAACGGGCTTGCTCCGCGATTGCGAACGTCACGTGGATTCCGCAGTGGGGGCGACATCGTATTGAAGGCATGATGCAGGCGCGTCCCGACTGGTGCATCTCGCGCCAACGCGTGTGGGGCGTGCCGATTGTTGCGGTGCGCTGCGCGTCGTGCAGCATGCGTAGCACCACACCCGAATTTATTCGCGCGATGGCCGACCAGTTCGAGCAACACGGTGCGGACTACTGGTACACGCAACCGATCGAAAAATTATTGCCGAACAAATATTGCTGTCCGCACTGCAAAAAAACGAACACGTTTATCAAAGAGAACGACATCCTCGATGTCTGGTTTGATTCCGGGAGTTCGTTTGCCGCCGCGTTGCAAAAAAATCTGCACGTCGATCCGCCCGCCGATTTGTATCTGGAAGGGAGCGATCAACATCGCGGTTGGTTTCATACCTCGTTGCTCGTCGCCCTGGGCACCACGAAAACCGTGCCTTACAAGGCCGCGCTCACCCACGGATTCGTGGTCGACGGGCAGGGGAAAAAATATTCCAAGTCGGCGAAAAATTATGTGCCGCCCGATTCCATTCTGAAACAATATGGCGCGGAGTTGTTGCGCCTGTGGGTCGCCGCCGAAGATTATCGCAGCGACATTCGCGTCTCCGATGAAATTTTGAAACGTCTCGCCGAAAGTTATCGCAAGATTCGCAACACGTGGCGCTTTCTACTCGGCAATCTATTTGATTTTGATCCCGCGCGTGACGCGGTGTCGGTCGCACAGCTGCAGCCGCTGGAACGCTGGGTGTTGCACGAAACGCAATCGCTCATCGCCAAGTGTCGTGCCGCATACGAGAGTTACGAATTTCATCTCGTGTATCACGCCGTCACTGCGTTTTGCACCGTCACACTCAGTTCGCGCTATCTCGATATCTGCAAAGACCGTTTGTATTGCGAAGCGACCACGGGCGCGAGCCGGCGCGGCGCGCAAACGGTGTTGTGGATGATCGGCGATGCGCTCACCCGACTCATGGCGCCAATCTTGTCGTTCACCGCGGAAGAGGTCTGGGGATATTTGCCCGGTGGCGCCGCCCGCGGATCGGTGTTCGTCGCCGATTTGCCGAGCGTCGATGTCACATGGCAATTGCCCTCCACCGATGTCGCAGCGTGGGAACGTCGTTGGGCAATTCGCGAACTGGCGACGAAGGCGCTCGAAACCGCGCGTCAGGAAAAAATCATTGGCAACGCACTGGGCGCGACGTTAACCATCGCGGCCGATACAACGGTGCGCGCATTGCTCGACGCGAGCGGTGTGTCGTCCCCGGATTTCTTTTTGGTGTCGTCGGTAAATTATGGTGCGGTGTCCGGAACCTATCAGGCGCAAAGCGAGTCACTGCCTGGTATAGCGGTGAGTGTCGCCGCCGCCACCGGCACCAAATGCGAACGTTGTTGGAAATTATCTGCGGATGTCGGTGCGCATGCCGCGCATCCAACACTGTGTGAGCGCTGCGCGATTGTCGTCGCGTGACGCGCGACGCGAGACAATCTATGCCCTTCAAATACCGCTGTCTCCTGCTCATCACGCCACTGATCTTCGTGGCGGACCAACTCACGAAATGGTTGGTGCGCTCGCGCATTGCCTACGGGAGCGGGATTCCCGTCATCCCGGGTTATTTCGATATTGTGCATGTGCACAACACCGGCGCAGCGTTTGGCATGTTGGCGGGCGCGCAGGCGAGTTTTCGTGAACCATTTTTTTACCTCGTCTCGCTGGTGGCGATTGGTGTGATCGCCACCGTGTTGCGCAAACTGCCTTCGCATGAGCGTTTGCTGCCGATTGTGTTAACGCTGATTCTGGGTGGCGTGTTGGGCAACACCATCGATCGGGTTGCGCAAGGATTCGTCACCGATTTTTTGTCGGTGCATTGGCGTGATGTGGTGTTGCATTTTTCTTTTCTCGATCGCACGTATCAACTCGCCCTCGATTGGCCCTCGTTTAATGTCGCCGACAGCGCGATCACGGTGAGCATGGTGCTGCTGGCGTGGCAGGGGATGCGCGCGCCCCACACCGCGCCGAAAAAAAATGAGGAGGCTGCATCATGATGCCGATTCTTGCGCGCTTTCAGTTGCCGTGGCTCGGGAACATTGTCATTGCGCCATTCTTCACGACCATTTTACTCGGTGCGTTGGTCCTGACGCTGCTGGTGTACCGCTTGTTTCGCGCGAATGGCATTCCGCCAATTGTCGCCATCGACATGGGGATCATCGGCCTTGTCGCATCGGCCATCGGTTCGCGCATATTTCATGTCTTGTTCGAATATCCGCTCTACTACTGGGAAGATCCGTGGCGCGTTTTCGATGTCATGTCGGGCGGATTTGTGTCGTTGGGCGCGTATATTGCGTCGGTTGCGGCGTTTTATGTGTATCTGCGCCGTCGGCGTATGGCGGTGTTGCCCATTTTCGATCAGGTCGCGCGGGTGGTGCCGGTGATTATTTTTTTCACGCGACTCGGTTGTTTCCTCACCGGCTGCTGTTACGGTCGCCCGACCGACAGCATGTTCGGCATAATTTTTCCGCCGGGTTCCACCGCCTATTATTTTTTGCCGGGTGTTGCGGTGCATCCGTATCAACTCTACGACATGATCAATTCGCTTGCCATGTTGGTCGTGTTGCATCTCTTTTATCGGCGTAGAAAATTTTTAGGCCAAATCACCGCGATGTTTTTTATCCTGCTCGGCGCGTCGCGGTTTCTGCTCGAATATTTTCGTGGCGATGAAGATCGCGGTGTGTATCTGAAAGGCATTCTCACATCGTACGGCATTTCCACCGGACAAATTGTCATGTTAATTTTTCTAACGCTGGGCATCGTGATGTATCGTCATTGGCAGCGCGCCGCCAACTCAAAATCGGCGCCGGCTGCAGATCCAGCAACGCCGGACGTTTCCTCGTGAGTCGCCGCAGCGCCCATGTCGGTTCGTTGCTTGAAGTCTGTGCGGTGACTGCACTCTTCCTCGCGAGTTTGGTCTGGCTCTCCCAATACTCCTGGCAGTTCGGCGACGTCGCGGAGCGCATTTTTTTCGTGGCGTGGTCAGTGATTTTTGTCGGGTTGATTTTGCGCATCAAACGCGAACGGTTTGATTATGTTGAGCGCAACGTTGTTGCGATGGCGCGTAGTCTCGGAATTTTTCTGCTCTGGTCCGCGCTGATTTTTCCGCCGTATCTGTTGCTCGCGAATGGTTGGATGCGCATGGTGTACGGCGCGAATCTTCACTGGTCGCACTTGCTCACTCCCGCGCCCATCGAAATCGTTTTGCAACTCCTCATCGCCGCGTCTGAAGAAATCTATTTTCGCGGGTATGTGCAAACCACACTGAAAGCCGTGTTTCATCCACGTTGGCGGCTCTTTGGTGTGAGCCTCGGCTGGGAATGGCCGCTCACGGCAATAATTTTCGCCGCGTCGCACAGTGTGCTCATGGTGCAATGGTGGCACTTCGCCATTTTTTTTCCCGCCCTTGCGTTCGGTTTCTTGCGCGCCCGCACCAATGGTCTCGTGGCGCCGATCCTCTTTCACGCGCTGTCGAATCTCGTGCTGCAGGGCATCGTGATGAATTATGGGTGAGGAGGTGTTTCTGCGGGAAAATATAAGAAAATATAAGACGGAGGATATTTGGCCAGACACGCATTTCATGCATTTAAGACGGAGTCATTTTTGGATATAAAAAATATAAGACGGAGGATATTTGGCCAGACACGCATTTCATGCATTTAAGACGGAGTCATTTTTGGACAGCGTACGTTGTTTGACGGTTGAGGAGTGATTCGGAGCTATATGAGAGCACAAAAAAGCTAAATTGGAGCCATGGGGTGGTCTGCTAATGAGTTGAAAGCTGTTTTGATCGGAGAAAGTTTTGGTCGGAACGCACGCTGCCGCGTCCGCTATTCGCGGAGCCTTTGTACAGATTGTATGGGATTGCTCTATGTGCCGTAGCGATCACGAAAGCGTGCGCGCCAACGTTGATGGATCGCGATGCATTTGCATTTTAACTGGGCACGTTTGGCCAGTACCCAGTCGGGATTGCCAATGAAGGGTGCCGATGAATACGGCTGCTTGGTTTCCCAATCGTTCGCCAATAATTCTGCCACGATGGATCGATACGCTGCTTGTCGATCCGTATCAGATGGACCCAAGGCAAGGTACGAAGGAGCTGAAGTAATCAATGGATCGTGAGCCCCATGTGCATAGTAGGTATAAGAAGACCACTGGTTGTCTCGCGGATGTTGAACCTTGTGGGCGCGTTTTGGGTTCAGATCAATGTAGCGCATCAGCCGTAAACAATCATGGTCGGTTTGGATACACGGCGATTTAAATCGGTCCATGACCACCTGACCCCGTCGCCGTACGCGTTTATTGTAGGCGCGGGCAAACAGGGAATTGACCGTGCGGAAGAAGTCCGAAAATCGGGTCAGCGATTCAAGGTGGCCGCACAGATGCGGGTGATTGTCCATGAAGCAATACGCGTAGATAGTGACTCCGTAACGCTCTTTAAAGCGAAGTAATAAATCGTAATAGAGCTGCTTCGCCCAGGGCTCGGCCAACAACCAGTCTTGGTTGTGGCATTGCCAGGTCACATGAAAATAACAATCGTCTCCCAAAATCGCTGAACGGGGCACAGAAGCCATCAGTCATTGCATTAGCAAGTCTCACGCCAAACTCTCGTGACATATATTTCAGGGGCTTGGCTCGATAGTGGAAAACTGCGTGGCGCTCAGATGTCTGGTTTTCAGAATTCTGAGTTCAACATTTTGAACTCCGTCTTCATTTTGTTTTTCATTTTGTTTTTTGCTGAGTTCAACATTTTGAACTCCGTCTTCATTTTGTTTTTTGTTAGTATTTTTCTCCGTCGACGTGCAGCTCTACAAATTCGAGAGCGTCTGAACAATCAACGAATCGTTCGCGCACGTGATGCAGATGGCCGCGGTCTTCAAACCATTGCAGCGGTGGTGAACCAATCAGTGCACCGTCGCCGAAAATATCCCGCAGCGCCGTGGGATCAGCGGTCAGGCCCACCAGCATTTTCCCCGGATTCGCGCGTGGCGCACCGGCGTCGTCCAAAAATCCCAGGTGCGTGAGAATGCGTCGCCACGTGGGTGCCAGGGAAAACGAGGACTCATCGATGATGACGAGATCATAATCGTCCGAGCGCAATCGCGCCAGATTGTCCGGGCGCCCGATGGTGTATGCACTGGCGAGCACGACATCGTGATCGCCGGTAAAATCTTTTTGCTGCGACGTCATGAGTCCCACGGATTCCGGAAATCCCGGATGCGCGGCGAGATCTTTGTAAATCAGGCGCGTGACCTCGCGAAATGGCGTGATGATCAAGGCCTTGCGGGCGGGTGTGCTGGGATGGGCCGCGCGATATTGCGCAATGAGTTGTTGGACGGCCTTGGTCTTTCCGGTTTGCTACGGTGCACGCACATAGACCCGATCGCGACCGGCGGCGCGTGCGGCAAGAATTTTTTCGATTTGTTGTTCCTGATAATCGCGCAACGTGATGGGCGTTGCGATCGGCGTCGCGGGTTCGAAACGCAACGCGCTGCTGCGTACTGCGGTTGCCGCACGCTCGGGCGCGGCGCTTGCCAGCGCGACATCGGTCTCGGGAACGAACGCATCGACAGGCGCGGCCGACCTCGGGTGTCGGGAGCGCGGCGCTGCGGCCGGCGGTGGTGTTGGCGCGGCCGGCGTGTGGAGTGTGGTCGTGCCCGCGCGCCGCACCATAAGTTTAGCGGCGGGGAGTGGCGCAGGTTTTCCGGTCGAACGTGGCATGCTGTGCTCCTGAGCGTTCTCTCTAACTCCAAGCTCCTATCTCCAAGCTCCTAACTCCTAACTCCTATCTCTGTATCGGCAGCACGCCAAAAAAGTTGCTTCAAAAAAATTGAGATCACCGTATTGACATCGGGACCTGGGACATAGGACATAAGGACAATGATGCGTCTACGCATGTTGACCGCGGGCGAATCGCATGGGCCGGGGCTGACCGTGATTGTCGATGGATTGCCTGCGGGTCTTGCGCTGTCGGCCGACGAACATATCAATCCATTTCTCCACGAGCGCCAACAGGGCCACGGCCGCGGCGGGCGCATGCAGATTGAGCGCGATGTCGTGCACATTTCCGGCGGCGTGCGTCACGGTCGCACCATCGGCGCGCCCGTGGCGATGACACTCATCAATCGGGATTTTGAAAATTGGAAAGAAGCGATGAGTGTTGGGCCGACGTGCCGACGTGCCGATGTGCCGACGTGCGACGAATTACGAGTCACGAATCACGAACTACCAACCACGAATCACGAATTACGAGCAACGAGCAACGAGCAACGAGCAACTATTCATGAATCGCGAGACGCGCGACGCGAGACGCGCGACGTTTCCTGCCCGCGTCCCGGTCACGCCGATCTGGCGGGCGGATTGAAATTCAACACGCACGATTTGCGCAATGTGTTGGAGCGCGCGAGTGCCCGAGAAACCGCGGCCCGTGTGGCGGCGGGGAGTGTTGCGCGGCGGTTGCTTGCGGAGTTCGGCATCGTGCTGCGCAGTCATGTCGTGCAAATCGGAGACGTACATTGTGCCGATGTGCCGATGTGCCGATGTGCCGATGTAAAAGCAAATCCATCATTCTCCGTTAAAAAAACATCGGCACGTCGGCACATCGGTCCGTCGGCACAAATCTCCGCCGCCTGGTGGCAGTGCGTCGCGCAATCGCCCGTGCGTTGTGGCGATCCCGCCACGACGGAACAAATGATTTCCGCGATCGATGCCGCGGCGCGCGCCAAAGAAACGCTCGGCGGAATTTTTGAAGTCGAGGCGAGCGGTGTGCCGCCCGGTTTGGGCAGCTACGCGCAATGGAATTTGCGCCTCGATGGACAAATCGCACAGGCGTTCGTGAGTATTCCCGGTGTGAAGGGTGTCGAATTCGGTTTAGGATTTGCGATGGCCGAATTGCCGGGGAGTCGGGTGCATGATGAAATCGTCGCGCGTCGCGCGTCGCGCGTCGCACGCGAGGAGTCGATTTCACCTGATGACCTACGCGAGACACGCGACGCGCGACGCGCGACGCAGTTCTCCCGCCCAACCAATCACGCCGGCGGGATCGAAGGCGGCATCAGCAATGGCGAATCGATTCTGGTGCGTGCGATCATGAAACCATTGGCGACACTCATGCAACCACTCGCATCGGTTGATGTACGCACAAAAGAATCGGCGCGCGCGCATCTGGAACGCTCGGATGTGTGTGTGGTGCCAGCCGCGGCGTGCATTGGTGAAGCGATGTTGGCGTGGGTGCTCGCCGATGCACTGCTCATCAAGCTGGGCGGGGATTCGATGGATGAGATGCGGCGAAATTTCGGCGGGTATTGTCGACAATTGATGGAGTATTGATTAAGGAGTGCACATGGCGACAGCACGCGCACAACAACATTGCATCATCACCGGATTCATGGGTGCGGGGAAAAGTGTGGTAGGCAAATTGGTGGCGTGGCAACTCGCGCGGCCATTTTTTGATCTGGATGTGTGCATCAGCGAGGTCGTGGGGAATGATCTTGCCGCGTATATCGGTCGCGAAGGGGAAGAGGCGTTTCGGCGGTTGGAACAGGCGGTATTCGTGCGCTTGTTGGATCGCGCGCCTGCGGTGATTGCGACCGGCGGCGGCACGTTGCTCGAAAAATCGATGCGCGAAGTCGCCGAGGAATGCGGTGTCGTCATTTGCTTATCCGCAACACTCGCGACGATTCGCGCACGCATTGCGCAAGGCGCCGAATTGGAAAAGCGTCCGCTCTTACACAATAATCTGGCGCAGCTCGAGCAACACTATCGCCAACGCCAATCCGCCTACGCCGCTTTTGCGCATCAACTGCCCACGGATGGAATCAATGCCACCGACCTCGCCACGCGCATTGCGACGTGGTGGAACAATCTTGGGCAGAAAATGTGAAAAAATAATCACGCCAGCCTTTCTTCCAATCGTTGCACCGCTCCTTGCACATCGCCCAGGCGGGCGCGCGCGCCGCGGGCGAAGAGCGGGAGAAATATTTTTCCAAACGCCGCCAAACCCGCCGTGCCGTGCGGCATCACGCAGTGCGCGATGCGGTCGGACAGATCCGCGCCCAATGTGTAGCTCGGCAAATACAGATAAAAATTCGGATCGGGAATGAGCGTGCGCGTGACCCAGTCGCCAAATGGCGCGTTGATCGATTGCACCTGCAAAAATTCGTGGACCAGTTCGTGCCACTGTTGCAACACCGCATCGTCATCGAGTGGCGTGTCGTCACGCCAAGATCTGCGGCGATACAATTGCATCTCCATGAGCGCGTACACCATGAAACGCCGCGTTCTCCAGATGGCGTCGAATTGGGATTGGTGCGCAAAACTCTCCAGATAGGTGTCGGTAAATTCCGGATGCGCGCGTAAATATTTTTTCATGAGTACTGGTGTGGCCACGATTTTTTCCATGAGCGCATTCACGGTTTTATTGAGTCCGCCGATATCGTCGTGACTCATGAGCAACATGTATCCGTGCGCATCGTCGCCCGCAGCCTGTGATTGCACGGCATGGCCCAGCTCGTAGAGAAAAATCGTGAGTTGGGAGAGTGTCGTTTTTTCCGGCAGATTCGCGAATGCCATGGCCATGGGGGGCTGACTCTCGACTTCAATCGCCACGCCGGGTCGTCCCATTTTCTTGGCGCGCGCATCGATATCGATGATGATCTGATTCCAGGGTGCGGCGTTCAAGTCGACGCCCATGTCGCGAAAAATTTCCGTGGCAATCTGCAGCGCGCTGGTGCGGTCGATTGTGGGATGCGCGCCGATCGTGAGTTGCGAGAGCAGCGCCGGCACATCGGCGATCGCCACGGGGGCGCCGTCCGACAGGCGTTGTAGCTCGCGCAAAAATTCATCGTAGGTTGGTTGTGTGCTCGCACAATAATTGCGCACCGAGCGATAAAAATCCTGCGGCGAAAAATCGAACCGTTCGTGGGTGACGAGTGCGGCGTAATCGGAAAATCCGGCATCCACCGCGAGCGCGTTCAGCGTCGCGATGTGCGGAAAAAAATGGGTGCGATAGATTGCGCCCACGGCTTCGCAGTGTGTGCGATACAGATCGGCGCGTGCTGCCGGCGTCGGTGCGTTCCCGAACGCCTTGTAAAATGCGATTTCCGTCGAATGCCCAGTAAGGGCGGTTTGCATGGCTTTGGCGGCCGAATCATGAATGTCGATGCGTTGTGTCGCGTGCGCCTTGATGCGCGTACGTCGGGCGAGTGGTTTCAACAGATCACGTTGGAATGGATAATCGTTCAAGTAGGCGTTTGGTTGTTCGGCAATGCGTGCAATGCGGGCGGCGAGTGGCGTTAATACGTCTTGCATCGCCGCGATCTCGGCCTTTTCCACCATCGGCACCATCGCTTGATAATCGACGTACTGATGCCACACCGACACGGCCAAATAAAACGCGCGCCGAAACGCGTCGAGAAATGTGGCGGCGGATTCAATCAGTACGGCATCGGCGTATGCGGGAGTGCCAGAAAAGCGCTTGCTCTGCGCCGACACACCCTGTCGTTCGTACGCGTCGATCAGCGGGTTCCACGTCGTGAAGTCAAGGCCATTCACTGTCCACACGAAATTGCCGAGCAGTGTTGGCGTCGTGCCGTGGGAACTCGACACCACTTCGAGCGGCGCACACAACGCGAGATCTGATGCGTGATCCCAGGCGGCGGGGACGCGAAATAACACGGCGCCATAGTGTGTCGCCGCCGCCGGATCGGGACTCGGCAACGCATATTCCCGCAGCAACAATTGCGATCCGCGACAACAATGATCGGGATTTTGGGGTCGCAACCAGCGATCGGTGACGCTCGCGCGCACATCTCCAAACGAATCCGCTGCGGGTAACACGGGCGGTGTGTTGGTCGTCGCGGTGTGTTGCACGAGCGCGCTCGTAATCCCACGCGTGCCCAGCGCGTACGTGCGCGGCGCGGTGGTTTCCACGGTGATGCGTTGCGCAAAAATTCGCGGCGCCTTCGCGACGCCATGACCCGAGAACGGCATGCAGACTCCTTGTATTCAGTATCGGCGCGGCGTGGGAAAAGTTGCTTGTCTCTTTATCTCCTATCTCCTAATTCCTACCTCCTAATTGTGTGTAAGCAACTTTTCCACGCCGCCTGCCGATACCTAGTTAAAGGGAGATCATATATGCAGAAGCGATTACTGATGTTGACGGGAATTTCACTGCCCATGTTGGCGGCGGCGGTGGCGGGGCCGACCATGGGCTGTGGCGGCGGGAGCAGCGACGACGCCAAGTTCCCGGCCGTTCCGGTGACGACCGTGGAAAAAATGCGCGTGGATCAAGTCGCGTTTTACAGCGATGTCGCGCTGCAAGATCCCGACATTGAAGTCTGGGTCATGGACGCCGATGCCGACAATCGCGTGGTGTTGTGCGCGCATCACAGTACTGGCATGGACAAAGTCAGTACCGGTTCGGTGATTTACGGCCAGCTCGGCGCCGAATTCGATAACCTGGTCGGCACCGCGGGCGAGCTGCGGCATTTTCGCGTGCGCGTCTATCACAACGATGCGCATCCGTGTGCGACCGAAAATGAAAGTGATGCGATTATCATTAGTAGCGCCGAAAAAAGTAACGATACCCTGTTGGGCGAAAGCGATGTGTTGAACTTCGAGGATCTCACCCACTCGCCGATCATGGCCGAGAACGGCGGATTCTATGTGCGACTGCTGGCGACGGCCGATACCAAGCCAGCCGCTGTGCCGCTGGCCGCCTCGCTCTCTAGTGGCACTGGCAATTATCAGGTCGATCAACTGGCGCTGGCGAGTACGGTCGCGCTGCCGACCGACGCCACCGTACAACTCATCGTGACCGACACCGCCGGAAAATTGTTGGCGTGTGCGGGCGCGGGTCAGGGAATGGGTGTGGTGGAAGCGTCGGGCATTACGTACGGAAAGATTTTCGCCAATCTGGTCGATGCGCAAAGTCATACCGTGACGAAAACGACATTGACTGGTCAGTCTGTCATCGTGAAAATATTTTCCGGACTCGCCAAAGATTGTCCGCAGTCGCTGGCGACCACACCCGATAGCAAGGCAGAAATTGGCGAATCGGCTGCAATCGTGTGGGATGCGGTCGTGGGCAAAAAAATTTCATGCACCAATGGTGCGGCAACAGTCGTCATGAGAGGAAAATAATATGACATCATCTCTGCAAAAAAACATCGTGATCATTTGTGTGACGATTTTTCTCGTCGCGTGCAGCAGCGCGAAAACCTCCACGCAGTTGCAGTCGTCGCTGGCCGCGGTGTTGTCGAAGGCCAACGAATTGTTCGTCACCGTGCAATGCCCGGCCACACTGGCCGGCAAGAGTGGGGCGTTGGTGGTGGAATTTTTTTCAGACAACCAATTGACGGGGACTCCCGCGCAACACGCCACTGCGCTGCTCGACCTCTCCGCAGAAACCACCGCGAGCGAACCATCTGTTTCTGCGAGTGGGCTGAGTGCCGGAACGTATTTCGTGCGTGCCTACTTCGATGCGAATCAGGATGGTCAGCTGAACGCGGGTGAATTGGTCGGTACGTGGCAACAAGACAATCGACCCGCGTCAGTGGAGATTACCGTGAGCAGTCGATTGGCCGTCCATATTGCGTTGCAGTGAGTTTATCGGCTATTTCCCCAACAGATACAAATCATATTCCGCGCCGTTGTCCGTGAGGGCGCTGTCTTGCAGGCGGGCGTTGATCCAGGCGAGGGTTGTCGCGATCTGGCGGACGTCGGTTGCCTGGGTGACGGGATCTGTTTGCAGACGATCGAGCGATAATAAAAAATCATTGAGTCGTGCGGCGTGTGTGGGTGCCTCGCGCGCGATGAGTGCACAGACAATGCGCATGCCCGCCGACAATTGCGGGAATTGCACAAGAAACGAGTGGAGTGTGCCCGGTTTTTTTTCTTCCGTGAGCACGATCATGCGCAGCGCCATGTGTTTGTTGCCGAACCAATGCCGCACGTTGTCGCCCAAGGCATTGCAGTCCGCATCCAGATGTTGCGCGTGCGGATCGAAACGGTGGGCGGTGAAATCCGGGGTGCAAAAAATCGGTGACACGACGGCCAGACGTTGCCGGAGCGCGCGGGCATCGCTCGTGCGGCGTTGCTCCGCCAAATGTCCGGAGGTTTCGTTCATGGCGCGCAGTACCCCCAGCGATTCCGCCGAATACGGATTCACAATCGAAAGTTCACCGCCCCATGGTGTGCTCGTTGGTGTGCCGTAATTGGCGGCGATGATCCGTTCGAGATCGGCATGCGTGGGGCCAAAATACGTCGTGATGCCCAACACCCAACCGACCGTGGCGGTCTGCGCGAGCAGACCAATCAGATAGCGCTGCCCACCGCTTGGCAACCAGAGCAGCGGTGTTTCTCTGGTGATCGGGCGATCTGCGGCCGTGAGCGGCGGATGCAGCGCAAACGCGCAGACATTTGGTGTGGTCACGTACCCAACGAGTTGTGCCGCCGCCGCCACCCGTTGCAGCGCGCGATCCCAGCGCGTGAATTCCGGATGCCACACGCGCACTGTGGGAACTGTCGTCATCATAGTCCTCTGCTCCAGTTATCTGTTGTATCGGCGTCCCATAAAAAAAGTTGCTTCAAGTGAGTGTTTGTCCCTACGTTCTGATGTCCCGATGTCCCTACGCCTGAAACATCGGTGAACATTCTCGACGCAAGGACGTAAGGACATAGGGACAAAAAATGCCTCAAGTGCTCATTCACGCCGGACCGCAGCGCTATCCGTTTATCCTCGACCACGGCTGGGGAAAATTTGCCGCGCACTTCAAAAAAATCGGTCACGGGTCACAGGTGGTTATTGTAACGCATGCGATGTTGCGACGACGGCATGGCGCCGCGTTGGAAACAATCTGCGAACGCAGTGGCCGCAAAGTACGATGGCTATTGGTTCCGCAAGGCGAGCGGAGTAAATTGGCGGCGTGTGTGGAAAAAATCTATGCGCGATTGGCGCAGTGGAGAGTGGATCGCGACACCGTGCTCATGAGTTTCGGGGGCGGTGTGGTGGGTGATGTCGGCGGATTTGTGGCGGCGACTTTTTTGCGCGGGCTGCCATGGATTGTGTTGCCCACCAGTCTGGTCGCCATGTGCGACAGTAGCATTGGTGGCAAAGTTGGCGTGAACACGCGCGCCGGAAAAAATCTGGTCGGGGCGTTTTATCAACCGCAACTCGTGGTTGCGAATCTGGATCTGCTGCGTACGCTGCCCGTTGCCGGTTGGCGCGACGGTTTGGCCGAGGCGCTGAAATGCGGCTTGCTGGCCGATCCGAAATTGGTGCCGCTCGTCTCGTGCGCGCTGCCGCAGCCGAAAAATATTGCCGACGTGATTCTACGCGCCGCACGTGTGAAAGCGCGCATCATCGCGCGTGATGTCGATGATCGCCGCGGTGTGCGCTGTTGGCTAAATTTGGGCCACACCGTCGGTCATGCACTCGAACGCTTTGGTCACTATCGCACCTGGTCACACGGCGCCGCCGTGGGATGCGGTCTGGTCGCGGCTGCGCGGTTGTCGCAGCGGTGGGGGTATGCATCGACCAACTTGGTCAACTTGGTCACAGCGACGGTGACGCAACTCGGATTGCCCACGGCATTACCGAGGTTGTCTGTCGCACGATGGGAAACACTGCTCGCGGCTGAAAAAAAACGTCGTGGCCAATCCATACAGTTCGTGGCCCTGCGCGCCGTCGGTCGCCCCGTCATCCACCATATTTCGATCACCCAGCTTGCACAACATTTGGTTGACGTAGGGCGGGGGTGACGAGTAACTGCGGGACAAACTATGAACGAACAACTTCTCAACGATCCGCAATTTGCGCGTTTTTATCGGCAATGGCAGGCGCAGCCCGAATCGACGGCGTTTGTGGCTGTGGCCGACTTGTTGCGCTTGCATGGCGAATACGACGAAGCAATTTCGGTGTGTCGCGCGGGATTGCGCCACGGTCCGAAACTCGTAGCCGCGCGGGTTGTGTTGGCGCAATGTCTGGAAGCCTTGCAGCGCCGCGAAGATGCCCACGCCGTGCTGTTGGGTGTGCTGGCCGATGCGCCAAACAACGCGCACGCGCGCGGCATGATCGCGGCGTGGTTTCCCGCAGACGCCGCGCCCGCGCCGGTGATCATTCCGAATCATCATCTCAATCGTCATCTTCATCTTGGTCCTAATCCTAATCCTGATCCTGATCCTGATCTCAATCGTCATCTTCATCCCGATCACGATCTCGATCACGAGAAAAAATCCGATGATGATTACGAGGCCGACAACGACGACAGCGCCAACGATCCGCCCGTGTTGGCGACCATGACGATGGCAAAATTATATATCGCTCAAGGTCATCATCGCGATGCCGCGCGGGTGTATCGCGCAATTCTCGCGCGAGAGCCGGACAACGAAGCGGCGCGTGCGGCACTATCGCAACTGGGCCCGTCCGACGGGAGCGCTCCGCATGGCGCGTAAGACGACGACGGTGCAGCGGCATTTTTTAATTTTGCATGGTCCGTTGCTCAATCGGCTGGGAGAGCGCGAACCGGCGGTGTATGGCAACACCACGTTGCGCGCGGTCATGAAAAATTTAGCGCAACTCGCAAAAGCGCACGATGTGCGTCTCTTGCAACATCAGACCGCGCATGAAGGGGAGCTCGTCGAGATGGTGGCGAACGCGGCGCAGCGGTTTCATGCGGTCATAATAAATCCCGGCGGATTTACGCACACGAGTGTGGCGCTGCGCGATGCCGTGATTACGTGTGGTGTGCCCGTCATTGAAATGCACGTGAGCAATATTGCCGCCCGCGAACCGTTTCGCCACCATTCACTCATCGCCCCGGTTGCGGCCGGCAGCATCAGCGGCTTCGGCGTCGCTGGTTACGAAATCGCCCTCTTGGCGGCGTTGAAAATAACTGCGGGGTGACCCATTGACCCTTTAATTCTATGACCGACACTCCCACCAAAGAGCAACTTCTCGCCGCGGCGCAACAATTGGTCGATGCGGGGCGACTCGATCGCGCGATTCAGGAATATCAAAAACTCGCCGCCGCGCATCCCGCCGATGTCCGCTTGTTATTGCGCATTGCCGAATTACACGTGAAGCAACGCCAGATTCCCCAAGCGATCGCATTGTATCGACAGGTCGCCGAACGATACACCGACGACGGATTTTATCTGAAGGCCGTCACCGTCTACAAAAATATTTTGCGCATCAATCCGTCGCTACGCGAGGCCAATCTGGGCTTGGCGGAGTTGTACGAAAAAATGGGTCTGCCGCAGGATGCGATTCATCAATATCAGATTGTACTGCGTTCGTTCGAACAACAAGGCATGAACGACAAGGCACTCGAATTGCGACGCCGCATTGTGGGACTCGATCCGGCGCATGTCACAAATCGCGTGCGCCTCGCCGAGACGTATCAAATCCAGGGCAACGAGGACGCGAGTTTGCGGGAGTACGAAATTCTCGCCACGCAACTCAAAGATACCGGCACCGACGCGCAACGTATCGATCTCTACGAAAAAATTCTCACCAAACGCCCGCAGCAAGGCGAACTCTTGCGCGCGTTGTGCACAATTTATGAGCAGCAAGGCGAGCTGCGCAAAACGTTGCAATGGCTAAACGCCGCGCCCACCGTGGTGAATCACGACACGGAATTATTGCAGATGCAGGCCACGCTCATGGGCAAACTGAATCAGACGGAATCCGCGCGTGCGAAATGGCGTGAACTGGCAGCATTGTGGGAGCAACAAAAAAATCCGCAGCAGGCGCTGGCAGCACTCGAAGAAATCTGGATCCTCACGCCCGAGGAAACCGTCGACGTGAGCGAAGTCGCCGAACGCTTGCGTCCGGGCGCGGCGGCGCTCCTTGCAGAGCGCGCGGCGGCGCGGCGGGCAGCGATCGTGGCACAAGAGGCCGCGGGTGCGGGCGGCGAAGACGTGGGCACGAATCGCGTCGCACAGGAAGAGGCGAAGGCGCGCGAACGCGCTTCACGTCGTGCGCACGCCCAACAATCAGCGCACCCGCCCACACAAGACGCCGGCACGCTCGCGCAACCAGAAGATCGCGCGGCCATGCGCCACCGCGCCGAGGCCAGCGTGAATTTAGGCGACGCTTACATTCAACTCGGTATGCGCGATGAAGCGTGCGCGGAATTTCAGAAGGCGCGCGATTGGTTCAATGCGCTCGTCACCGCGGGCGCCGGCGACGAAGCGCTGCACGCCGAACAACAACGCATCGCCTTATATCTCCAACCGGAAACCGCCGCCGTTCCTGCGCCAGCCGTCGTCACAAAACCAGCCGCAAAATCTCCTAAGAAAAAATCGCCGAAAGCGTAGGGCGTGTGGACAAATTAGTTGTGAGTAGTGCATCCAGATTGAAACACTTCGTTGCCTTCCGGGGTAGTGTCCGCCGGGGGCACGTGTCAAATTTTTCTTACGCGAAAAATTTGCACTCACA
>Ga0209515_10003744_pt1 | contig 21239 bp, 21 predicted proteins | sample Subgroupgradi54m_FD_187454 | JGI IMG/M metagenome (GOLD analysis project Ga0209515, IMG submission 187454) | Subsurface groundwater microbial communities from S. Glens Falls, New York, USA - GMW60B uncontaminated upgradient, 5.4 m (SPAdes)... ...
CCATGAAAAAATTACCGTACAGGCATACGACGAACACGGCAAAAAATTCACCTGCGGCAAGTCCCGTTTCTTCGCCCGCGTCATGCAGCACGAGCTCGACCACCTCGAAGGAACCCTCTTTATTGATACGGCAACTCATATTGTTAAACCTTCTTAATTTCATTGTCATTCCCGCGAAAGCGGGAATCCAAACCCTCTGTCATTGCGAGGAGGCTTCGACGAAGCAATCTAATGTTCAAAATAAAGATTGCCGCGTCGCTACTGCTCCTCGCAATGACACCATCGAATGAATAATTCAAACCCTCGCATCGTTTTCTTCGGCACTCCTGATTTTGCCGTGCCTTCTCTTGATGCGTTAGTTGAAGCAGGCCTTACCCCCAAGCTCGTAGTCACCAATCTCGATGAGCCCGCAGGAAGAAAACAAATCCTCACTCCCCCGCCGATCAAACTGCGCGCCGAGTATCACGGCATTCCCGTCCTTCAGCCTGTTCACCTAGCTCACGAAATAGACAGCATTCCCAATGCCGATCTTTATATTGTCGTCGCATTCGGCACCATCATCTCTCAAGCCATCATCGACAAGCCGCGGCTGGGAACTCTCAATATTCACCCTTCGCTTCTCCCTCATCTGCGCGGACCCTCCCCCATTCAGAGCGTTCTTCTCAATGGCGATCCCGAAACCGGTGTCTCGCTTATGAAAATAGACGAGCTTATGGATCATGGCCCCGTCATTGCACAAGAAAAATTCTCTCTTTCACGTAAAAAATGGACATCATTCGAACTCCATACCGCACTCGCCGATGTCGGTGCACGCATGCTTATTGATGCAATCCCGCAATGGGTAGAAGGCAAGATTGAAGCAACACCTCAAGACGACACCAAAGCAACATACTGCAAGCTGATAAAAAAAGACAACGGAAGAGTGAACTGGTCTCGCCCCGCACAAGAAATCGAGCGCATGATACGCGCATACACCCCATGGCCAAGCGCATGGACTCTCTGGCCCGGCCGCGACACCATCTTTCGCATCCGCATTGACGAAGCCGAAGTCACCGACGAAGAACCCCCCGTCGGCTCCCCCGGCTACACATGGGCAACACCCGCCCACCCCCTCCTCATCAAAACCGGCAAAGGAAGCCTCATCGTCAAAAAAATCACCATCGAAGGCAAAACCACCTCAAACGCCCAAGACTTCCTCCGCGGAAATCCGCAATTGATGGGAACTACGTTTGTCTAAAATAAAAAACTACACATATGGATATACACGAAAATTGTTTAATCTGTGATCGTATAAAACTTATTAAAGAAGGCAATAATCCTTACTTTGTCTGTGAATTAAAAACAGGATATGTGGTTGTGGGTGACCACCAATTTTTTCATGGCTATACCTTATTTCTCTGCAAAGAACACAAAAGAGAGCTCCATGAACTCGATCCCGACTTTCGTAAGGATTTTCTCTGGGAGATGAGTGAAGTTGCATCTGCAGTCTTTCACGCCTTTCAACCCCAAAAGCTTAATTATGAGCTACTTGGAAATACAGACGAGCACATGCACTGGCATCTATTTCCTCGCCATGAAGGCGATCCAGAACCCAAAAAACCAGTCTGGTCTATCGATAAAAGCATGAGATTTGCAAAGTCTGCCCGTCCGACTGACACAGAGATGAAAGACCTCAAAGCTGCTTTATGCAAGTATCTGGATTGTAAATAAAATATTGAACGCCCACGATTAGATTCGTGGACGTTTGTTAAAGTTTATACGTAAGCCACATCTTAAATTTAAGTCAAAAACTACTCCACCTCGAAGTAGTTTTTTATTTCTTCACATCCTCAAGCACTTCCTGCGTATGCGTATCGGACTTGACCTGGTCGTATATCTTTTCTATTTTTCCCTGCGGGTCGATGAGGAATGACATGCGCAAGGTTCCCATGTATTCCCTGCCCATGAATTTCTTTTTTGCCCATACGCCGTAAGCTTCCACTACTTCTTTCTTTTCGTCCGACAGGAGAGGAAACGGGAGCTCAAATTTTTCGGCAAACTTCATATGGCGCTTCACGGGATCAATGCTGATGCCGAAAATCTGAATCTTACTCTTCTTAAACGATGTCATGTTATCGCGAAAATTACACGCCTCTTTCGTGCATCCAGGAGTGTCGTCTTTGGGATAAAAATAAATAAGCACGCGCTGGCCTTGGTAGTCAGCGAGCGTGTGTTCTTTGCCATTTTGATCCGGAAGCGTGAAGTTTGGAGCTTTTTGACCTACAGTTAGTTCCATTTACTTTGAATTATAAACATCCCCTCCTCTTGTCATTCCCGACTTGGGTCGCGAGAATCCAGTCCTCTATCTACGAAGACTGGATTCCCGCTTTCGCGGGAATGACACAAAGAGAGTTTTTCTTAATTCGAGTTCATTTATTTAAACGGTGAAATAAACGGGACATGGATACGGAAATCAGCACCACGACAACAGAGATAATAACGGCATACATGAACTTTGCCGAAAGCGTATTTTCTGGAAGAGGATAGAGATAGGCAATCAATGTCTGGATTGCATCGTTCCACGCAAGACCGGCCACCAATCCAAAAGCCGCGAGCATGTATCCGAGCGTACGCTCACGGATCTCGGCTCTCAATTTGATGTCCGACTGCGTGTTTACAGGGGGAGCGATTACTTGATTTGTATTCATACGTAAAGCCTGTAATTGCGAGGAGCGTGCTGCGACGAAGCAATCTAAAACCTTGAACACTGGATTGCTTCGCTACGCGCTCGCAATGACACGCTACCTTAATGGCGGGCAATTACATTTGGTTTCCGCGCGTCCGCACTCGGAGCACTTGCCTACGCAGTGATCTGCACCGCATCCGTGCATGTCGTTATGTTTTTCTGCCTCGGCGCCGCATCTATCGCATTTCCATCCGTCTGTCGATCTTTTGCATGTCCCGCATTCCTTGATGTGAGTATTCATAAGGCAATTATATATAAACAAATACGCCCCGCAAGTTGACATTTCTATCAAATCCCCTCTCTGTCATTCCCGCAAAGGCGGGAATCCATCTTCGAAAAACTAAGAGAGGTCTGGATTCCCGCCTTCGCGGGAATGACAACATAACTCTTAGTAAAATCTTATAGGAATTTTTATCTGATCCTCTTTCTCCGGCAATCCCGAAGGATTATCTTTCTTTAGGATAAGAAATCCTGTTGGCGATGAGGAGGAGGCAAATTCAAGCTGCGCCCGAAACGGGACAAAATCATTCGTCATCCAGTTATCAAGGGCTGACGCGGGAATATGCGCAAGCTCACTACCCTTGTCATCGGTCAGAATAACCGGAAACGACGCTTCAAAAAACCACTGTCCGCGGGCATCGCCTTCCACCACCAAAGGGCTTGTAACCAAACTGTCAGCCTCCGGACGCGTCACGCGAATCAAATCTATGTGAGGGTCGGGCGATTGCGATTCAGAAGGAAACGGAACGGCAAGCTCACCCGTTTTCACCTTCTGCACAAAAGGCACAAGAATAATCATAAAAAGAACTCCCATGCCTGCGATGGAAAACACAAACAGTTTGATCAAAAAAGAAAATTTCCCTTTGCTGTTATTGTCCGACATACATATTTCTAAGCGGCATATCGCACTTTCATGGCCGCGGCGACATCGTTAAGATATTTCTCGATCACACCAAGCACTCTATCATTCTTCAATGGTCCGGTATTTTCTGTTTCAAATCCGCCGTCCTCTCTTTCATTCAGGCTTCGCTCAAGGACATCCCGCACATGCGCGTATGTCTCTGCGATATTATTGCGATTATTGCGCGACCGAGCATATTTCTCAAAAAGCTCAAGCTGATCGAGTATCTCTTTAGCAATAACTCGCTGTACAGCGTGCCCTCCGAGTTCTTTCTTATTTTTATTTAGCCAAAGCTCGGCAAGATTTTCTACCGTATGCTTTTCTATGCCGATAACCACGCGAGGAACTTTTAGCCCGCCATTGTATACATACTCATCAGGGTCTTCGGGACTGGGCGAACCAAAGTACTTAACTTCCGTAAGCTTGCCCCGCTCAATATCTTCCATGATTCTATTAAGCTTGTTTCTGATGTCGGTGCTAAACGTCACATCTATCGCAAGGCCGAGATGGGAATCATTCTCTCCTTCGCGCTCAAAGCGCACAATCGTATCAACGCCGTTTGCTATATCATCAAAACGGGAAGCTGACATTGTTTCGGCATTGGGCCCAAGCCAGTCATTAAGCTCGACTTGCTCATGGATGATCGCCTCAAACACCGTTGCCGCCTTTTGCTCTTCTTCAGACCCAGGCCTTGATTCCATTTTAAACTGCGCCTCGCGATCCCGCACATATTGCATATCGCGCGCAACCATCTCTTTGTCGCAGCCCTCCAGCGTCTCCGGATCAATACGATCCGCATCAAGCACCTCACTCGCACGCTTATACGCCTTCCCAATATCAAAACCCTCCCTCTGCTCCGTCTTGAATCCCCTCCGTTCAAAATATGGCATAATTTAATCGTTACTTTTTTGAGACATAATCAATTATCTTATCCCAATCAAGATCACCTTTCGTGTAAAAAAGATCAACAACATCCTTCGCCATTTCGTTAACTGTTTCAAATCTAAAGAATAATTAATTGCTTCATCAATAACATCATACCAAGAAATTCTATCTCCTATTGGTTCAATTACCTTTTCTATTTCATCAGTGGTCAATTCCCTTCCATAAACTTCTTTTGCTACCTGTTGAATATCTCCAACGCTAAGCCTGTAGATCGTCTTGTTCTTCATAGTGTATTTTTATTTCTGCCATTTTATTTAAATAATGATTACTGCCTTTTCATAAAGCATAAGTAAACAATCTTGCCTCATGCGAAATTTTGTGCCGTGATTATGTCCCGTGCGAGCATCAAAGTCCACAAGGATTTTTCCTTCCTCCAACGCTTTCAAAAATCCCTCAAAGCTGAATTTCTGCAACATTATCACTTTTGTGTAGTGATAATGTTCTTTTTTGCGTATAACCCTTACCTCGGCCTGAACATAAAACGCGTTGAGTAGTTTTGTCCCGGCTTTGTGCTCCAAATCATCAAAACCCCAATATGGCTGTGGATCGAGTTCGCCCAAACCAACACGCTTTTTCACCGAGTCTGTCCATTTTTTATGTCGCACGTCAACACTTTTTGCATCAAAAGAAATCAAAATCTTTTGCTCTTTTCGGTCAATCACTACTTTGAATCCCCGATCGCTTCGTGATTGTCCATGGATCGTTTGTCGGAAGCTCATTTCGCCTTTCGGATATCTTTTGCCACTCTCTTGATGTGTCCAGCCATATTTAGGTAAAAGCACCTGCGGCACAAAGCGAATGCCGCGCGGCGAGGGCTCAATATGGAAAAGCGTTATAAGCGAAGTTGAATTGAGACGCTGAGCTTTCAATTCCCACTCCGCAGCGTTCGGAATAGGCAAATTATTTTCTTTAATACCAAGCAAGTCCTCAAGTGTATTGCCAATACCACCCGCATTACCTCGCCGCGCATTTGGAATCCAGCCCATAGCTGAAATCTCTTTCAGTTTGGCTATCAATTCCGGCTTTGTATAAGTTTTAGGTTTATTCTCTACCATAGTATTACCAAAGTTTAGATTGGGCTTGATGTTGTTTTATTCTCTTTCGCGCCATTTCGCAATACTCCGGCGAAATATCAATCCCAATATAATCTCGCTTGAGGTTTAGCGCGGAAATCGCCGTTGTGCCGGAACCCATAAAAGGGTCCAGAATAATTTTAGCGGCCGTGGCGGAAACAATCCGGTCAATCAAGTTCACCGGAAAGGCGGCCGGATGTTCGTTGTTCATTTCTTGCGTAAAATCCCAAACATCACCATGTGCGTTTGCTTTCGTTGCAAGTTTGAATTTCGGTTTTGCAATAAGGTAGATAACTTCATAGGTTGGCAAAAAATATCCGGCGTTGAAATTGAGGCCGCCTTTCCGTTTCCAAATTATGATCTGACGAACCGGAAAACCGCTCACTATGTCTTGGCGATCTTGCAATAAGCCACCCTGCACACGCCATTTGTGATTGTAGAAAATCGCACCATCCTCCGGGATAATCCTCATCATTTCATTCAAACAATCCCTCTGCCATTTTACATATTCTTCGTGAGGCATGCAGTCATTGTGATGCGAATAGCCTTTTTGCAGAGCAGCATTTGCCCATTTTCCACCACGGCCATCCTTCATTCCATTGCCAGTTGAATTTTTAAGATTGTAAGGAGGTGAAGTAATCACCAAATCCACCGAGCCATCGGCTATTTCTTTCATTACATCAACAGCACTGCCACAAATGACCTTATTTAAAAACCCTTTCTGAAAATCTTTCTTCATATTACTCCATCAGCTTACTTTTATTGAATATCAAACTCAATGTCTATCTTTTTGGCAAGAATTTTGCGATCAACCATCCGACAAGCCAACCCACGATGCCGAGAACTACTGGAAAATAAATATGACTTGCGTCAAGATAGAGTTCAACTGCCGCTGCGGGGATCAAAAGAATCCCCATCCACCAATACTTTTGCTTCCCGCCGAAGGCGGTGAAAAGAAGGGAGAGGAAAAAAATGTAAGACAAAGGAAAACCCACTAGTGCACGCATCTGCACAAAAGCAGATCCAGAATTAAAAAATCTATCATACAGACTAATGGCGTAAACAGAAAAATATCCAGATACAATCATTGTACAAATAAATAGAATTATTTTTTTAAGAATCTCCATAAAATTTAATTATTTAATAACCAGTTAATATCTTCTTTTAAGAGGTTAAGCCCGATATCGTTAATATTTTTTGGATTTTCGCGTTCAAGTTCTTTGATCAACTCTTTTGCAAGAATTTTATCAATACGCTTCTCAATTTTTTCTATTCTCTTGGTCACTGACAGTTTCCCCGGCAGATTTTCTTCCAAAATTTCTATTCTTCTTTCAAGCTTTATCGCAGCCTGAAGCTTCTTCAAAAGGTTATCTTTAACCGTCTTCCTGCTAATCCAACCCAAGGAATACGCACGTTCAATATCGGAAATCGTACTCTCAATGGTGGCAATGATTCTGAAATTGACCACGCTAGAAGTCGCATTACCAATCATATCAGAAGCAGAAACACTTACCGCATGTCCGCCAAGCTTCTCAAAGAATAGATCAATGCTGTCGCCAGCATGTACTATTCTATCATCAAACTTGATTCCAGACGAGGCAATATCGGATTCAACATCGTGAATGGCGACATTAACCGGAAGTGTTTCCGAGCGAAGATAGTCTCTAGATTGAGGCGAAGAAATGGTAATTTCCGGCGGAGTCATATCTGCCGGCTTTACGTCCAAACCTTGAGGATCAGCGCTATCTACTGAAAGATTTAATTCACTGACAAGACCGGGCCTAGTTTGAGCCGTGAAATCTTTCTCCGCCGAAGCACTATCAGAAATATAAGCGCTTGCCACTGTATACTCACCCGTGCCAGTACCTTGAAGTTCTACCTTGTATTCCCCATCAAGAGGGTTGGGAATTGTAATATACTCATTATCAGTCGAGAAACCAGAGTAGAAAGCTCTGTCTATTTCATTCATCTCTGTATTTGTCTGAAAGTCTTTTCCGATTCTTTTTCCATCTGGAGCCGTAACTACAACATCAACAGGTGAGAGAAGTTTGATTATGAGAAGCCTGAAGTTTGTATCAAAAATTGAATCAGTATTGCTTGTAATAAGAGTTGTAGCATCTTTTCCTGTTAGTTTTTTAAAAACTAATCCTTCTGCCCTAGTCGGTAGTTGAGAATGTTCTGAGTTTAACTCATTCAAGTCAATTGCAATAAACCCGCCACTTTCAAGAGGCACTGTTCCATCACCCGCCTTTCTTTCTAATCCCCCATCGCCCACTTTTTCATAAAATCCATCAGGATAACCATGTTCCCATAAAGATGAATTGAGGGAGGTCGTGGCTCTTATGATCCCAATGGTACTCACATCTCCAAGTTTACCTATAATGTTCGTTATTCTAACACCAGAAGTAAAAAGCATTACCATTGAATTTTTTAGATTCTCCAAAAAAGTATTTTGCGGATAATTAATAGGATAAGTTCTTAAATTGCCAGAAGATTTATCTCGCAAATAATCATAAACCGGCAATAATTCCTTAACTGTTGGGATAGGTCTATTTCTTACATAATCAAATAAACTAGCAAAACCAGCTTTTTGACCTTCTCTCGAGAGAAAAAATTTCATTGCCCTGTCTTCTCTTGTTAAATCAGTCTCTCCACCCTCCCACATCAAATACGATTTTGGCGACCCTAAATGCGGTGTACCTAAAAATATCAGCTGATCTACATCGTTTTCATAGTTGCTGGATTGAATGTATTGACGTGCGACTAAACCGCCCATTGAGTGAGCGACTAAATCAACTTTTGCGCATTGGCAGATTTGTTGTACTTCATTTATCTTATCGCGCAATTGCAGGGCGGTCAGTACGTTTGAGCGGTGCCAATCGTAGGGCATCGTAAAGAGATCTTTTCCGTCAACATATCCGTTTGCTTCCAGTGTGGCGATAAGATCATCATACGTGTGGAATATCGGGTCAATGACCCACACGCCATTTTTTTCTGCTGATCCCAGAATCCCCGGAATGATAATTACCGGATCGCGGGGCGCTGGTTGCTTCGTAGGATCGTATGTAGACCACGGAATAAAATTTACGTTATCCGAAACGCGATTTCCGCGGCCTTGGGGATTTAAGAGCGGATGGTAAGGCCCTGTTGCATCTCCCCACCAGTTGTTGATTGCCTGTATTGGATTTCCCAGTGAATAATTACTCGCCCCATAGCCATGGTCATGAATCGAACTGTCGCTGACGGTCAGATTGCCGCTGTCTTGGCGGACGCCTATAAAATTAGTGAAATTGCCGTTGTAGGCAATTTCGGAGTGAGAGATATTTACGTTCCCTCCTTTGTTGTAGATACCTGCATATGAAGCAGCAAACCCCCCTCCGTACATGATAATGGCATGTGTCAGATTGCCCGTTGATCCGACGTTAAACCGTATATGCATCCAGTCTCCATGAACCGGAGCGCTTGCATTGCCGTCGCCATTGGTATCGCCTCCCGCTGCATCATCATAAATTGAAGTCAGAAAAACAGGGGCTTCTTTCGTCCCATTTACATTCAACGTGCCATTAACTACAAAAGAGGAAGTAAAGTTGTCATATTTTATGATAACACCCGGATCAATGGTGAGCGTTTTGCCTGCGTTGATGGTTAGACCTGAAGTAATAATATATGGCAGCTCATTATTCCATTGTCTGTCGCTCGCAATATCACCAGAAATCACAAAAGCCTTTCTTCCCGTACCCGAAGCGGTGTTGCCGGAGTGGGTAAAATTTACAAGTCCGTTTATCGACGCAGCGCCTGAAGCATTATCTGCAAACGTATTATGAGTGAGCGTGAGCGATCCGGTGTTTGATGTAGTAACCCCCAAACTATTGTCATGAAAACTGCTGTTTACTATGGCGACCGTAGCGCCCAATCCAAGGGAAAATCCGTATACCTCATGATCCATTTCCGATGACGTTACCGAGATAGATCCGCTGCGATGGAGGATCCCGAATATATTATTGTAAGAAAATTGGGAGTCGGAGATAGTGACCGTTCCGCCGTTATTAAAAAGCCCGCTCTGGGAGCCGAAACAACCGAAATTGTTACAGCCATGGAAGCCTCCATAACGAACCACTGCGTTTGCAATCGTCCCTGTTGATCCTGCATTAAACTGCATATCAATCCAGTCTTTAGCGAGCGGACTCGTAGCAGGCCCGTTTCCATTCGTGTCCCCTCCTACGGTGTCATCTTCATATGAAGTGAAATATACCTTGTTAGCCGCCGTGCCATTTACTGTCAGCGAGCCGTTGATATATAGCTGCGCAAGATTTGAAGCAAATTTAACGACAACCCCGGGCTCAATGGTGAGCGTAACGCCAGTGTCCACCGAAACTGTACTGTTTACTACATAGGGACCCTGTGCTTGAGTCCATGTGGTATTTTGAGAGATCGCTCCGGAAACTGAAGTGGCGGCAAAAGCAGAAAAGGGATTAAATAGAAAAAAACTCACCAGAAGAGTGAGAATTGGGGCGATTATAAAAAACCTATTCGTCTTGAGCATAACAGTATAAGTTATTTGCTGGCAGCCCCTCACGGGACGCCCGCACGGCAGGCAAGTTAAGAATGACAGATAGATATTTTAAAACAAGGGACTACAAAAGCCCCTTTTTAATCTGCGTACGCAGATTTTCTACAAATGAATTAAAGAAATAGAGATTATGGAATGTAAGCAAACGAAGTACGGTGATTTCTTTTGCGCGCATGAGATGGGATAGATAACTGCGGGTGTAGGTCGTACAGACAAAGCAATCGCACTTACTGTCGAGCCGCTTCTTGTCTTTCAGATAGATCGTTTTAATTATATCAACTTTTCCTATGGAAGTGAACGCAATGCCGTGGCGGGCTGCATGCGTAGGCAATGTGCAGTCAAACGTATCCACGCCCGCGGATATAATCTTTGCCATATCTTCCAAATATCCAATACCAAGCAAATGGCGCGGCTTTTCTTCCGGAAGCTCTTGGAGCACCCAGTTGAGCATTTTAGTCATCGTGGTTTTGTGATCACCAAATTCCCCGCCTATACCAAACCCGTCAAAATCAAGCAAGCGAATGTACGTTGCGCTCTCAATGCGCAAATCTTTAAACTTACCGCCCTGAACTATGCCGTACATCGCCTGATCTGTTTTCTTTGCGTCCAACGACTGCTTCGCCCATCGGTGTGTGCGATCCATGGACGTTTTGGTATACTCGGCATCTGCAATCGGCGAGGTGCACTCATCAAACGCATATATAATATCAGCGCCCAGCGCTTCCTGAATGCGCACTGATTCTTTGGGATTTAAAAAAAGCTGCGCGCCGTCAATAAAAGATGTGAAATGCACACCCTCATCAGTAATTTTCAAAAGCCTCGGCTGCTGACCTTGCGTGATTGCTTCTCCCTGATGCTTTTGCTTAAGCAATTTACCCGTTCCAAAATCCCTGCCAAATCCAAGACTAAATACTTGAAATCCGCCGGAGTCTGTCATAACCGGACGATCCCATTGCATAAATGTATGAAGTCCTCCGCCTGCTTTTACGATCTTTTCTCCCGGCTTGAGATGCAAGTGATAGGTATTGGAAATAACCAGCTGCGATTTGGTAGCCTTCACTTCTTCGCTTGTCAGCGTCTTAATAGTAGCTTGCGTTGCTACCGGCACAAACGCAGGCGTCTCCACTTCTCCGTGAGGCGTTTTAAGTATGCCAAGGCGCGCATTACTTTTCTTTGATTTTTTCTGAATGGAAAATTCTAACATAAGCAAGCTTGAAATTCCGTCGTTCGCCTATAATGAAAATTTATTTTCATTATAGGACTCGCTAGGAATTATAAAAAGGAGACGAAAAGCCTCATCAGTTACGATCAGTAAAATATATATTATCGAATAGAAGCTCCCGGAGCCACATCTTCGTCTGGACGCAGCAAAACCGGATGGTCATTGCTTGCCGCGAGCAACATGCCTTGGCTTTCAAGACCCATGAGCATACGAGGCTCAAGATTAGCCACCACAATTATCTGTCTGCCTACAAGAATATCGGGTGTATAGCCAAGACCAATACCTGCCACGATCTGTCGCTTTTCTTCGCCTAAATCTACTTGCAGTTTGATGAGCTTATCAGAGCCTTCCACGCGCTCGGCAGCCAACACTTTGCCTACCCGAAGCTCCACTTTTTTGAAATCATCGATGGTTATCATGGACATTACCATATCAAATAAATGCGATTTTGTCATGTTTTTTTTCGTTCCCGCGAAAGCGGGAACGACATGAAGCTTCTCGACTACGCTCGAAGAATATTTATATTTAAAAAACCGCCATCCTCCAAGAGAATAGCGAGCACATAATTTCTATAACCTAGAAACTATTCACCGTCTCCGCAACGCCTCAAAAAGATTTGCGCCTAGATAGATATCTTGGGACATAGCAGGAGTCTTTTCCCGTGTCAGCGTAGCGCCGTATGCAAAATTACTGCGTATATATTTCATCACAAGGGTAGCATCGCGCTTCCGATCATTTGAACCCAAGAGCACGATCGCAACGGGACGGGCATTATGTTCTGAAACAGTTACGCCAAATACAGCTGCAAGCGTTTGCTTAGCTTCCGGTGTAAACCCAAATTTTCCTCCCAGATAGGTGCCGTCGTTATCCGGCCACGTTATATTTTTCCATGCGTGCAATTTGTTATCAATTACCACCGCATATTCAGGCAAACTGCTCAACGTAAAAAGATTGGGCTGATTGCGATATATGTAAGTAAGCAGTGTAAAAAGATCGTGAGCAGTGGAAACATTTTCCGATGTAAGTCCTGTCGCGTCCCTGTACGACGTGCTTGCGAGTCCCAATATTTTTGCCTCGTCATTCATCAGACCTACAAAACCTTTTACTTGCTCTTCATAAAGAACTGCCGCGTCATTACTTGAAGAAAGAAGCAATGGATACAGCAGATCCTTTGCCTTGAATCGATCCCCCACGCGCAGCTTGCCCGTATCTCCTGACGTATTGACCGCTCTTTCATTTACTATCAGGGGTTGATCGGGAACAATGTTTTGCGTGGCGACAAGGGCTGTCATTAATTTCGTAACAGAAGCGATGGGACGCGTAACGTGGATATTTTTTTCAAAAAGAATCTGCCCCGTCTCAATATCCGCAGCAAGTACCGAATACGCCGTAAGACCGGGAATTGCTGCCTGATTTTTTCCCTTCAGGGGAATTTTTTGAAAATAGTTCTCATTTGCAGGCGACGAATCACCGTCCGCGATCACCACAACCGGAATCGTAGTACTTGCCCGCGCAAAAAGCGCCTTTGCGTCACTGGTGGCAAGCTGTATACCGCCCGCATGTCCTATGGCTATCTGCCTTCGCAACGCCGGAGCTCCGTGGATAAGATAATTGCCGGACAGATTAAGCGTCCACGGAAATACGCCGTCCGCGATTGCGGATGAATGTTTTTCTTCTTTTAAGGAAACATGATACAAACCGCTGGGAACTTCAAAAAAACTCCCCAGCGTGCCTGTCGATACAATGGGGAATTTCTTTATCGCTTCTCCTTTTTCATACAAAGCCACTTCTCCGCCCGCCATATCAGCGGCAACAAAATCGCTTTTGGCGGCAATCAATGCATCTCGTTTTGCCTCCGCCTCCTCGCGTTTGGGATAAATTGTCGTATCAGTGGGAACTTTTTTCGCAAGACTATTTTTCCACACTGCGACCGTAAGCTCGGGAGTATTAAAAATCCCCTGCTCTGCAAGAAAATCAGGAACGTTGGCTGCAAGAAAATTGCCGGTTAAAAAAATAACCGCTACCACTGCTATCAATCGAAGTAAAAAAAATATTCCGACTGTATGTAAACTGACTTTTGCCATTCCTCTTCTAGAATAGCAAATCATTTCTGTAACGACAAATATCCGACACGTAAATCATAAAAAATCACCCCAGCTTGTCATTGCGAGGAGCAGCAGCGACGCGGCAATCTCAACCTCGGAGTTACAGATTGCTTCGTCAGAAACTTCCTCGCAATGACAAGGAGGGGTTTCAACATTCATGAACTTGAACATCTATGATCTGCGTGATATGTTCTTTCTAACGTAGATCATTCACACATCTCAACAGACAGGGAGGTTTTCATGGATAGTCATGGGCACGGTCACCATCATCACCACGGAGATATCATCAACCCGCACGTGCACGCGCAGCAATCTCTGCGTGAATATCAAAATTATTTCTGGCTCTTTGCCGTAAGCCTCGTATCTGCGGTAGGAGAATTCCTCTTAGCCCTTCTCTATGCCAATAGCGTATCGGCTCAAGCCGATGCGATCCATGGCCTCACCCATATCGGGCTCTATGCTCTTGCCTTATGGGTGAGCAGACAGATATACGCGCGCAAGATGAACCCGCAAGAGGCGTACCATTACCGCGATAACTTTGTCATTTTCTATGTACTGCTCGTCTTTCTTGGGCTTGCATGGATCCTCTACACATCTGTCTTTAAATTGTTCTCATCCGAGCATGTGTTTAGCGGCTACATGTTAGCCAGCGTAAGCATAGGACTTGTCGGCAATATCATCGCACTCAAGATACTCAATACCATATCGAAAATCCACGGAGAGGGCGCAGGCAGCCACACCGCACACCGCTGGCTCAATCTCGATACATGGGGTGACTTCGCCTTTTCAGTCATGGTACTCGCTGCCTCGCTTGCTTCAATGGCATTTCCCGGGCTTCCTATCAATATCATTGATCCAGTCGTTTCCATCGCCGGCGTCATATGGATCGGCTGGTCGGGAATCCAAATCCTCCGGAAGAAAACAATCTGACATAAGAAAAAACCGCCTCTGGAAACAAAAGTTTCTTTTGGCGGTTTTGTATTGGACTGGCGACATTTTGGTCACCGAACATATGCCTCACTCGACCCTTTGCAACAATTAATAGCTCAACTGTGCCAAGAAGTAGCCGAAGTAGTCGGTATTGGTCATGACACCGATAGCCGGCATCACCAGAAACAAGAACGCGAGCAACAGGATGGTGCAGAATTTCTCTTTCATGACTCTCTCCTCCTTATTATGTTTTTCAGGATCGATGTGTATACAGTATAGCACAAAAATCTAAAGTCAATAGCATCACATAACAAAAAAACGTCCCGCATAAGGACGTTTTTTCCGTGAAGAAATCTATTTTGGATTTACAATCACGCTCTTGATGACCACAGGTTCGACAGGCTTATCATTCGCTCCTGTTTTTGTATTTGCGATAGCATCTACTGCATTAAGACCTGAAATGACTTTGCCGAAAATCGTGTAGTTGTGAGGCAATCCATAATCCTGATGCATGATGAAGAACTGGCTTCCGTTTGTGTTGGGGCCTGCATTTGCCATGGCCACCACTCCCCTCTTGTATCCTTCTTTGTAAGATTCGGTTGCGGGATTTAACTCATCTTCAAATTGATAGCCCGGACCTCCGGTTCCATTGCCGCTCGGATCACCGCCTTGAATCATAAATCCCTTGATCACGCGATGGAACGTAACATTCTTATAAAATCCTTTTGACGCGAGACTGATAAAATTTTGTACGGCCTTAGGCGCATCCGCATCATAGGTTTCAAATGTGATATCGCCGAAATTTGTCTGAAGTGTGATTTGATGCATACGGTTTTGTAATGTTACTGATGGTGATGTTAATGGCGATGACTGCGAAGTTTGGTTTGCCGCTTCAGACGGCGTAGGTACTGCTGTTGCCGTCTGATTTGACGTAGAAATCTGGGGAATGGGATTACTCTTAAACACAAACGTATAAAGCCCGAACGCTGCTATAAGACCAAAGATCACTATACTGATAACGCGAGTTGAGAACATATGATTATGTACTTATTCTTTAGACCTACTGCGTAATTATTTTCTGCTGCAATCTCCAGATTTTGGCTGCGGCTTTGTAAAAATTATTCAACATATATGCTATATATGCTTCATAATTTTTACTTCGCCTCGCTCAAAATCTGAAGATTTCGCGACGAAAATAATTACGCAGTAGGTCTTTTTATTTAAAGTTAATGAAAACCTGCATATACATCCTACGAAAAATTCTACATCGTTGCAACCCCTACTTACTACCCACCATTATCTCCTCAATGACAACCGGATTAAGCAATTTATTTGCCTCATTTGTATCCATATGGCCGATAGCATCCACCACATGTTGACCCGAAATCACTTGGCCGAAAATAGTGTAGGTGTGAGGCACGGGACTGTATTCCAACATAATGAAGAACCTGCTTCCGTTCGTGTTAGGTCCTGCATTTGACATGACAACCGCACCTTTAACGTACCCCTTCTTATATGATTCGGTTTTGGGATTTAATTCATCTTCGAACATATATCCAGGGCCGCCCGTGCCGTTGCCATTCGGATCCCCTCCCTCAATCATAAACCCCCTGACCATCCGATAAAACGTAAGATTATTATAAAACCCTTTCTGTGCAAGCGTGATGAAATTTTGTACAGTTTTTGGCGCATCTGCGTCGTAGGTTTCAAATATAATATCACCAAGGTTTGTCTTGATCGTAACACGATGCATGCGATTAACGGCTGGCAACGTCGTTGACGCCGCAGAAAGTCCTGGTATTTGCGAAACCATAGGAACAGATGTAAAAAGAGGAGGAGAAATTGACGGCTCTTCTACGATTTTTTCAGGAGCAATACCAAAAATATAGAGAAGTCCTGCAAGCGCTATAGTTCCCGATATCACGAATATGATACGTAATTTATCCATATAACAAAATTTATCACCGCAATGTTAGACCTGTTGCCTAATAATCTTTCTACTGTGATTTCCAGATTTCGGCTGCGACTTCGAAAAAATTATTCAACATATACGCTGTATATGCTTCATAATTTTTTCTTCCCTCACGGGACGCCTGCTGGCAGTCGTCTCGCCTGCCTGCCGGTAGGCAGGCTCGAAATCTGAAAATCTCGTAACGAAAATTATTAGGCAACAGGTCTATTATCCAGATATTTTACCCCGCCGAGAAAATAATCTTGCTTTCCCCGTACGCGGTTTTGCCGTCAAGGGAAATGAAACAAAAAACACAGAGCCTTTCCCCACTTCAGACTCGAACCATACCTTTCCATCCAAAAGCCTTACGATCTCCGAAACAATATAAAGCCCGAGTCCCGTAGCATCGGTCTGCATGCTCGGCGCATTGCTTGCGCGGATAAACTTTTCAAGAATATGCATCTGTTCTTTTTCAGGTATTCCCACTCCATTATCTCGAACAGTAAGAAGCGCATCATTTTCTTTCTTTGCCAATACTACCTCAATCCTTCCTCCCGGCATCGTATAATCAATAGCATTCGAAACCAGGTTGTCCAAAATAAACTCTATCATATTCCTGTCGGTCATGGCATCAAGTTTATCCGGATGATCCTTAAAGAAAATAGAAATATTTTTCTTTCCACTGATGATTCTTGTTTCATTCAGGTACTCATTGATAAACTCGACGATTTCCAAAGGCTCCGGCAGCACGCTTACGCCTCCGCTTTCCACTCGCGACACGTTCAAAAAAAGCTCGATTAACCTCTCCAAGCGCAGCGCGGAAAAATGGATATCTTTAACATACTGCTTCACGCCCATATTTAATTTTTCTTTTTTGGCTAGCAGTTCGGACAGCCAGCGTATTGCCGAGATAGGCGTACGCAATTGATGGGAGGCCAGGGAAATAAATTCCGTTTTTGCCTCATCGATCCTCGCCTGCTCGGTAATATCTCGAAACGTCTCGATAATACCAACTCTTTCACCGTTCACTATAATAGGAGCGGCGATAAGCGATGCAGGAAATTTAGTTTTATCTTTTCTGCTGAAGTAAAACGTCGCAGCCAGAGGAGTAACCAAAACCCCCTCTTTAGGAACAGGCGAAAACAGCAAGTCCTTCAATGACACCCTTTTACCGCTCGCATCTTCTCTCAAGATAATTCTGCCAAAATCTTTTCCTATCACTTCCTCCGATTTCCAGCCAAGCAATTTCTCGAAAGACTGATTCACAAAAATAATTTTTTCGCTTATATCCGTAGCCACCAACCCTTCTCCGATATTCATGAGAATCGCATCATCCCTTGCTTGCGCTTCTGCAAGTTTTCTAGTGCGCTCTTCCACCATAGTCTTCAGCCCTTTTGCATAATAGCTAAGCTTTTGCCGGGAATCAGAAATAAAAATAGATAAAAATATCGCACAGATGATAATCACCAGATCAAAAAGAATACCTACGAATAGCGCCCTGTCGCGAGCGGCAAACGCGGCTGCCTTGTTTTGCGAAGTAATTACGCCCCATCCATACTTTGAGACCGGCTCATATGCCACAAAACGTTCCTCCTTTTCTATGTCATTATAGAAAATCTCAACTCCTGACTGCCCTTGATGTATTTTTTTAACAATTTCCAAAGAAGAATAATTTTGAATTGGGGCTTCGGGAGGATACTTCGGGTGTCCGCCAACATTTCCGAACTGATCCACAAAATAGACATAGCCATCTTTTCCTACATCAATGTCACCCGCCCACGACAATATCGTTGGCAGGGTTATCCGACCGAGCAAGACTCCGATAACTTTCCCATCTGATCTGATGGGAACGGTCACTACAACACAATTTAGTTGCGGCAGGGGCGCTCGTTTAAAAATATCAGATACATGCGACGCCCAGTTCCCATGACGGTATGTCTGCTGCCACCAGTCGCGAAATGTATAACTTTGCCCAATAGTTTCCCGTACCCCGGGTTCAATGCGATCGACATCTTTACGAATTCCTTCCGGGCTGTAAAGTGCTGCAAGATCAAAATAAGGAAAATCCTTTTCAAACCCCTTTAAATTTTTTATTGCCTCGGCCCAATCGCCTTTGAGGATAGCGGATTTTAATTGTTTCCGATCGGTCAATGCGGTCTCTACATCAATCACCCGGTCAAATTGGCGAGTCAAATTAATGGCAGCGAGTTGCGCAATGGCTTTGCGTTCAGAGAATGTTATATTTGTTGAATCTTGATACGAACGAACCAGCCCAAAGATCGTAAGGAGAATAACTGGCAGCATAATGGCGCTGAAAATCCCAATTGATGCCATATTTTCTTTCAGCCACTCGGAGAGCGTTTTGATATGAGTCCCTTCCCTGATTGATTGTGCAACTATTTTTCTCCTTTCATCATAAAGAGCTGATGAAACAAAGACAGCAACGCTGATAATAAAAAGAAATGCTTGAGTTATTAGAAGATTGGTTGCATATGACAATCTTACGAAGAGATTAAAACCTCTCAAGCTTGGCGTCAAAATCACCGCAAATAAGAAAACAAGCGATACGCTCACTGCAAGACGCATCGCGTTAAACGTTATTCTCGGCAATCTTCCCAGCCATACCAAAAGAAAAGATGCGGTGAAGATAATGCCGAGCACGTCTCCTATCCACCACGTCCACGTATGAAGATGGCTGAAAAGATCAATCGTATTTCCGGTCAGAAGATTCATTATCCCTATAGCCGCGCCCGCCAACGTACTCATAGCGCATGCGACCGCGACAAGAACAATCACATCCCAAACCCGCTCAAGAGAACGTTCAAAATACAGGCGTGTAAGCAAATAGAAACCGGCCAATGCTTCACATGCGCTTGTGATTCCCATGATAAGCGCCATAGGAATCGGCATACCATGAAAAAGATAAGCAAAAAAAGCGCCAAGAAAAATTCCCGGCCACAAATCAAACCCATAAAGCACTAAAGCCGCCAATGCGATACCCGCAGGCGGCCATATGAAACGCGCAAAACCGAATGCCGATAATGACGAAATGCAAAACCAAGCCGCAGCGCCGTAGACTGCGGCCAACACAAAAACCTTAAGGAGGTAGATGAGATTAATTCTCTTCATTGGACAGGTCTAAGAAGCGGACGGCTTTCCCCGAAAACCAAAAACACACCTTATGCTATCGATTCATATCGATGCACCCGCATCTTTTAATCAGAAAGTCAGTATGTATTTATTTTATCACATACAAGAAAAAGATAATAAAAAAGATATCCACCAGTGATGGATATCTTTTTTATAATCACATTCAAAATAGTTACCAAGATACGATCTCCTCCCATGGCAACCCCGGTTTTCCGAAATGGCCGTAGGCGGCGGTCTGTTGATAAATAGGTCGGCGGAGGCCGAGACGATCAATAATAGCAGCCGGACGAAAATCAAACTTTTGCTGCACGATATCAGAAAGACTTTCCCCTTTTTCATTTGTCGCCTCGATCATCAAAGGCTCTGCCCGGCCGATGGCATACGCGACTGCTACAGTGCAGGTACTCGCCAAACCTTTTGCAACAATATTTTTTGCCGCAAAGCGCGCCATGTAGGCAGCGGAACGATCTACCTTGGTCGCATCTTTACCCGAGAACGCACCGCCTCCGTGAAGAACAAGTCCGCCATAGGTATCCACGATGATCTTTCTTCCGGTAAGGCCGGTATCAGCTTCAAATCCTCCCTGCACAAACTTTCCTGTCGGATTTACGAGAATTTCCACTTGAGACACATCGCCTATGAGAGGTGCAATAAGCTTGTTGGTAATGTCCTCGCGAATTTGCTGCTGACTCACTCCCTCATCATGCTGACAGCTTACCAATACAGAACGAAGCACGCCGTTATGATACGTCACCTGCGCTTTGCCGTCGGGATGAAGCCATGTAATTTCTCCGCTCTTACGCAGCCGCTCAAGACCAGAAGTTAACTTGTGAGAAAGTACCACACCCTTGGGAAGATACTCCGGCGTCTCATTGGTCGCATATCCGTACATAATGCCCTGATCTCCGGCGCCGCCCGTATCAACACCTTGGGCAATATCGGGGGATTGCGCCACCACGCGTGTGATCACTTCCAATTCATCGGTGTGTCCGATATCTCGATATACTCTGCGTGCGACATTTGCAAAATCAACCTGCGCGCGCGTAGTTACCTCTCCTCCAACAAGCAAAAGCCCGTGGCCGCCGAATGCTTCCATGGCAACGCGGCTTCTTGAATCTTGGCGAAGGCACTCATCAAGAATCGCATCAGATATCTGATCGCATATCTTATCCGGATGTCCGGAGGTCACGCTTTCCACCGTGTACGTTCGTGCTGTCTGCATAAAGTTAGCTGCGACGTCGCTCGGACGATATGCTAACGAAGACGTTCGCATATCGCCACTCACTCGTCACAATAAAAGGTCCCTCGCAAGAGGGGCCTCATCATACAAATATGTACATCAGCCCCACATTGCTTTGTGGGTTGGCTGGAGCACCGTTTCTGTTTTCGCAGAATGGTTGCTGGAGGGTCATAGAGCCAAAACTCTCTCCTCGCTATTCCACCTTTTGGCGAAATAACCGTTTAGCAGAAGCTCTTACGAACTACTGCCTCACGCTCTTGATATTTATTAATTTGTAAAAACTATCTTGATCTCAGATTCTACCACTTAAACTTCTGCTCGGGTTTCAGGAAAAATTTGTGTTCAATCTTCACATCGGGGAATTTCTGCGCCAACATTTCAACCGTGCGCTCCATTTCCGCTTTGTGATACGCAGACTCTGCTTCCG
>Ga0209515_10003745_pt1 | contig 21236 bp, 23 predicted proteins | sample Subgroupgradi54m_FD_187454 | JGI IMG/M metagenome (GOLD analysis project Ga0209515, IMG submission 187454) | Subsurface groundwater microbial communities from S. Glens Falls, New York, USA - GMW60B uncontaminated upgradient, 5.4 m (SPAdes)... ...
CTTTCCATCCCGAAGGCACTGACCACTGCAGATTCCCTTCCAAAATATTTTCTTTTGGAATTCTATAAACTCGAACTTTGCCCTCTTTGCACCCCAAGAAAAAAACCCCAAAGCAAAAAGGAACAAAAATGAATTTTTTTAGTTTGGATACAATCGTATAAATAATTTTCATCAACATAAGTAACTATGCAAAATAATGGAAACCGGAAACACTACATTTGCCGAACAGATTGATGCCATCGTTCCAAATTTAAAAAACGTTCTTTCGCGGAGGCGCGGGGTTCAAATATCCGATCCTGCCGCCATGTTTTGGAAATGTCATCTAAACTAGTCCAGATTCCAGCGCCCATGCCAGCAATGAACACGGCTCCCAAACTGGTTGTTTCCAAATATTTTGGCCGCCTAAGCTCCACGCCAAGAAAATCGGCCTGGATCTGCATTAAAAGATCATTCGCCGCCGCTCCGCCATCAACATTCAAACTTTTTAGCGGCTTTCCAATGTCTTTTTGCATGGCTTCTAAGATATCGGAGTTTTGAAAAGCGATGCCTTCCAAAATTGCTCGAGCAATGTGCGCCTTGGTCGTTCCCCTGGTAATGCCGGTAATAAGACCCTTCGCCCGCGCCTTCCAATAAGGCGCGCCCAGGCCGGTTAAAGCGGGAACAAAAACTACACCATCAGAGGAGGAAACACTTTTAGCTAGCGTTTCAATTTGAGAGGCTTTTGTAATTAACCCCAGTCCATCTCTAAACCACTGCACCGCCGCGCCGGCAACAAAAGCACTCCCCTCAAGAGCGTACGTATATTTATTGCCCAAAGCCCAGGCGATCGTGGAAAGCAAACGATGCTTGCTTTGGGCGGGCTTTGGGCCTGTGTTAAAAAGAATAAATGAACCTGTCCCAAAGGTGCACTTTGCCATCCCCTCCTTCACGCAGGCTTGGCCTAGAAGGGCCGCTTGTTGGTCTCCCAAAACTCCGGTTATGGGAATCCCGTCGGGAAGGCCGGGAAATCCCTTGGTTTTGGCAAAAAGACTATTAGAGGGCAATACTTGAGGCCAAATATCCAGCGGAATATCGAGCAGATTGCAGAGACCGGAATCCCACCGGTGTTCAGTTAAATGGAAGGCCAACGTGCGCGAAGCATTACTAGGTTCCGTGGCGTGGGCCGCGCCGCTGGAGAGGCGAGCGATAAGATAGCTGTCGATGGTTCCCGCGGCTAAGCGTTTTTCTTGATACGCTTTGCGAATTTGAGGCCAGTGGCGAAACGCCCAAGAGGCCTTAGTGCCGGAGAAATAAGGATCGACAACCAAACCTGTCTTTTTTTGAAATAGGGCTTCCTTGGGAGCTAATTTTTCGCACATCGCGGATGTTCTGCGATCTTGCCAAACGATGGCGCGCGCTAAAGGTTTTACTGTTTGCTTATCCCAGAAGCAGAGCGTTTCCCTTTGGTTGGTAATACCGATGCAGGTGATTTTTTTAGCATCAATGCCGCGCGTGGCCTTGCGAACAGCGTAAACAACGCTTTGCCAGATATCTTCGAGATCATGTTCAACCCATCCCGGTTTTGGAAAGTGTTGTTTAAAGTCTAGGCTTGCTTCAGCCATAGGCTTCAGATTGTGATCTACAACAAGCGCCGTAGTCCCCGTGGTTCCCTGATCTATCGCAAGAATGTAACGGGTATTAGAAGACATAATAATATTGGTAGCAGATACTTCTTTACAATTTCTTTTCCAAAAACAAAAGCTCCACTTTTTCCTTCTCGAAATCGTGCGCTCCGAAGCCAAAGCTCCTATAGAGATGCTCGGCCGGTTTATTGTCCGGACGAACCTCGAGGGTGAGTTTGCAACATCCCATCTTCCTACCGTCAGTCTCAACGCCTTCCAAAAGCTTTCGGCCAACTCCCTTTCCTCGATAATTTGGCTTTACCGACATATCATGAACATTAATACACGGCTTGGCGGCAAAGGTTGAAAAAGACGTGAAGCAGACAGCGACGCCAACGGCCTCCTGACCGCTGAAGGCTAAAATAACCAAGGCGTTGGAGGTTTTCTTGAGCCCCGGAAGCATTTTTTTAAGAACCTCGCGGGAAAGATCACTGCCGTTACCCATAGCGTCGCGGGCATATTCGTTGACCAAGTCAACAATAGCCCGCCCGTGCACCGGATCATCAAGATCCGCTTTAACAATGCGAAGTTTTTCCATACAGGAAACGAGTATTTTTTAGTTGGAGGAAACTGTGGTTTCTAGTTTCGTAACGCGTTCGTCTATTTTTTTGTGAGTCTTGTCGTGAAAATCTATGTAGCGTGTTAGAAGACCAGTAAGATGGTCATTGAGTTGGTGGATATCTGTTTTATCGGCTTTGGTTTCTTCAATTCTTGTCAGCCCTTCCTCTACGTTTGCCAACCTTGCATCTACACCAGTCAACCTTGCATCTACACCAGTCAAACTTCCTTCTACGCCTGTCAACTTCTCTTCTACATGGAATAAGCGCTGCTTAACCTCAACGAGTTCCTGCTTGGTGGCCAGAGTCGGTAGAATTTTAAGAGTATCACGTATTTCAATCACAGCAAGACCTATCTTCGTAAGCTGTTTTTCAAGAGTTGGGGATTGTTTTTTGGAAGATTTTCGCTCAGCCATACGCGCGTATTATAACAACTTATCCCAAAACAGACATTCGACCCGGCGATCCAGAAATACGGACCGATTCGATAGTTTTATTGTTTCAGAACCACCAATTGCCCGCCGATATGCGCCGGGTGCAAATGGCAGTTAATTGGGAAAAATCCCTCACGATCCGCAACAAAACTCACCTCTTTAGGTTCCCCTTTGGCGACTTCTACTTTGACGCCAAAATCCGGAATGCTAAAACCATGAACTCCCGAGGGCGTATTGTTAATTAATTTAAGTTCAACTTTCGCGCCCAAAGGGACCACCAGCACGGAAGGCACCCAAACTTTTGTGCCTTGGTATTCGATATTCACGATCGAATATTTAATAACCCTTTGCTCGGATTTGGCAGCCGCTTGCGGTTTGGTTTCAGCTCCCCCTTGAGCCCAAAGTTTATAACCCAATTTACCGGCAATGAGCAATACAGCGATCAACAAACTGACACTAATTGTTTTTTTATTCATCTTCATTCCCCCCTTTACGAACACTTTATTTACAGTAATCATCGTAGATACAAAAACCCTAAAGCTATCGAAAGCGTCACTGTCGAAATCACAATTCCGGGCTTAAACCACTCCCAAAACCCCATAGGCCGATGCCCTTCGCGATCCAACACTCCGAGTGCGACAATATTAGCAGTCGAGCCAATTAAAGTCGCGTTCCCAAAAAGTGTCGCTGAAAAAAGCAATCCCCACCAGAGCTTCGCCGTAGCAACACCCGCTTTGGACAACTCCTCGACAATGGGAATATACGTAGCCACGACCAAAACATTGTCCATGATGGCCGTTAAAATAGCGGCTGTTCCATTGAAAACTCCCCACACCAAAAATTGACTTCGGTGCAGTAAACTCAACATGGATTGAGCCACAACTTGCGATACTCCCGCGTGCTTTAGCGTTCCGACCGTAGCGAACAAAATCAAGAAAAAACAAAGTGTCCACCAATCCACCCGCTTCATGACCAGATCTCTCGCCTTCGCGTTATGAACAAAAAGTGTTACTCCGGCGGCAAAAAAAGGAATCGCTAAAAGCAGTGTGTTTTTTTCCAAATTTAAAAGATGCTCCAACTGACTATGCATCGCCAAAAGCCCGATAGTCCCCAGAAACAAACACCAGCCCAGCGTCAGCCATTTGGGATGAACGGCATCCTCTCGCGCGATAGATTCCAAAGAGCGCGGGTGATCAGCCAAATATTTTCCCAGGGCCTCTATATCCTTTCTAAAAAACAAAAAGCAAAGCGCGATCGTGGCCATCAAACACAGGGCGGCGACCGGCGAAGCCCAGGTTAAGAAATCAAAAAAACTGTACCGCGCCCTCAGCGCGATCATTACCCCGATGGGATTACCCACCACCGTGGCACATGAGCCGATGTTGGTGGCAAAAACAATCATCATGACCAAACCATGGGGATTAATCTTCGCGCGCTTGGCAATATGCAAGCCTGTCACGGTCATAAAAAGAACAGACGTTACCTCATCCACCAAACCCGCGAAAACACACGCCGTAACCATCAAAGCCGCCACCAGCAAATAAGCGTTCGTGCCGGCAAGGCTTACGATTCGCTCAACGATGTGTTCAAAAAACCGGTTTTCCTCTAAAAAGCCAATTAGAATCATCATCGCGATTAAAAAAAGAATGATGTCTAAGCCGGCGAATTCAATAATAGAAGGCACGCTGAGTAAACCCGTTGTTAGCAAAACCCCCAAACCCGTCAAGGCGAAAGCCAAGCGGAAATCCCAGAAAAAAAGCGTCCCGCCAATAATGGCGAAAAAAACGCCTATCGATAAAATCTGTGAAAAATTAAACGGCAAAAGTGAGCTTGCGGCAATAGCGACAGCGACAAAAAGAACGTAAAAAAATACTTTATTCATCGATTGGAAATTAATACTTGCGCTTGCCAATCTCAGCTCTTAACACGTTAATGAGCTCTTGATGATAAAAAGGCTTAAAAACAATACCGTTGGCCCCAACGCTTTTGGCCCGTTTTTCCGCTTCCTCGATCGGCCAAGCCGTAACCAGCACGATGACCGTTTTGGCCGTAACGGGGTCTTTACGCAACCGCTGAGCTACTTCCCATCCATCCATGCCGGCCAAAATCACATCCAAAACAACAGCGTCAGGCTGCCAGAATTTCGCTTTCCTTAAAGCCGCGTCCGCGTCAAAAGCAACGTCCACCAGGAAACCATCGCTCTCTAAGCGTACTTTGAGCATTTCGGCCAAATCCTGCTCATCATCCACAACTAAAACTTTAAGCCCTGGGTCCATGTTCATCTCCTCTGCGCATTTGCCAGAATACTAGGGTACATCTGTAACCTATAATAGATTTAAAGAGGCGCTATGCACAAGCTAGAATCAAAGCAGACGATGGGCCGAGACCAAAAACAGGCTATCGAACTGCTGTCGAATCTGCTAACGGTTCATGAAAATTCTATACAAGAAGAGGCTGAGCAAAAGAAAATCAGCCAAGACCAAGTCTCGCTGTGGATTGACGCGGCCGAGAAATGGTTGCGCGGCTCTTTAGAGGAAGAGTCCCTCACTGCCGTATCAGAACCGACACTCCATACTTGCGCATCCTCTCTATCGCAAATCGTTGGCGATCACCACTCCATACGACAAGTCGTGCAAAATGTGGTTCTAAAAAACACGCAAAATAAAAACCTTACTATCGACTGCCTAGACATTGTTGGCGAATTTTTCATAAGAGCGCTACGCCAAGACGTTGCAACTACAGAAAGCCTTTTGCAAGAAAAACTGAATCAGGATAGCTTAGCGGAAAAAACCCGCGCTCAAGAAAAACTGTTAAAAACCATGGAGATGAGATCACATTTTATCGCCATGGTATCGCACGAAATGCGCACGCCGCTAACCACGCTTAGAGAATCCACCTCCTTGCTTCAAGAAATGGCCCACACAAAGCTCTCGCCGGAAGAAACTAAAATTTTAGATCTCACGCAAAGAAACCTAGACCGCCTGGTCCGTTTTAGCCAAGAAGTTTTGGATTTTTCCCGATTAGAATCGGGCCGCCTGACAATAAACAAGAAAAAAACCAATCTGAGGGATCTACTCGAACATCTCGCCCAAACCACACAGCCCATGGCCAAAAAAAAATCGCTCGATCTTCGTGTAAGCATTTCCCCTGATCTGCCAGAAGTTTCGATAGACTCCGACAAAATATCTCAAGTGGTCATTAATTTTCTAAACAACGCGATTAAGTTCACCCCCTCAGGCGGAAAAATAGTTTTAAGCGCCAGCGCCAAAGGCACGCGACAAATCACCATTAGCGTTCAAGACAACGGAATTGGAATTTCAAAAGAACATCAAGATCGCGCCTTTGATACCTTTGTTCACTTGCCTCATCCCGCCAATACGGCGCCCGGAGCGGGCCTGGGGCTATCCATATCCAAAAGATTAATAGAATTGCACGGCGGCCAGGTTCGCCTGGATTCGGGCGGCGAAGGCAAAGGGTGCCGCTTCTCTTTCGACCTGCCAAAAGAGTAAAATTATCGTTATGAACAAGCACACTATTTTGGTAGTAGATGACGAAGAAGATTTAAGAAAAGTTTTAGCTATTCGCCTCGACATGGAAAACTATGATGTGACGGAAGCGGCTAGTGCGGAAGAAGCCCTCGCAATAACCGAACAAAAAAGCTTTGACATTATTTTACTCGACATTATTATGCCGGGCATGGATGGCATTGAGCTTTATAACTGCTTGAAAAAAAGAAAACACCTCGCCGATAGCGGTTATATTTTTCTGACGGCTTTAGGAGAGAGAGAGCAAAACCAACACACCGAAGATGCCTCAGGCAAAGACTACCTTGTCATTGGCAAACCTTACGATAGCGACATACTTCTTCAAGAAATAAAAAACAGAATAAAAACACCGTAAGCCGCTATAAGTACCCGCAAACTTTCCTAAAATCTAGCTACCGTTGCACTTTGTATCCGCGTATAGCGGATGTGGTGGGGCCCGCACCAACCTTCGGTTGGTACAGGGCACCGTTGCACTTTATATCCGCGTATCGCGGATAAGGATACGGGCCCGTAGCTCAGGGGATAGAGCATCGACCTTCTAAGTCGGTGGTCGCGCGTTCGAATCGCGCCGGGCCCAATGCGCCTCCGGCGCTCGGTGGGTCCTGGACCTCCGGGCCGGGGCCCAATGCGCCTCTTTTTGTTTTGTGTCTTGCAAAATTTGTATCTTTGATTTAATCTAATGAATATGTACTCGGCGGCAACTCCGGCAAAACACCGAAAAACAATCCGAGTATTGAGCAGTTTTGGCTTTTTAGGCTTGACATTTGTCCTTAGCGCATTGGCACATCCTAAGATTGCGCCTCCTCCCACGCCAGAGCCCGCGGCAACGTCCGAAATTTCCGATCCTCGGTGGGGACAGTTGACCGAAGACCTACAAAACCAGGTCACAAAATTTCCAGGAAAAATATCAATCTACATCAAAGATCTGCGAAGCGGTCGTCAATGGAGCCACGCTCCGGACGATTTTTATCCTAGCGCCAGTTTGATTAAATTGCCGATAATGGTTTGCGTTTTTAAACAAATTGAAGAAGGCTCGCTGAGTCTTCTCACCCCTTTAAAACTGAAACGCGAACTGCGCGCGGGCGGCTCAGGAACGCTCAAATGGCATAGAAACGGAGAGAAATTCGCGGTGGGAGAACTGGTCTATCACATGATCACCGAAAGCGATAACATCGCGACAAAAATTTTAGTGCATACTTTGGGCACGCCATATCTGCAAAATAGTTTCTTGAGCCTCGGATTAATTAATACCAATATCCATGAGCAGGGTTTTGGTTTGAGTAGCCGCCCGGTGCTCCACGAAAACTATACCACGGCTCGTGAAATGGGGACCCTACTGGAAAAGATCTACAGGAAGGAACTTTTTAATCCCGTGGCAAGCGAAACGATGCTCGAAATATTAAAAGACCAGAAACACCGCGATCGCCTGGGGCGAACCCTCCCTTCGGGATGGACCATCGCGGATAAAACCGGGCTTTTGCGCCGCGCCTGCCATGACGCGGGTATTATTTTCTCTCCCGAAGGAGACTATGTTTTGGTTGTTTTAACCTGGAAAGCTCCAAACTATAAACTTGCCAAAAGGTTCATAGCTAAGGTTGGGAAAATTACCTACCGCTACTTTGCCGGTGAAAGCGATGTTGCTACCACCGACAAAACCACTCTCGCTAAACGCTTATAGCCTTAATCTCTAGCGATTTACAAAGAACCAAATGCCGGAAAGTGGCTTGCCGCGCCCATAAAAAATAACATCGGGAAGGAAAGATAAAAATTAGTTCTGGACGCTAGATACGCCTTGCGTGCCCAGCTTGGGTCCGGCGCCTGCCCCGCCTTAACCGCCGCGATCACTTTCTTCTGATTAGGCCAAATAATGACCCAAACATTAAAAAACATGATTAGTCCCAAACTGCCGCCAATGGTAATCGATCGGCCCCAGGAGCTTCCCATTAAACTCCCGCCGCCTTTGACAAAATCCATCACCAGTAAAAGCCCGGCTAAGACCGTGACAACGGCCCCGTAACGAAACCACCACAACGCCCTAGGCATAAGCTCGGGAACCACTTTGGACTTGGTAGCAGCATCGATGGATTTCATGAAGTTCACATTCACGAGATTAAAATAATAGAGTAAACCAATCCAAGTAACACCCGCCACTAGATGAAGCCAACGAACTAGAATCAAATATAACGAATGCGTATCCATCCTACACCTCCCTAATTTACTTACTCTTTAGAAAAACTTTTTCACCCAACAAACCGGCGGCAATGGCGCCCAAAATAGGACCAATCCAATACACGCATTGATTCGCCCAATGACAAGTCACTAGGGCCGGGCCAAAGGCGCGAGCGGGATTTAAAGCGGCGCCGGTAAAATAACCGCCCATTAAAATATCCAAAGTAATAGTAAAACCGATCGCAAGTGGCGCCATGGCCTTTGGACTACGGCCATCCACAGCCGTTCCCCATATCACCATAACCAAAAAGAAAGTTAAAACAGCTTCTACAAGAACCCCGACGCCGGCGGAAATTCCGTTTAAATCACACGCGCCCAAATAAGGGGCGGCGTCAGCCAAAGACGGGGCAACGCTTTTTAACAGCAACGCGGCAAGCGAAGCTCCGGCAAGCTGTACAACTACATACGCCAAAGCATTTTGGAGTTTAATTCTCTTGTTAACAAGCATGGCGATGGTCACCGCCGGATTAAAGTGACCACCCGAAATATGGCCCAAAGCGTAAGCCATCGCCATAATCGTCAAGCCATGGGCCAACGCGATGCCCGTAATACCCAGTTTGCCGCCGCTTAACGCGTCCGCGCAAATGGCCCCCGCCCCAACAAAAATAAGAGCGAATGTTCCAATAAACTCGGCAATTAAACCAGTAATCACGCGAGCCCCGCTAAAACATCCAAAATTTCTTTATCCTCCCGCGCGGTTGTTATCGTCGGCTGAATCTTAAGCCAAGCCACTCTGCCTGTTTTGTCCACCACTACCGTCGCTCGTTGGGCAAAGTTTTTATCAGCTAAAAAAAGTCCGTAATTCCTGCACACCTCTCTCTGGAAATCAGATAACAGTTTGTGTTTTAAATTAAAAGCTTTGGCCCAAGCTTTGAGCGTCCAGGCAGAATCCACGGAAAGCGCTAATACTTCGGCTCCGGCTTGCGTGAACGAATCGAAGTCTTGAGTCAGACACTCATTTTCCTTGGTGCAGACAGGGCTAAATGCCAAAGGAAAAAAGGCAAGAACGACCGACTTCTTGCCGCGATAATCGGAAAGTTTAATTTCCTGATCATTCTGATCCTTAAGCATGAAATCAGGCGCCATATCACCAACTTTAACCTGCGTTTTGGTTTCTGCCGTTGCCGTTGTCATCACTTCCCCCTTTGTACGAAATTAATTTGTCCAAACCATTGTAGCGATTTAATAGACATCAAAAAAGCCAATTTCGGGGACGAGGGAGTCGAACCCACACCGCACGGTCCCAAACCGTGTATTCTACCGTTGAACTAGTCCCCGTTCCATTAGCTTCCCTTCAAAACTGTTCTTCTTTCCAAAGCTTCACGTAGCGTTCGTGTATCGGCGTACAAAACTTCACCGCCAAAAGGCACCCCTACCCCCAAACGGCTAACCCTGGCTCCCGGAAGCAATCTTTTTATTTCTTGATGAATGTAAAGGGCTGTCAGCTCCCCTTCGGTGTCATGATCTAAAGCCAAAATAACCTCTTGAATGGTGCTTGTATTTTGCAAACGATCCATGAGTTCAAGCAAAGTAATTTTTTTGGACCCGTTGGCTTGCGGAGTTTCAAACTTAGGATCAATGGTTCCATGGACAACGTGGTAAAGACCCTTATAAAAGCCCGCAGCCTCAATGGCTTCCACGTCCTGCGGACCTTCCACCACGCAAAGCAACTGGGCGCTTCGCGAAGGATCGCGACATACATCACAAGGTTCCCGTTCCGTCAAATTCTGGCAAAAAGAACACCGAACGATTCGTTTCCTGGCAATTTTCATCGACTCTAAAAGATTGTCAAACTGATCCGGCTCTAGAAGGAGCATCTGCATCGCCATTCTCTGCGCGGCCCTGGGACCCACCTGACCAAAAGCGCGGCGAATAGCCTGCGCCAAAGTTTCCAAAGATCTTATTGCCATGCTAGCTAAACTTTCACCTTGCTTTTTTTACCGTGCCCCCAAAAATATCGGCCATTTTTTGGACATCTTCCGGAATTATTTCTTTCTTAGGTGCCGGCGCGCTCTGCGTCAACTTGGGGGGCGCATCGGTCACCAGGGATTCAAACATCGTATCTCCAAAAAACTTTCTCCAGAAGGCTCGTATTTTTTCCTGGTGATTTTGAACACCTTTTAAATTAAAAGCGTTAGAAAACTTCACTAAAAAAGCCGGCGGATTATCCTTCTTCAAATCAAAGGCGCTTCCGTCAAAATAAAATCCCCAAGTTTCTTTTTGCGCGGACGCCAAGAAATCAGAAAATTTGGCTTGCCAATTCTCCGGATTTTTGGGCAAAGCGGAAGACTGTGGCAGGACTTCCCCAAGCACCGCGGGAATTCCAGAATCGTCCCTCTTTTCGTCATGCCCGCGCAGGCGGGCATCCAGATCTGGATTCCCGCCCCCGTCCTGAGGCCGGGGACCTACCGAGTCCCGGAGGGACGAGAGGCTTTCGCGGGAATGACTGGGGATGGGGAAGTTCTGAGGCTGCGGCTCAATTGCAACTTCCAGCGACGCCTCTTTCTCCGCGGAAACGCCGCGCTCTAACCTTATGGGTTTGTGGGCGGCTTGCATCTGCCCCAAAAGGTACCCCATCAGTTCCACTTCGCAAAAAATCAAAGGATCCGTGCTAAAACGCAAGGTCCCCAACATCGCGGCCAAGTGATTAGTGAACTGATACAAGCGATGAGCGTACAGCTCGGTCTCTTGAGCCTCTAAGGCGGCCACCATCTTCTGGGAACACCACTCATATAAAGCGGAAATCAACCGGTTCGGTGTATAACCTGACGAATACAGCGCTTCATGAATTAAATCTTTAGCTGATGTGACGTCAAGATTAAAAACCAGGGCTTGCGTTAGGCCGTCTAAAACCTGCTCCTCCACAAGCCCCAAAAGCTCGGTCATACTCTGGCGAGTAATCGTCTCACCGGGACCCGCCAAGCTCGCCAATTGCTCGAGAATGCTGATCGCGTCCCGCATGGAACCCGCGGCTAAGTGCGCTACCTCACGCAACGCCAAAGGTTCAACAACAATCGTTTCTTGGCTAGCAATATCTTCCAAACGTTTCACAATGGCGTTAGCCGGAAGCGCTCGAAAAGTAAAACTTTGGGTTCGCGAAACCACCGTCGCGGGAACCTTGGTCAATTCAGTCGTCGCTAGAATAAAAACGACATGATCTTGGGGTTCCTCCAGAGTTTTAAGCATCGCGTTGAAAGCGCTGGTGGAAAGCATATGCACTTCATCAATAATAAACACACGGTAGGGATCCCGCGCGGGAACCAGGTTCATCGTGTCTATAATGACCTCCCGCACATTATCGACACCAGTGTGGCTTGCCGCGTCAATTTCTAAAACATCCAAAGAACGCGCGTCAGCTATGTCTTTACAAGAAACGCACCCTCCGCAAGGCTCGGGTAAACCCGCCGTGCTATTGATCCTATTTGGACAATTTAAGGCCTTGGCGAAAATTCTGGCCATCGAGGTTTTTCCAGAACCGCGGGATCCGTGGAAAAGATACGCGGGATGAATCTTGCCGGCCGCTACCGCCCGGGCCAAGGTCATAGCCACCACTTCCTGCCCGATAATATCCCCGAATTTGGCGGGCCTATACTTTAAAGATAAGGAACGCATAATATCAATTAGCGGCCTAGAAGATTGCGAAAAAACTTGCGAGTTTTCTCTTTAAATTCGTCCCAATGTTTCGTGTCGTAGTCCGTTGTTGTCATATTTTTGTCTCCCAACACCGTATACACGGCCGGCGCTTCGATCGCTCCTTTAATTTTTAAGCTGAGTTGCAAAGCACCGTGCTCATCGATCAAAGCGTCCGCGAATTTCCAGCGTACCCTGGACCTTGGAAGCGCGATATTCACTAGTATATTCATTTGATCACGCGGAAAATCGACGGAACCTTTTGTTTGAAAATGGCCTATAGGACTTTGCAAATTCAAATGCGCGATATCCATTTTACCATCGGTAAAATTGTATTGGGATTCGAAGTTCTCCATGGGAACCGAGGTAAGGTCTATATTGTCAAGCTTTAAAATTCCCCAAGCGTTTAAGTCCTGCATAATCGTTAAAGGCTTAATCAAAAATTTCAGAAAAGAAACGAGCTCGACCGCCGCGGGCACATTCCTTAAACCGCCGGATTCCAAATAAACATGGATTTCTCCATTGGTGCGCGAAGAGCTGCCGCCTAAATTTTGGAGATCCGCGTCCGCCAAAAACTCTTGAGCTTGCAAATAAGCGGTATCCACCCCCCTACCCCGCAAAGCCGCTTTAAAGGAAATATTTTTGCGCGTATCACTGCTCACCAAACTAAGATGCTCCAAAACTCCCTCGATAGAATCGATATGCTGGCCGGTCTCTTTGAGATAGCCTTCCCTGAGAGTCGCGCTCGCAATATTGAGACTCCAAAATTTCGGCCCTCCCGCGAGCGCCAATTCGCCAAAATTTACCACGCCACTGCTTAAATGAAAAAGCTTAAGCGCCGGAACAAGCGACCAAAGATCTTGAGGATAAAAAATACCGCTCGATAAATTAAGATCCCATCTATCATTCTGCCCTTTGGCATAAACCCATTTTGGGACACCGCCGCCAAACGCTGAAGCGGCTTGAATACCCAAGCTTCCCGAGGAAATCAAGGTGTCCCAGCCGCCTTTTAAATTTAACACGAGAGGGACATCCAACGGTTTGTCTAAGATATTGTTCCAAGCAAACGCCAGCTTTCTGGTATTTAAAACAATCTCAAAAGAACGTCTATTTGCCTGCTCATCCCTAGCGAGCTTGAGCACAGAGTCCAGGGTACCGTTTAGATGCAAGGGCAAGCTGGACACCGAAACGTCGCGATTATTAAATCCGGCTACAATGTTGAGATTGGCTTGCATGGTGGACCATATGAAATGAGTCATCGAGCCTTCTTTAACTTTGACATTCCAAGAACTAGTCGTGACTTCAAAATTATCACAAACAGCCGCCATCTGCGAAGGATGGGCATTGGCCAACTTATATTTACCATCAAAATCCAAAGCAAACCACTCATGGTTAACCAACATCAACAAAATTTTTGGAGCATTATCAGGTAAATCTAGCTTAGCCCTTAGAGAAAGCTTCGCCTTAAAAAAAGAATCCATCGAAAAATCTTTGGAATCGAGTTTAAGATCATGCACTTCAATATCCGGAACTACTTTTTTGGCGTCCGTAAGATTGAACTCGCCGCCGTCAATTTTTATTTGATCCACATGAAGATAAAGCGGCAGAAGTCTCTTGGGCCGCGCTTCAAGCTCCAAAACTTTTGGCTCCTTATTTCCCAAAACACCACCCGTATTCCAAGTACCATCCTCTCTTCTAAATACCTTAACACGAACATTGTGCAGACTCGCTTCACGGACCTCTACGCGCCCCAAAAAGAGTCCCAAGAGGCTAGGGCGCAAGATAATGCGCTCGGCCTGCGCGAATGTACCCTCCTTAAAAGTAGGTTTTTCAGAAACTTTAACACCGCGCAAATCTAATCTATCCGGAAAATTGATCCTCGCCTCATTAATGACAATTTGACGATGCAAAATTGCCCCCAATTCCTGCGAAGCCCACGCGATCAAAGCCTCATCTCCCATAAAATGTTTTACCACACGCGGCAATCCGTAAAAAGCAAAAAGTCCCAGAATAATAATTACAAGTAAGAGGGAGCGCAAAATCTTTCGAGTGATCTTTTTAATCATGACAACAATAAAAAATTAGCTCAGAAAACCCCTAAAGGAATTTTAACTAACTTAAGGTTGTGGCGCCAACGGCGTTTTTATCGCGATCGCAACGCCGCGCTTGCCGTCATCGAGCAGATAGTCAACAGCAGAAACGCGGGAGGCAAGCTTTTCATAAACCATCAGGAATGCCCAGGAGGGTGCGCATCCGCGAAGCTGGATATGTTTATCGTAATAGGGAGAAAAATCAAATGCTTCCACGGCGTTTTTAAAGTTATCGATTGCGACCGGACCGCTAACTATTGAATTTAAATCCAAAACCACCGCTTCTTGCGTTGCGGCTGGCAATTCTGGTCTGCAACGAGTGCGTTTCATATTTTAAAAGTCTATAAATCTTCGAGTCTTTAAGTCTCTAAGTCCGTAAGTCTAAAAAGTGAATTTGTCATCCCGACTCAGAGACTTACAGACTTAAGGACTCTCAGATTTCCAGACTTCTCCATTTTATACCGCGAACGATTCCCCGCAAAAACAAGACGCTTTCGCGTTAGGATTGACAATTTTAAAACCGGCGCTTTGAAGACTCTCGGTGTAATCTAGCGTTGAATTTTCCAAATAAAGCATGCTTTTAGGATCCGCCACGACTCGGGCCCCATCTTGACCAAAAACCTGGTCATCGCCCTCGGGAGCCTGGATTAAATCGAGCTGATAACTTAAACCCGAACACCCTCCGGGGAATACCTTGATGCGCAAAGCCCCCTTCGGGGAACCCTGCTTCCCCAAGACCTCTTTGAGCCTCTGCTGAGCAGCTACGGTTAATGTGATCATCATTGTAAGTATAACACCTCTAGGAAAGCCTCGCTTCCTTCAGGGCATGCCGTGACACGTTGCCACCGGTTGTATTTTCAAACGTCGCTATTAGCGCCATCCCCCTCTCATCTTGGCCTTTTCTAAAAAATCGCTCAGCCGAAACGATGTCCTGTTTGGCCTTTTGAGACTCCCCCAAAGCCTTATGACACGTTGCCCGCCCCCAAAGCACATAGCCTTCGTTCACTCGATCCCCAAGCTTTCGATACAACTTTTGACTTTTGTTATAGCGGCTTACCGCTTCTTTAAATTTGCCCTGTTTCCTTAAGCTATTTCCAATCCCGCAGTTGCCATAAGCAATACCATAAGGGTCTCGGTCCCTTTGGAACATCTTTAGCGCCTGTCTATAAAAATCCAAAGACCTATTTGTCATTGCGAGCCCCAACTTTTGTTGGGGCGTGGCAATCTCGCCACCCAGCAACCGTGTTACTCCAGCCAAAGCGCACAACGCGTAAGCCTTGCCCGAGGTATCACCTAGCTTTTCAAATATTTTTCTAGATTCTAAAAAACAGCCCCTTGCTTCCTTCAATTTCAAACACATCCTTAAAGCGAACCCCAAATTCCAAAGCGCGAAAGCCTTCAACTGCGGATCCCCTCTTTTTTTCAAACACTCTCTCAAAACTTGTACTGCCTTTTCATGCTCCCCCAACACCCTCAAGAGCGCCCCCCACCGCACCCATGCTTCTAATTTTATTCCGTCATTGCGAGTCCCGATGAAATCGGGACGTGGCAATCTCATCAATTCTTCCGCTATTTTCAAGCTACTCAATCCCAATCCCCTCAACAACTTTTTCCTTTCCGGACAAACTACCTTCCCCGCGTCCATTGCCTCCCACAATGCGCGAAGTTCAATTTCAATATTTTTTTCTTTCTTTGCTTGGCGGGTTAATTGAGTGGCTAGCCGAAACGCTCCCCGGTAAGATCCCTGAAGTCTGTTCTTTAAGACAATCTGAAGTTTTTTCTCTAAAGCAATGGGCACGATGCCATTATACCCAGATTCCGCAACTGCGGAATCTGCCTCGCAAGAGCTCGGAAGGGCTTCGCCCTGGATTACCCCTCGTAACACTGCCACAGAGTGTCAGTGTTACGAACCCTGCGGGGAATTTTGCAGTTGCACTTTTTCGTGCAAGGCATTGTGAGGGAAAACCAACGATAATTGCAAAATTCGGGTTATAGCGAGATTAACCAAAACGGAAATAACTAGTGTCTGTCACTAATTGCTGAGTGTACGGCTTCAAAAATCTCTGGAGATGTGTCTAAAGCGGCCGTTGCAGCCATGGCGTTGACAATAGTCTGTTTTAGTTCAGGGTTATCGCTACTTCCATAGATACCACTCAGCTTTTCTATGGCATTTAGGGCAGGTCTAAAGTAAGGATTCTGACCTTGAGTGCTCGGCCTTGCGTGTTGCATTATGTCAATGAAAGCATCAACCGCTGCCATTTGAACTTGGGCGGAGTCTTGGCGTCCGCTGGCCAAACTACTGATTTTATTAACTGCCTCAAGACCTATTGCTATATCACCCAACCTTGCCCAGGTTGAATAGAGCCTAATAGCGTGAACAATATCTTGGACAGAAAAGTATCTTGGATCCCCAAGGGAATTGTAAAAATCTCGGGATGAAAAATCACACCTTGATCCGGGTATTTGATCAAGACAGCAATAGGTTATATGCGTGGCGATAATGTCCCTTTCCTCACTTGTAAAAGGGATAAGTTCGTATCTTGTAAGACTACGAGCAAAAGATGAAACAGCTTCAGCTCGATTCGTGCGCTTGACATCCCTGTCAAATGTCTTTTCGAGATCTTGGGAATCATCACCAATGAGAAGGGGGTGGCCGGCTTTCGCGAAGGAATGGGTACTGCTTAGGCTCACGACTAAAACCAATAAGAGTTTAGTTTTAATTTTCTTGTTTTGCTCCTGTATTTCTGATGTGCATTTTTCATCTGTGAGAACTCCGATCAACTCCATCCTATTCTAGTAGAGGCACCAAAATAAGTCATGAACCAAAGGGCCCAATTTTGCTTGCCCTAAAGGCCCAGACCAAACTTCCCCAAAGTCCCTATTGAATATTTTAAGAAGTAATGCTAGATTATTATCAATAGTGATAATAATAATAATTTATTAATATGCTTGGAAAATATAAGAAAATCAGGGATTCCGGGCTTAAGCTACTGAGCGCGAAAGATCTATCCCTTGTTCTTGGTCTTGATCTGCCCAGCGCGCGGGTAGCGGCTACTCGACTTTTTCAGAAGGGGGTCTTGCGCCGCCTGCGCAAAGACCTCTACATGCTTAGCGAGCTTCCCTTAGACAGCTTCGATATAGCCAATCGTTTATTAGGCCCTTCCTATATATCTTTTGAAAGCGCGCTTAACTTTTGGGGAATAACAACTCAAATTCCATTTCCCATCACATCGGCCAGCATGCGAAGCAAACGCTATACGATCGAACAAGTCGAATTCGTCTACTGCCAATTGCCCGAGAAGCTTTTTAACTTCGGCTACCAACAAGAAAAAAACTTTTACATAGCTACTCCGGAAAAAGCTCTACTCGATACTCTTTACTACAGCGTTCTGGGAAGAAAAAGCGCGCCCTGGGATGAATGGAAACTAAATAAAATTAATCGCACCCTGCTTAAAAAATACAGCGCCTTCTACCCATTGGCTATACGTCGTATGCTTAATACAATATTCCCATGAATTTGGATTCTTTGTTGCAATCCAAAACTACTGTTTCCCTTTTCGCCGCGCGCGAAGTAGCCCAGTTAGAATTTCTAAAGCGTCTGTCTAGCTCTGATCTAAAAACCTATTTGGCCTTCAAAGGAGGAACCGCTCTCCACCTGATTTATCAGACGGAGCGTTTCTCGGAAGATCTCGACTTTTCTCTAACAAAAAAACTGGATGGCCAGTCTATCATGAATTCCTTGGATAAGCTATTGGCAGGGGAAGACGTTACCGATAAGGTTATTAAGCGACGTACGGTTCTTTATGAAACGCGCCAAGTCTACCGCGACAACAGTTTTCGCTTAAAGCTCGAAATCAACACCAACGATATTGTTCCCGGGGAAGTTAAAACCATGTTTGCCGTCCACATCCCCGCTTCCTTTACCATTGGCGTAATGCGTTTAGATTGGATGGTGGCGCAAAAAGTTCACGCGTTTATAAACAGAAAAAAGGCGCGCGATCTCTTTGACTTCTGGTTTATTTTAAAAACAAAACTCCCGCTAGATATTGATTTGGTGGCTTCGCTGGCACAACTATCCAAAGCGGAAGTGACTAAAAAAATTGAAACTCGCATCGAAGAAACAACGGAGCGAGAAATAATTACCGATCTTAACCCATTCTTGCCGGCTCAAAAACGAGACTGGAGCAGGCGCCTGCTAAAAGAGGAATCAAAACAGCTTCTGCGCGCGCATCTTATATAGCTCTATTTGCAGATCGAGTACTTACAGGATTTTTTCATTTCGCAATATTGACAGTGATTGGTATTGGGGGTAAATTGGCCGCCTTCTACCTTTTGTTTGACTTCAACTAAAGCTTTCTCAGCTGTGGCCCAATCTTCACCTTGCCTTGTTACTTCAACCAATGTTCCCTGAGCCACAAAGAAAAAATAAAGCCGAATATCTAACAACCCCAGCGACTCGCGAGCCGCCTTTTGATAAAGGGTGATCTGCAAATCCCCCTTGAGCCGCTCTTGGCTCCAAGGCTCGGCATGGGTTTTGTAGTCCACGACCGCGAAACTTCCGTCCGGCATTCGGTCCACGCGATCAATAATACCCTGAAGTTTAATCCCGATGGCGGGTAAATCTAAAAAAAACTTTTTTTCAAGTTCCAACACCTCTCCGTCCCAACGCGAAGCTACCTTCTCGAGATATGTTTTTAGAATTAACTTAGCCTTATCGTAAAAAACGAGTTCTTCCTCAGCATCGCGGTAGCCAACTCTTTCCCAAACTTTATCTAAACAATCACAAAGTTCCTCCAAAGTTTTAAGGCGGCGCTTATGAAAAATTTCTAAGGCCTTGTGGATGGAAAGTCCCAGCGCGGCATGCGGACTGGGCGGCGCTTTCCAATTATCAAGGAATTTAAGCTTATAGAGCCAGGGACAATTTAGGTAAGTGTGGGCTTTGGTGTAAGAGAGTTCAAACATAAATATCCAAGTCTTTAAGTCTGTAAGTCCTTAAGTCCGGAAGTCATTAACAAATTGAATTTTAGACCTAGAGACTTGCTGACTTAAAGACTTACGGACTTTAAGTAAGTCAGCATGCTTTCCCCGAACTGGGCTTGCTTGAAAACCTGAAACTGCTTCGGAACAACCCCCCACGATTCTTTTTTGTGGTGCTGCAAAATTACCCAGGCATCGGGAGCTAGGAGTTTACTTTCGGCAAGCCGCTCCAAGGTCGGAACGCTCATCACCAAAACTTCCCCCCGCCGGTCTTCCCCCATATAGGGCGGCGCCACAAAAACAAGATCAAAAAGAAATTCTGCCGGTAATCTGGCGGGTAACATCAAAAGAGCGTTGCCCAAAACATCCGCTTTATAAATCAGCGTTTTCTCTTTAAACCCCAGCTTTTCCACGTTAGCCGCAATCAGTTTTAATCCCTCTCTGCCATTTTCCACAAAAACAACAAAACTTGCCCCGCGAGAGGCGGCCTCGAGTCCAACCGTTCCCGCTCCGGCGTAGAGATCTAAAAAATGGCTCCCCATGATCTTGGGCCGAATGCTGTCAAACAAAGATTGCTTGATGCGTCCCAAGATTGGGCGAATAGAAGAGTCGCGCGAGGGCGCTTTGAGACTTCTTCCCTTGGCGCTACCGGCTATTATTCGCATATACGTGCGCTAGGTTTTGCTTCAGAAAGGATTCAAGCTCCTGTGCGTCGGCGGTGGGTAGCAAGCAGTTTTTCCCTCGGCACAGATAGACCTTGACCTCTTTTTTCTTATCTTGAGATAACTGGGCAACCCAAGGAAAATCTTTGGAGTTTTCTTCCGGCCGCAAAGCCGCGGTCATTCGCGAGGGCCACCAAGCGGCATTTAAAACTTTCCACAGCTCAACCCAATGGCGGCTCTTGGGATCTCCTGAAATTTCCACCTGCCACGGCTCCTCAAAGTTTTCCAAAAAAGCGGCCAACATGTAAGTTACCGCGGCCGGATGGGTTTGCATTTCCTGGACATGATGACGCAAAATATTTTCCGCTATCGCTTTTAATGGTTCATTCCCAAAATAACGTGAGATTCGGACCAAAGCGCGCGCCATGACAGCAGTCCCCGAAGGCGTAACGCCGTCATAGATTTCTTTAATATTGGCCACCAAATGAACATCCGCCCCCTTGCGAGGAAAACTATAAAAATCAGCCCTCTGGGGATCATAAAAAAGATCCATCGCCTGATTGCTTAGGCGCTCGGCCTGTTTTAAATAACTTTTATCTAATGTGGCTTCATAGAGTTCCGTCAAGGCCACAATCATATACGCGTAGTCTTCAAGCAATCCGGCAACAAATTTATCCTTGCCAAGACTATGAACAAGGTAGCCATCGGGAGAAACGTGTTTTTTAAGAATATAGTCAGCCGCGGCCTGCGCGGCGGAAATATAATCCTTGCGGTCAAAAGCCCTTCCCGCGTAAGCTAACGCCCCAATGGTCAAGGCGTTCCAGTCGGTAAGAATTTTTTCATCGCGAGCGGGAGCTGTTTTGTGATCCTTGCGCCACTCAACCATTGTTTTTTTAATCGCGGCCAACTCGCCCAAACGATCCAAATCGGGCACGTTAAGGAACAAGATATTTCTGCCTTCTTCAAAATTACCGGGTTTCGTGATATTCCATAAATCCTGAATAAGGTTGATGTCTTTTTCTTTTTCCTGCAGGGCTATCTCGATTTCATGCCAGGGCCAAGTGTAGAATTTTCCTTCCGTGCCATCACTATCCGCGTCTTGACTGGCATAAAATCCGCCATGCGGACTTTTCATTTCCCGCGTCAAGTAATCGCAAGTTTCCTGAGCAATTTGCCTATAAACCTCCCGGTGGGTTAACTGCCAGGCCTCCGTGTAGAGTTTGGCCAACTGCGCGTTGTCATAGAGCATTTTTTCAAAGTGCGGCACGCGCCAATGCTCATCGGTCGAATAGCGGTGGAATCCACCCCCTACCTGATCGTAAATTCCCCCCGCGGCCATATTGAGCAAAGTACCTTCGAGCGCCTGAAACGCTACCGGGGCCACAGGGCGGCCGCTCATACTGTACCGCAAAAGGTACTCCAAACTGGGCGGCGAAGGAAATTTTTGTGTT
>Ga0209515_10003746_pt1 | contig 21233 bp, 18 predicted proteins | sample Subgroupgradi54m_FD_187454 | JGI IMG/M metagenome (GOLD analysis project Ga0209515, IMG submission 187454) | Subsurface groundwater microbial communities from S. Glens Falls, New York, USA - GMW60B uncontaminated upgradient, 5.4 m (SPAdes)... ...
AACTCCGCGATCCGCAGCGGCTTCCTAGTGGTCCAAGACGAGACGGTCTTCTATGTGGCGGATGGGCAACATCGAATCGCGGCGATCGCAGGGCACGACAAGATAAAGGGGGTCCTGTCGGACGAACCGGAGATGGGAACGGACGGACTGGCCGTCATGATCGTGGTCGAGCCGGACATGATCCGAATCCATCAGGATTTCGCCGACGCGGCCCACACCAAGCCCATCCCGCCTAGCCTTCTTGCCGCGTACAACATGCGGGAGCCGGTCAACAAGGTGCTACATAGGATCGTGAGCGGGTCTGGTATCCTCCAAGGCCGAGTTGACGAGTCCTCCAAGACGCTGGGGAAGCTCAGCCGGTCCATCTTTCTCCTGAACCAGGTCAGGGGGCTGATGAAGGAGTTGTTGGTCGGGGACTTCAGCGTGACCGACGACGCGTTCATCAGGGCGGCTGCGGAGCGCCTCGGCACCGCTGAGCAGCAAGAGACCTTTGTGCAGCAGAGTCTCCAGTTGTTGAACGTTCTTGAAGCCAAGATGGACCCTTGGAATAAGATCCGGGGCTTTCCCAAGACGGGCGGCGTTGCGAACCAGATCCCGGAACTGCGCAAGAATTACCTGAACCTGACCGCTACCGGGCTCGCGATTATCGGGCGGGTCGCTTTCGAGATTAACAAGGGCGAGCATGAGGTTGACCGCGTGCAGGCCTACTCCGATCTTGCCACGAAGGTGGATTGGCGCCGCTCCGACCCCATCTGGAAGGGGAACGTGATAACGGACGCCGGGAAGTTGGTTACCAGCCGGGCGCCTGTCAAGAGCGCGGCGTTAGGGGTGATGAAGGTCCTGGGCATCAAGTGAGGGGCAGCAGTTCCGGGGTGTAGCACCCCTTCGGTCTCGACGGTGGATGTAGGCCGCTTTGGTTCCAGGCCCAGGGCGGCCTGAGAGCAAACCACCCAGTTTGAGTTCAAATTCCCTGTGGTGGAGCTGGGGGGACTCGAACCCCCTACCTCTTCAATGCCATTGAAGCGCTCTCCCAGTTGAGCTACAGCCCCACGCTGACGTAATATAGCAAACCGCGCCCTTGGGCGCAACGCGAAATATGGACGCACTAACGCCAGGAAGACCTGCGCTAGGATTTCTGGTGGTCCGCGGACGGGACAGAAAGCCGCAACCTCTGGGCCAGGAGGGCAGAGCTAGGGGCGCAACGCCTCTATGATATCGAACCCGGTGTAGGGCCTCAACACCGTCGGTATCTCCACCGACCCATCCTCTCGCTGGTAGTTCTCGAGAATGGCGATCACAACCCTTGGAAGGGCCAGGCCAGAGCCGTTGAGAGTGTGCACGAGTTCGGGTGCGCCCTTGGCCTCGCGCCGGAACCGGGAAGACATGCGGCGCGCCTGGAAATCGGAGCAGTCGGAACAGGAAGAGATCTCGCGGTACTTGTTCTCCGACGGGATCCAGATCTCGATGTCGTATGTTTTTTGGGACGCGAAGCCCATGTCGCCGGTGCAGAGCTGGACGACGCGGTACGGCAATTCGAGAGCCTCGAGCGCGGCGGCGGCGTCTTTCGTCAGCTGCTCGAGGGCCGCGAGCGAATCTTCCGGCTTCGTGATCCAAACGAGCTCCACCTTGTCGAACTGATGGTTGCGGATGACGCCGCGCACATCTTTTCCGTAAGACCCGGCTTCTTGGCGAAAACACGCGGTCAGCGCCGTCAGCTTCATCGGCAACGTTTCGGCGGCGAGGATGTCTCCGCGCACCATGTTGGTCAGGACGATCTCGGAGGTTGAGATCAGGTAAAGGGTGCTCGCCTTGTCGCCGTCCATATTCACGGTCTTGTACATATCCGCGTCGAATTTTGGAAGCTGGCCGGTGCCCTCGAGAATCTCCGGCAAAGCGAGATAGGGGGGGTGAACCTCGAGGTAGCCGTTCTTCTCGTGGCGGTCGAGCAGAAAGTTGCCGAGGGCGCGGATCAGTTTGGCTCCCGGACCCCGCCAAAGCGCGAAGCGCGAGCCCGCGAGCTTGACGCCCGTCTTGAGATCGAGCATTAACAGCTTTTCGCCGACGGCCTGATGGTCGAGCGGCTTGAAATCGAACTTCCGCGGCGTTCCGGCTGTCCGAACCACGGGATTCTCGGTTTCGTCCTTGCCGACGGGCACGGATTCGTGCGGGATGTTGGGCATACGCATCGCTGCGTCCCGGATGATCTTCTCAGACTCCAGCAGCGCGGCTTCTTTGTCGGTCATGCGGCCCTTGAGCTCGGATACCTCCGCCTTGAGCTTATCGGCCTTCGCTGTGTCCTTGGCCGCCACCGCCTTTCCGATTTCCGAGGACGAGAAATTGCGCTTGGCGCGCATGTCCTCCACTTCGATCATGATCGCGCGATGAGCCTCATCGAGTTTAAGCAGCTCATCGAACGCCGCTCCCAGCTTCGGATTGCGCGACGCCAGCGCCTGCCGAACCTTCACGGCGTTTTTTCTTGCGCCGCCGAGATCGATCATCTCGCCACCTCGAGCACGCTCTCCAGCGCCTGCACGGTGGCCGCGCCGCGATGCGGCTCGATCATGACCTGTAGTTTCACGCGATCCGGCCACCAGCCCGCACGAGCGAGCTTGTTGAGGTAAAGCTCCAGGGCAGGCGAGGTCGTGAGAAAGACGTCCTGCGTCTTGTTCGGGCCGACCTTCGGCACGCGCTTCTCATCCACCGCGAACGGCACGCCCCAAGCTCCCTCGGTGGCCGCGCCCGTGATCGACAGCATGCGTCCGGTCATGCTGTAGCGCAGCAGGATGCCCTCGGCCGCCTTCGGGCCCCTGTTTTTCAGCGTCAGCCGCACGCGCAGGCGGGCGTCCAATTTCGGAGGTCCGTCAACGAGGCCGGTCGCGTCCTCCCAGGCGACGACGCGCGCATTCGCGACGCGCGCCCGCTGCCAGGAGATGTTGTCGAGAAATAGCTCGGCCCTGGCGCCCGCGACCGCGAAGGCCGCAAACGCCAGGACCGAAAATGCCCGCCTCAACCCTGAGGCCTCACTTCTGGCCGCCATCGATCGGAAGTTCGGGATTGACGGGAGGCTCGACCGCGATCGGAGCGACCCGCGCCACTTTATCCGCCTCCTCGAGGCGCACGAGACGCACGCCTTGAGTATTGCGCGAGATGGTCTTGATGTCCCTGCAGCGCAGGCGGATCGCCTTGCCCTGCTCGGTCATCACCATCAGGTCGTCGTCATTGGTGACGAGCTTCACACCGATAACGGATCCGTTGCGGTCCGTCGTCTTGATCGTGATGATGCCGCCGCCGCCGCGGTGCTGGCCGCGGTACTCGGAAAGCTCCGTGCGCTTGCCGTGGCCGTGCTCGCAGACCGTCAGCAAGGTCTTCTTCGTGTTGGGAGGAAAGACCTCCATGCCGACGACCTTGTCGTCCTTGTCCACGCGAATGCCGCGCACGCCGGCCGCACCCCTTCCCATCGAACGGATGTCGCTTTCCGGAAAGCGAATGACCATGCCGTCTTTGGTTGCGACAAGCAATTCATCCTTGCCTGAAGAATGCTGAACCCCAACGAGGACGTCGCCCTCGTCGAGGGTGATGGCGATGATGCCGGATCTTCGAATGTTCTCGAAGTCGGATAACGGTGTTTTCTTCACCGTGCCGTTGCGCGTCGCCATGGCGAGGTAGGTCTCCTGACCTTTCTTTTCCTCGAACGAGCTGATGGCGATGGCCGAGGTCACTTTTTCCTCGCCGGTGAGGGCCAAAAGATTGACGACGGCCTTGCCGCGTGATGTGCGGTTGCCTTCGGGGATCTCATAGGCCTTCAGCGCAAACACGCGCCCTCGATTCGTGAAGAACAATAACGCGGCGTGTGTGTCTGTCACAAAGAAGTGCTCGATAAAATCTTCTTCTTTCACGTCAGCGCCGGTGATGCCCTTGCCGCCCCGGCCCTGGGCCGTGTAGGTGGCGACGGGGATCCGCTTGACGTAGCCGGTGTTGGAGAGGGAGATGACGACGTCCACTTTCTGAATCAAGTCCTCGAGCGACATCTCGGCCGACTCGGCCGTGACCTGGGTCTGGCGAGGCTTGCCGAAGGCCTCCTTGACGCCCTCGAGCTCTTTGATGACGATCGCGTAGACCTTCTTGATGTCGGCCAGGATCGCCTTGTACTCCGCGATCTTCTTGACCAGGCCGTCGTACTCGTCCTGCAGATCACCGACCGACAGCTTCGTCAGGTTGGCGAGGCGCATCTCAAGGATGGCGTTGGTCTGGGCCTTCGACAGCTCGAAAGCCTCCATCAGTTCCGTGCGCGCGGTGTCGGTGTCCTTCGCGGCGCGGATGATCTTGATGACGCGGTCGATATTCTTGATCGCGGTGATCAGGCCCTCCAGGATGTGCGCGCGGTCGAGGCACTTGCGCAATTGGAACTTCGTGCGCCGGGTAACAACCACTTTTCTGTGCTGCACGAAATGTCCGAGCATGTCGCGCACGCCGAGGACGCGCGGGCGGCCATCGACGAGGGAGAGCAGGATCACGCCGAAGGCCGTCTCCATCTGAGTGTGCTTGAGCAGTTGGTTTAAGACCACGTTCGCGTTGCCGTCGCGCTTGATCTCGATGACCACGCGCATGCCCGTGCGGTCGGACTCGTCGCGGATGTCCGAGATGTCGGGAATCTTCTTATCGCGCACAAGTTCAGCGATGGTCTCCAGCAAGGTCGCCTTGTTGACCTGATAAGGGAGCTCGTGGATGATGATCGCCTGACGGTTGCCCTTGATGTCCTCGATATCGGTCTTCGACTGGACGCGCACGGAGCCCCGGCCCGTCTCAAAGTAGTCCTTAATGCCGACTTTGCCGCGCACGATGCCGCCGGTCGGGAAATCGGGACCCTTGATGATCTTCATGAGCTCTTTGCTCTCGATCTTCGGGTCCTTGATGAGGGTGATCGCCGCCTCGCAGACTTCGGCGAGGTTATGCGGGGGGATGTTGGTCGCCATGCCGACGGCGATGCCCGAGGAGCCGTTGACGAGAAGGTTCGGGACCTTCGCGGGCATGACGGTGGGCTCGGAGGTGGTGCCGTCGAAGTTGGCGGAAAAATCGACCGTGTCCTGGTCGATGTCGGCCATGACCTCCTCGGCGATCTTGGCGAGGCGGGCCTCGGTATAACGGTAAGCGGCGGCGGGGTCGCCGTCGACGGAACCGAAGTTGCCTTGGCCGTCGATGAGAGGGTGAAGCAGGGAAAAGTCCTGGACCATGCGGACCATCGCGTCGTATACGGCGGAGTCGCCGTGCGGATGGTACTTCTTCAGGACTTCGCCGACGACGCCGGCGCACTTTGAGTACTTCTTGTTCGAGGCCAAGCCTTCGTCGTGCATTGCATATAAGATACGCCGGTGAACGGGCTTGAGGCCGTCGCGCACATCGGGCAAGGCGCGGCCGACGATCACCGACATCGAGTAGTCGAGGTAAGAGCCGCGCATCTCGGCGCCGAGATCGCGCTGGAAGACGTTGCCGATGGGTTCGGGGGTGAGTTCCGGCTGATTGTCGGGTTTGCTCATGTTATCTCCAGGTGGTGTCAGGCTTGCCGGATTGCAGTATTTTCGTGGATACGTCGTTCAAAAAAATACTGCAATCCGGCAAGCCTGACACCGTCGTTGCTAGATGTCGAGGTTCTTAACTTCTTTGGCGTGCTTCTCGATGAACAATCGGCGCGGCTCGACCTTGTCGCCCATGAGGGTGACGAAGGCGTTTTCCGTGTCGGCCGCGTCCACGATCTTGACCTGGAGCAGGCGGCGGCGCTTCGGGTCCATAGTGGTCTCCCAGAGCTGATCGGGGTTCATTTCACCGAGACCTTTGTAGCGCTGGATCTGCGCGCCGTGACGGCCCGCGTCGCGAACCATCTCGAGCAGGTCCTTGAGGCTGTAACCGTCGATCTCGTTGTGCGCGGTCTTGGCCCGGAATAGGGGCTTGGTTTTCTCGTCACGCATGACCTCATACCACTTCAAGTCGAGCCCCATATCCTTGAACTTCTTGGACAAGGCCTCGAGTTTCGCCATCTCCCAAAGCTCCTGCACATCGGGTTCGAAAGACTCCACGTCGCTCTCGCTGAGCGTCGACTCCTCGGCCGTCTCGCCTTCGGCGGGCGCGGGGGCGTCCTTGGCCGCGGGAGCCTTTTTCTTTTCGGCGCGCTCGTCGACGAGTTTTTTCTTTTGTTCGGCAATGTGCGCGTCCCGGTAGGTCTTCCAGTCCTTATCGGAATAGAAGAATTCAAACTCGCCCGCGCTTTTCTCGACGCGGTACAGCGGCAGCTTGCCGGCGTTCTGGTACTCGAGGAAGTCGTCGAGGTGGAGGCTCTTGCGGCCGATGTGGCGGATCAGATTTTCGAGCTCGGCCAGCAACTTGAGCAGGTCGCGCAGATCTTCGGCATCGAGCTTCTTGGACTTGCCGTTGGCGGGATTGACCGCAGTCACCTCAAGGGAGCTGCGTCCCTCATTGAGAAGCCACTGCTCCATCTTCTCTTCCGTGTCCACGTACATTTCTGTTTTGCCCTTCTTGACCTTGAACAGCGGCGGCTGGGCGATGTAGATGTGCCCGTTTTCGACGAGCGCTTTCATCTGGCGGTAGAAGAAGGTCAGGATGAGGGTGCGGATGTGCTGTCCATCAACATCGGCGTCGGCCATGATGATCAGTTTGTGGTAACGAAGCTTTTCTATCTTGAGGCCGTCCTCGCCCTCGCCGATGCCGGTCCCGATCGCGGAGATTAAGGTCCGGACTTCCTCATTGGAGAGAATCTTCACAAGCCGCGCTTTTTCGACGTTCAAGATCTTGCCCTTGATGGGCAAAATCGCCTGGAACACGCGATCTCGCCCCTGTTTTGCGGAGCCTCCGGCGGAATCGCCTTCAACGATAAAAAGTTCGGAGCGCTCCGGATTCCGCTCCTGGCAGTCGGCGAGTTTTCCGGGCAGGCTCAAGCCGTCGAGCACGCCCTTGCGGCGGGTGAGATCCTTCGCCTTGCGGGCGGCTTCGCGAGCCTCGGCGCCGGAGATCGCCTTCGCACAGATGGACTTAGCGGTGGAAGGGTTTTCCTCAAAGAAAGTGACGAGCGCGTCTCCAACGAGAGATTTAACGATTCCCTCGACCTCTGCGTTTCCAAGCTTGGACTTCGTCTGGCCCTCGAACTGAGGGTTTTGAATCTTCGCGGACAGCACGGCGCACAAGCCTTCGCGCACGTCGTCGCCGGTCACGTTGAAGTTCTTTCCTTTGAGGAGGTCGTACTTCTTGATGTAGTCGTTGATCACGCGCGTGAGCGCCGACCGAAACCCCGCCAGGTGCGTGCCGCCTTCCTGCGTCTTTATGTTGTTGACGAATGTGAAGACGGTCTCAGAGTAGTCGTCATTGTATTGGATCGCGAAATCGACGACGACCTCGTCTTTCTCCTTGGACATCGAGATCGGTTCGCGATGAACGACTTTTTTGTTCGTGTTGAGGTGCTGCACGAACTGCGTGATGCCGCCGTCGTAATGAAAGACATGGCGCTTGTCCTCACGCTCATCGGTGATCGAGATTTTCGCGCCGGCGTTGAGAAACGCGAGTTCACGCAGGCGATTCGATAGGGTCTCAAAAGAGTACATGTGTCCGTTGAAGATGTCGGGGTCGGGCTTGAACGATATCTTGGTGCCGGTCGAGTCGGACTTGCCCACGGCTTTTACATCGGCTTCCGGCTTGCCGCGTTTATAGTTCTGTATCCAAATCTTGCCGTCGCGATGAATCTCGGCCTTCAGCCACTCGGAGAGCGCGTTGACGCAGGTGACGCCGACGCCATGCAGCCCTCCGGAGACCTTGTACGCCGACTTATCGAACTTGCCGCCGGCGTGAAGCATGGTCAGAATGATCTCGAGGGCGGACTTACCCTTGAACTTGGGGTCCTTCATTGGGTCGACGGGAATGCCTGAGCCGTCGTCCTTAACGGTAATCGAGTTGCCCAGGTGGATGAACACGTCCACCGTGGTGCAGCGTCCGGCTAAAATTTCGTCGACTGAATTATCGACGACCTCATACACAAGATGGTGCAGGCCGGACGGACCGGTGCTGCCGATGTACATCGCAGGCCGCTTGCGGACGGCCTCGAGCCCCTCGAGAACTTGAATGTTGGATGAGTCGTATTTCTCGTCCTTCTTGGCCATATCAGTCGTCTCCATCGCGGCTTCGGACATCGTCTCCCCCTCCGGCTGGGCCGGAAATTCGACGGTCGTGCCTCTAGATGCTGTAGCCCTCTGTTTTAACGATACGTCGTCTTGACGGCGACTATCCACGGACGGCTAAAGTACTTATTGAGAGACTTAAGCAAAACCCCGGACCTCATCTGTAATTCCTGCGCGGCGGCCGCGCTTTTTGGGCGAATAAACAGCGTTCCTTTCTTCACGGCGACCAGCGCCCAATGATTTGCGTACGCGCCGCACTCCTTATCCCACACCGCGTTCAGCAATGCCAATTTATCATTGACCGTGCCGGCGCGGTAGGAAAAACTCTTGACCAGGTCGCCGGAAGTCGACCAACGCCCCGGTTTTTCCTTTTCCAGAATCATAACCTCATTGGCATGACGACAAATTTATATTCACCCTCGCCGCCCGCCGGCTCAAAGAGCGCCGGATTGACGGAACTCGTCATCGCCACCGTCATAGTCTCCGTGTCTATATGTTTAAGGGCGTCGATGACGAATTGAGGATTGAACGCCACGGAAAATTCAGGCCCCGCATACTCAACAGGAAGATCCTCGTTGAATTCATTATTTTGGCTTGAAGCCGTCACATGAAGAGCCCCTTTCTTAAGGGTATATTTAACCGATCCCCCGCGATCCACGGCACATAACGAGGCTCTCTTAGTAACGGCCAATAAGTCCTTCGTAGAGGCCGTAAACACGACCTCTCGTTTAGTGGGGATAACTTGGTCATAATTAGGAAACGCGCCGCCGACGAGGCGAGAAAGAATCGTCGTCTCTTTAAGTTGAAAGGTAATTTGATTTTCTGTTACCGCGACGAGTATCTTATCCTCGTCGTTTTCATCAATCTCAAGCATGGTGATGAGCCGGAGTATTTCCGACAATACTTTAGTCGGAACGATGACTAAAAATTCTTTATCTTTTGGAATAATTTTTTTTGCGCAAACAGCGAGCCGGCGACCGTCCGTCGACACCATCTCAAGCACTCCCTTTTTGGCCGCCCAAAAAACGCCGTTGAGCACATGGCGGGTCTCATCGGAAGAGGCGGCGAAAATTGTTTTTTTAATCATTCCCGCCACCACGCCGGCCGGCAACTCAAAAGAGGACGCTTTATTAAAATCGGGGAGAACTGGATATTCAGACTTAGGAGAGCCTACTATTCCAAACCGAGACCGCCCGCACTTTAATGATATTTTTCCACCCGCATCTACGGCGAGTTCCACATCCTGCGAGTCGGGGAGGCTATGGAGTATGTCCGCGAACTTTTTCGCAGGAATAGTTATAGAGCCATCTATTTCTATCTCAGCTTTAATATAATGTTTAACCCCGATTTCAAGATCGGTTGAAATAACCTTAACCCTTTTATTCTCCGTCTCTAGAAGAAAGTTTAAAAGGATGGGAAGTGTCGTACGGCTTGATAGCGCGGATTGTATCGTTTGGACTCCACGAGTTAATTCTTCCTTGCTGATGTTTATTTTCATTTAAATCATCCTCTTCATCATCAAGCGGGGGATAGCGCTCACAACCCGGCTTCCCCAAGACAATTCGGTCCTGAATGTCGTGGATAAAGCGAGGGGGTTATCCACAATATCCACCGCTCGGCGAACCGCCCACGATCGCCGTAAAAAACCCACAGGTTGTTCACAGACAAAATCATCGTTCCGCCGCCTTGATTTCCGACTGCAACTTATTAATATATTCCAGAAAAAATGGATCCAACTCCAATTCCTTCCCTATTTTTTTACGCGCGTGCAGCACCGTCGAGTGATCCTTGCCCCCGAACGCCCGTCCAATGTCGGTTGAAGACAATTCCGTCATCACGCAGGCTAGGTACATGGCGACCTGGCGAGGCGTCGAGATGGAAACCGTGCGCCGCTGCCCCTTTAAGTCCTTTACGTCCACGGAATATTTAAGCGCGACGACGCGCTGTATCGTCTCGACTCTTACGGGAGAACCATCGTCAAGTTCTATTGAGTCTTTCAGTATTTCTCGCGCGTGGTCTACGGACAGAGGCTCCCCGGTCATCGCCTGAAAGGCTTTTAGGCGGGTTAAACATCCCTCCAAGGCGCGCACATTCGTCTTGACCGCGGACGCGATGAAAAGGATGACGTCGTCGGGCGCGGTGTAGTCCTCATGGGCGGCCTTTTTGCGCAGAATCGCGATGCGGGTTTCGAGGTCCGGCGGCTTGATGTCGGCGACGAAGCCCCACTCCAGACGCGAGACCAGGCGCTGCTCCAAGGGAGACAAATCCTTGGGCGATTTGTCCGAACTGACGATTATCTGCTTGCGGGAGTCGAAAAGAGCGTTGAAGGTATGAAAAAATTCCTGTTCGGAGCGGTCCTTGGCGATCAAAAACTGGATGTCATCGATGAGAAGGCAGTCGAGCGAGCGGTAGCGCGAGCGGAACGAGTCGATCTGATTGTTCTGCACGGCCGTGATGAACTCATTGACAAATTGCTCGCTGGTCGTGTAGAGAACGCGCGCGCGGGGGTGATTCCGGCGGATCGAGTTTCCGATCGCATGCATCAAATGGGTCTTGCCCAGACCGACGCCGCCGTAGATCACGTAGGGATTGTACTGCGTGCCCGGGCTCTTTGAGATCGACTCGGCCGTCGCGCGCGCGAGACGGTTCGACTCGCCGATAACGAAGGAGTCGAAGGTATACCGGGGATTGAGTTCCGAGAGGGGAAAATCCGATTGAGGAGAGGCTTCGGGCACCGGATCCGATGGAGGAAGCACCCGCGTCAGGTCGCGCTCGACGCGAAAGTCGATGCCGATCTCGTGGCCGGACAAATCGCGCAGCAGCGAGATCATTCTTTTCTGGTAGCGCTCCTTGATGCCGTCGGAAAAAAACTTATTGGGAACCTTAAGAGTCAAGACGCCGTCGTCCAATGACGCGGCCGCCACGGGCTTAAGCCAGAGCTCCGCGTTCTCCTCGCCGATTTCCGAGCGCAGCCGCTCCACGGTCTGGGTCCAGAGCTCAACCCCGTCTGATTTTTTCACAGGTTATTCACAGATGTGGATAACTTTTTTGTAAACAGAATAAATGTTTATATTTTATGAGCTTATCTAAATCCGCATCGGTGAGTCCTGGGACCCCAGCCGACGCGTCCGCGCACCCCGGAATACCCCTCCGGAATGAGAAATCATCCTACCAGTTTCTATTCGTAAGAGTCAACCTCTGGAGCCAAAATAAGGAAGCGCGGGGTTCGTTGACAGGGTGCGGGCCAACCGCTAGAATCTCCCACCTATGGAGATTCAACTGACGGCCAAGCAGCTCAAGATTACGCCGGCTCTGCGCGAATATGTTCAGCAGAAAATGGGAAAGACCCAGAAATATTTCGATCATATCGTCTGGGGGCAGGCTTTTCTTTTCGTGGAGAAGCGCTCGCACAAAGCGGAGATGATCGTGCACGCCCCGGGGCAGACGTTCCGCGCCCTCGCGACGGCCGCCGATCTCTACTCGGCCATCGATCTCGCGTCCGACAAGATCGACGCGCAGCTCAAGAAGCATAAGGAGCGCATCAAGAGCCGCCACAAGCCGAAGACCTCCGATACGATGGCTGGGGCCATGCCGCCCGTCCTCACCTCCTTCACGGTGTCGCGCCAGCCCGTCGCTCCGATGACGCCCGAGCAGGCGGCTGCGGAACTCGACGGTTCCGAGCGCGTGTTTCTCGTCTATTTGGATAAAGACACCGATCAGATTCACGTTCTCTACCGTCGCGAGGACGAGAGTCTCGGGATTGTCAATCCCGTCCGCAAGATCAAGCGCTAACGCCGTGCAGGCCGCGGATCTGACCGTCGGCGAACTCTTTAAAGAGCAGGGCGAGAGACTGCGCCTCGAGCTGCTGTCGGGCGAAAAATCCCTTGGCCGCCGGATCACGGTGGCCGACCTCAACCGTCCCGGTCTGGCGCTCTCCGGCTTTCTCGACCGCTTCCGCGCCGAGAGGGTTCAGATTTTCGGCAACGGCGAGCAGGCCTACTGCCGGAAGTCAGACGCCAAGAAGCTTGCCGACGCCCTGTCCGCCATGCTTTCTGTCGCCGAACTCCCGTGTGTCATCGTCACGCACAACACTCCGGTGCCGCCGGCGCTTGCTCAGGCGTGCAAGAAGCACGCCGTGCCGTTGTTGCGCTCCGCCTACGACACGACGACTTTGACCAGCGAACTATCCGAGGTGCTTGAAGCGCGCCTGGCGCCGGCCACGACGGTGCACGGCGTTCTCGTTGACGTCTATGGGCTCGGCGTCATTATCCAGGGCGAGTCCGGCATCGGCAAATCCGAGTGCGCGCTCGAGCTGTTGAAGCGCGGCCACATCCTCGTCGCCGATGACGCGGTTCATGTCCAGCACCGGCGCGGCGGCTATCTCCGGGGGTCGTGCCCGGAGCCGCTGAAAAACCACATGGAGGTGCGTGGACTCGGCGTCATCGATGTCAAGCTTCTCTTCGGCATCGGGGCGATCCTGGACCGCACGCGCATCGAACTCGCGATCAAGCTCGAGGCGTGGAGCGCAGGGACGGCCTACGACCGGACCGGGCTGGACGCGAAGAAACTCACCCTTCTCGACGTGGAAATTCCGCTCATTCGAATCCCCGTCAGCCCGGGCCGCAATCTCGCGGTGCTCATCGAAGTCGCGGCGCTGAACCAGCGCCTGCGCTCGCAGGGGTACTTTTCCGCGGAGAACTTCAATCAGCGCCTCATTGAGCGCATGAAGACGAAGGAGCGGGGATGAAGAAAACCTCGCCGAAGAAAATCTTCGTCATCACGGGCGTCTCCGGCGCGGGCAAGAGCCAGGCGCTCAAGGTGTTCGAGGACTTCGGCTGGTTTTGCGTCGACAATCTGCCGATCGCGCTTCTCGATGAGTTCGCGGCCTTCGTGCAGAAATCTCCGGCGCTGACCCGCGTCGCCCTGGGCATGGATGTCCGGGAGGGCCGGGTGCTCGGCGCGCTTCCGCCCCTACTGCGCCGGCTAAAACTTCAGGGTCTCGATGTCCATGTCCTATTCATCGACGCGGCCGACGCGACCGTCATTCACCGTTTCTCCGAAACGCGCCATCGTCACCCCTTGGGCGGAAAGATCGCCGACGCCGTCAAGCGGGAGCGAAGGCTTCTCGCCCCGATTAAAGGCGCGGCCGACAAGGTCATCGACACGACGCGCCTGACGCTCGGCGAACTCAAGGAAAAGATATCAGAGACGCTCGGTCTGACGCTGACGCGCGAGATGACTTTGCAGGTCGTGAGTTTCGGCTACAAGCACGGCATGCCCATCGACGCGGACATCGTCATGGACGTGCGCTTTCTGCCGAATCCGCACTACCAGACCAGACTTCGCAAGAAGACCGGGCTCGATCTGCCCGTCCAAAAATACATCCTCTCCCAGCCGGTGGCGCGCAAATTCCTCAATGACTGGCACAAACTGATCTCAGCCCTGCTTCCGCATTACGTGCGCGAGGGCAAGTCATACCTGACGCTTGCGATCGGCTGCACCGGCGGCCGCCACCGCAGCGTCTTCTGCACGCGTTGGCTCGCGCAGAAGCTGCGCGCGTCCGGACATCCAGTTCAAGAATTTCACCGGGACATCGCGCATTGATCAACTTTATCGTCGTGACGCATGGGGAGTTCGGCGCCTACTTGGTCGAAGCCGCTGAGGGGATCGTCGGCCGGCAGCCGCACGGCGTCCGCGTCGTGGCCACCTCGTCGCGCCAATCCGTCGCTGAGATCAGACGCCGCATCGAACGCGCGCTGGCCGAGCTGGCCGGCCCCGACGGCGTGATTCTCTTCACGGACATGCCCGGCGGAACTCCAAACAATCTTTCGTTCCCGCTTATACGCAGCGAGAGGCGCGTCGAAATGGTCAGCGGCGTCAATCTCTACATGCTCGTCTCGGCCTTCGGTCAGCGCGAACGCATGGAGCTCGACAAGCTTGTCGAGAAGGTCGTCGCCGATGGACAGAAATCCATCCGAGACATCCGCGCGTTGTTCCTTTCCGCCGCGGGAGCGCCCTAATGGGCGCGACTTTCCTGCGTATCGACGACCGCCTCATCCACGGCCAGGTGGTCGAGGGGTGGGTGCCGTTTCTTAAGGTTGACCTCGTCGTCGTGGTCTCCGCCGCCGCCGCCGCTGATGAAGTTCAGACCGCGCTGATGAAAATGGCGCTGCCGCCGTCGGTCGGCCTGCTCGTGCTGTCCGTTGACGACGCGGTCGTCGTCTTGGCTTCTCCGCAGATGTCGGCTCGGTCGGCCCTGGTCCTTGTTCCGGGACCCGCGGAGGCGCTCGCGCTGATTGAGAAGGGGGTCGCGGTCGACCGCGTCAATGTCGGGGGTCTGCACTACACGGTCGGCAAGGTTCAGCTTGGGAGAGCGCTTTTTCTTGATGAGAAAGACAGGCTGGCGCTGCGGGCGCTCGCGGCGAAAGGAGTCCGCCTTGAGGGACGGGCTCTTCCCGTGGACGCCGAGGAAGACTTGACGGCCGCCTTGGAGGGTAAATGACCGCGGCCGCCGCCTGCGCCGCGCTGGCCATCATCGAGCTTGATGCGGTGTTGATCGCGCAGACGATGGTGTCCAGGCCGCTCGTCACGGGAGCGGTACTCGGAGTGCTGACCGGAAAAGCGCAGGCAGGCGTGCTGTTCGGAGCGGCCTTTGAGCTGCTGAGCCTGTGCGACCTGCCCGTTGGCGGCAACTTGACCTGGTCGGCCACGGTCGCGGCCGGAACGGCGACGGTGCTTGCGGGCGGCGGGACGGCGTTTTCTCTGTGTTTTGCCGGCGGCATCGCCGCCGGGGTCCTGCATTCCCGCGTCGAGGCTTTCGAGCGCGCGCGCCGAGCCGCGACCGGCGACGAGCTCGCCAAAAGGGCGGAGGCCGGCGGCCGAACGCTCGGGCGGGCGCTGGGAGCCTCTATCCTCACCCACGCCGCCGCGACTTTTGTCGTCGCCGGCGCGGTCGTGGCGTTCATCGGCCTCGTGGACCGGCGCTGGTGGGCGGGCGCGCCCGCATTCCTGCAGGCGGGAGCCGCGCTTGTCGCTTCGAGCGCGCCCTGGATCGGGCTCTCGGGAGTCGCGGCCTGGGGGCTGAGACGCGCATGAGAGAGCTCAACGGCGCCGCGCTCGTGATGACGCCCTGGATGCAGGCTCGCGTCGGCGCGCGACTGCTTCTGTTGCAGGCGCGTTGGGATCCGGCGCGCATGCAGGGCCCGGGCTTCGCTTTCGCGATCGACCCCTGGCTTGCCGCCTGCTGGGCCGCCGAACCCGAGGGCTTGCTCGCGGCGCGGCGGCGCCACCTTCAATATTTCAACACGCACCCGATTGCGGCGTGGCTCACGGCCGGCATCGTCTGCCGTCAGGAGGCCGAAGCGGCGGCTTTGAGCGGCGCCTCTCGCGAAGCGGTGTTCGCCAGAATACACACGCTCAAAACGGGGCTCGGCGCGGCGCTTGCCGGCCTCTACGACTCCTTCTTCTGGGGCGCCCTGCGCCCGGTGAGCGCGTTGGCCGGCATCCTTGCGGCCCAGGCGGCCTACCGCCTCAGTTCGCCGCACGCGCTGGCCTGGGCGGTGGCGACGGCGCTTGCCGTCTACAACATTCCGGCCCTGACGGCGCGCGTTCTCGGTCTGCGTCGTGGATGGGACAACGGTGAAAGCGCCCCAACTGAGCTGACGACGCTTCAAATACAGGCCTGTATTCTCTGGCTGCGCCGGGCGACCATCGCCGGCGCGCTTCTCGCCTTCATAGTCAGCGCGGGCCAACTCGGCAGCGACGGCCTGACGGCCGCGCTCACGTTCACGGCGGGCCTGATCCTGACCTGGCGCGGCGTTTCGCCGCTCGCCCAGCTTGGGCTCGCGGGACTCGGCGGCATGGCCGCATCGGCCGCGGGGCTGTGGCCGTGATGGAAAAGATCATGACGATCAAAAATCGCATGGGGCTGCACGCGCGCCCGGCGGCGATGTTCGTCCAGGAAGCCGGCAAGTTCAAGAGCCAGATATTCGTCGTCAAGGACGGCTTGCAGGTTAACGGCAAGAGCGTCATGGGGCTCATGCTGCTGGCCGCCGAGAGCGGCGCCAAGCTCACCGTCAAGGCCGACGGCCCAGATGAGGACAGGGCCATCGAAGCCCTTGAGAAATTATTTGAGCGAAAATTTGACGAGACCTGATGATTTTTAACCGCCCGTTGTGGATTTCAACTTGATCGTCATAAAGGGAATCGCCGCCAGCCCCGGCATCGCGATCGGGCGCGCTTACGTGGTTGAAGACGAGGACATCGTCGTTGAGCGCGTCGAGATTCCACGCGATAAGATCAAAGAAGAAGTTCGCCGCTTCAAGGTCGCTCAGAAGGCGACCCACCGCGACCTCGATGCGGCCGAGCTAAAGGTCCTCAAGGTCCTCGGCAAGCATCATGCCAAGCTCATCGACGCCCACCGACTCATCCTGAAGGACTCGCTGATCACTCACGATGTGCCCAAGCGCATCCAGGAAGAAGGCGTCAACGCCGAGTTCGCGCTGTCCGAGGCGCTCGAACAGGTTAACCGTCAGTTCGAGCGCATGGAAGACGAATTCTTCCGTGAGCGGCGTCACGACCTCTTCGACGTCGGCAAGCGTCTCCTCCTTCACCTGATGAAGCGGCAGAAGCGCTCGCTGGCCGACATCGACGAGGAGTGCATCCTCATCTCGCGCAATCTTCTGCCCTCGGATACGCTCGGCCTCAAGGAAACGAAGATCCTCGGCTTTGCCACCGACCTCGGCGGCAAGACGAGCCACACCGCGATCCTGGCCCAGAGCCTCGAGATCACGGCCGTTGTGGGGCTCTCCGATGTCAGCCGCCGGGTGCGCACGGGCGACACGGTCATACTCGACGGAGAGCAGGGTCTCGTCATCATCAATCCTGGACCCGAGACGATCGCGAAATATGAAAAGGTCCAGCAGCGCGCGGTGGCGGAGGAACGATCACTCGAGTCGCTCAAAGGCCTTCCGACGGTCACGCTCGACGGCCGGGCGTTCCGCCTCGAGGCCAACCTGGACTCCCCGGAGGAGCTCAAGGCCGTCGTCGCCCTCCAGGTCGACGGCGTCGGTCTTTTCCGCACCGAATATTTGTTCCTCAACCGGACCGAGCCGCCCACCGAGGAAGAGCAGGTCAAAGCCTATTCAGCCGCGGTAAAGGCCCTCGAGGACCGGGAGGTCATCATCCGCACCGCCGACATCGGCGGCGATCGCCTCTCCGTGCTCGGAATCGAGGGCCCCAAGAACGAGACGAATCCTTTTATGGGGCTGCGCGGCGTGCGCCTGTTCCTGCGCCACCTCGATCTGTTCAAGACCCAGCTCCGCGCGATTCTGCGCGCCTCGCTCAAGGGCAAGGTTCGCGTCATGCTCCCGATGGTGTCCGCCGTCGGCGAGGTGCTCGCCGCGCGGCGCCTACTCGAGCAGGCGCGCGCCGAGCTCGCAGCCGAAGGAGTTACGTTTAAAGAAGATCTAGAGCTCGGCATCATGGTCGAGATTCCCTCGACCGCGGTCCTGCTCGACGCGTTCCTGCCGCACGTGGACTTCATCTCGATCGGCACGAACGACCTCATTCAATACACGCTGGCCGTCGACCGGATCAACGAGCACGTCACCCACCTCTACGACCCCTATCACCCGGCCGTGATCACCTTGCTCGACTCGATCGTGCGCACGGCGCACACGAAAGGCAAATGGGTCGGCGTCTGCGGCGAGATGACGTCGGATCCGCGCGCGGTGCCCCTGCTCGTCGGCCTCGGCGTCGACGCCATGTCGATCTCGCCGCGCATGTTCCTGCGGATCAAGCAGACGATACGCGGCCTCAAGCACGAGGCCATGAAGCGCCTCGTCGCGAAGGCCCTGACCTGTTCTGAGTCGGATGAAGTCCGGCTTCTGCTCGAGCAGAACCCCTGAGGCATGACCGAGCATAGCGAGGAAATGGTCGCTTCCGATGCTTTAGGGTGGCGACCATGAGCGCCCCCGACCGCATCCGGAACTTCTCCATTATCGCCCACATCGATCACGGCAAGTCCACCTTGGCTGACCGGCTGCTCGAGCTGACCGGGACGATCGCCCGGCGCGACATGCAGGCGCAGATCATGGACTCGATGGAGCTCGAGCGCGAGCGCGGAATCACCATCAAGGCCAAGGCCGTGCGCATGGACTACACGGCACCAGATGGGGAGCAGTGGCTTCTTAACCTCGTCGACACGCCGGGCCACGTGGACTTCACCTACGAGGTGAGCCGCGCGCTGGCCGCCTGCGAGGGCGCGCTGCTCGTTGTGGATGCCACGCAGGGAGTTCAGGCGCAGACGCTCGCCAACGCGGCCTTGGCGCAGGCCGTGGGCCTGCGCATCATACCGGTCATCAATAAGATCGACCTCCCATCGTCTGACGTCGATGGTACCTTAGAGCAGATTTTCGATGTACTCAAAATCGTCGAGGACCCGGTCCTGATCTCGGCGAAAAGCGGAGAGGGCGTTCAAGGCGTGCTCGACGCCGTCGTCCGGGACATTCCCGCGCCGGACGGAAACCCCGAGGCCCCGCTCTCGGCCCTGATCTTCGACTCCTCCTACTCCACCTTCCGCGGCGTGATCCTTCTCGTGCGCGTCGTCGACGGCACCATGAAAAAGGGCATGCGCGTGAAGTTCTTCTCGACCGGGACCGAGGCGATCATCGAAGAGGTGGGCTTCCTCAAACCGAAGCAGGTGCCCTCCCCGCAACTCTCCGCCGGCGAGGCCGGCTACCTGATCTGCGGCATCAAGGACATCCACACCGTTCGCGTCGGCGACACGGTCATGGAGCACGCCCGCCCGCTCACCGAGGCCCTGCCCGGCTACAAGGAAGCCAAGCCCGTGGTCTTCGCGGGGATATTCCCCATCGATCAAAGCGAATACACCGCGCTCAAATTCGCGCTCGATAAGCTCAATCTAGAAGACTCCTCCTTCAACTACATGGCCGACTCCTCACAGGCCCTCGGCTTCGGCTATCGCCTGGGCTTCCTCGGCCTCCTCCACATGGACATCGTCAAGGAACGCCTCACGCGCGAGTTCAACCTCGACCTGATCGTGACCGCGCCGAATGTCATCTACCGGGTGCGGACCATGGCCGGCAAGGAGATCGTCATCGACAACCCGGCCAAGTTCCCGGCCCACGGCGACATCAAGACGATCGGAGAGCCCTATGTTCTGCTCACGATCGTTCTTCCGATCGAACACCAGGAGCCGGTGCTCAACCTCATCAAAGAGCGCCGCGGCGTCTATGTCGGCATCGAGTACCTGTCGCCGACGCGCATGCTCATCAAGTACGACCTGCCGCTCGCCGAGATGGTCGTCAATTTCTACGATCGCCTTAAATCCGTCTCGAAGGGCTACGCGACCCTCGACTACCAATACATCGGCGATCGCGAGTCGGACATGGTTAAGCTCGAGATTCTGATCCACGCCGAGCCCGTTGACGCCTTGAGTCAGATCGTCCATCGCGACAAGGCCTCGGATGTCGGCCGCAAGCTGTGCGAGAAACTCAAAGAGCTCATCGACCGCCAGAACTTCGAGGTCGCGATTCAAGCCCGCGTCAACGGCAAGATCATCGCGCGCGAGACGATCGGCGCCAAACGTAAGGACGTCATCGCCAAGTGCTATGGCGGCGACATTACACGAAAAAAGAAATTGTTGGGTAAACAAAAAGAGGGGAAAAAGCGGGCCAAGCTCATCGGCTCCGTCGAAATTCCCCAAGAGGCGTTTCTCGCGGTCCTTAAAATCGACGAGGACGCAAACTAGCTCCAAAGGATTTTCATGGAAGAAAGATTATTGTTCGTCGGAGTTTCTCTCGGCCTCTTCGCCTGGTATTCCCGCCGTTGGAAGGACCGCGGCGGCCACACGACCCCCCTGCAGTCGGCGTCCTGGCACGCGCTATTCTACGCGATCGCGGCGTTCTCGATCGTAATGGTGCTCACGATGGTTTTCGAGGGCCGCACCAAGGTGATCGCCGTCTGGGCGCGCGCGCTGCGCGTGGGCGACCTTATCCCCGCGCTCGCCGCCTCCGCCGTCGCCTCCGCCATCGGCTTTTGGCGCGCATGGGCGAAGGGCGACAGCGTCGAGAGTCGGCGCTTCTACCTCGACGACGACCTCGAATGGGCCGACACCGTGTTTTCCTCCGCCCTGCTCGCCTGGGTTCTCATGACCTTTCTGATCCAGGCCTTCAAAATTCCATCCGGCTCGATGGAAAGGACCTTGCTCATCGGCGACCACCTGTTCGTCAACAAGTTCATCTACGGCCTGCGCGTGCCTCTATGGGGCAAGCGCATATTGTCCCTGCGCAAAGTGCAGCGCGGCGACGTGATGGTCTTCGAATTCCCCGTCCCCGATCCGCGCGACACGCATTGCGGCAAGGTCAACGCGGGCGAGAATTTCATCAAGCGCGTCATCGGACTTCCGGGCGATACGATCACCGTCAGCGGCGGCAAGCTCATCATCGACGGCAAGCTCATGCCGGATGAAGCCTACGCCCAATGGAAAGACTCCTACCGCCAGCCGGAGTCCGTGCACGCGAAAGAAATCGCGCCGGAGCGCTACCAGCAGCTGTGGCAGGACCACCGGCTTGACCGCGAGCTCGGCGACATCCAGAAGGATTATTTCGGCCCGGTCAAGGTGCCCGAAGGCTCCTACTTCATGATGGGCGACAACCGCGACGCTTCCTGCGACTCGCGCTACTGGGGTCCCGTGGATCAGCGCTTCATCAAGGGCAAGGCCTGGTTCATCTACTGGCCGCCGTCGCGCATGAAGATGGTCCGTTGAAAGCCCAGCCGCGGGACTGTCCCGCCTGCGGCCGCGGCGGGCCCTTCACCCCCGCCGAATCCTGGCGCGATCCGGTCGCCGGGGGGGAGTATTCGTTATGGGCGTGCGCGCCGTGCGGCGTGGTTTTTTCCGAGCCGCGCCAAGCCGTCGGTCCCGAGTGGTACGAGAAGGCGGCGCCGCTTCGCGGCCGCGAGAAAAGGCCCGCGCCAGAGCGCGATTGGCGTTTCCGGACCTTTCTGAAAGAAAATTTGCCGCCGGGCAGGCTG
>Ga0209515_10003749_pt1 | contig 21217 bp, 18 predicted proteins | sample Subgroupgradi54m_FD_187454 | JGI IMG/M metagenome (GOLD analysis project Ga0209515, IMG submission 187454) | Subsurface groundwater microbial communities from S. Glens Falls, New York, USA - GMW60B uncontaminated upgradient, 5.4 m (SPAdes)... ...
CATGCCCGTGCGTGACTGGAAGGCGGCCCTTAACCGGTTTACCATCCAGTTCGAAGAGCGGATGTCGCAGCGTTAAACGACGTTAAACCAAAAGCCGTTTACACAAAACTTCGGACACCCTCGCGGCTTGACGCGTGCGTCATCGCTTGTTTGAATCGCTGAACTAAAAAAATATCCCGCAGGGAGTGCAATGATGGTTATCAGTTTTGCTCGTTTCGGTATCGTTATGACAATGTTGTCAGGAGTGACTATGTCTGCTTACTCGACGGAAGATTACGACGATGCATATTATGCTAAGGTCCAAACCATCGCTGTTTTGCCGAAAGAGACCGCAGATCCAAAAGCGACTCCACCTGTGCCGCCGTATTTTCAGATGCAAGTGGCCAGGGGTTACTTATCTAGCCGGGTGACGCAATACACCTCATTCGAATTCGATGCGCTGTATCCGACGATGGAGCATTTTTCTCGTAGTCGAATAGAAGCTTGGTATACCAAGACTCCAATCGGTCGATGGGGTCCACACGTCAAAGACGTTCTTAGAATTTTCGTTGAGTATCGGGTGACCGGGGAAAATGACGAGGGAGCAGTATTTTTAAATTCTTTAACTCAGCACAAAAAGAAAGATATTGACCTCGTAACGCCACCAACAGAACTCTTACAAAAGATACCGACGCTTCACATCTATCAAAACCCAAAGAATACTTTGGATCGTCATTATGTTTTTCGCCAGCCGGACGGCCGTACAGTTGTAGTGATGTGTGGTTTAGGTTGCACTGGCCGTACAACTTGGAAAGGAAAACTGAAACTTCATTATATTTTTCCTGAAGTACGTTTTTCCGAAATGGCCGAAATCGATACGGCTGTCAACAAGCTAATCGATTCATTTCAGCCAATACAAATTAAATAAGGGGGATAATAATGGCTATTCAATTGACCCAGACTCAAATTGACACCCTCAATAATTTACGTAGTCAAGGAAATTACCCTGGAGCGTATTCTTATCTTGCCAACATAGTGAGTAATACCCCTGGCGCAGATCCACGTCTCGTCACTTGGCTGGAAGACGCGTCTCATATCAATGCCAACGATGGTAGTTTTATTAGCGATTATGTGCGGAATGCGACGGCTATCGCGGCCGCCAAAGAAGGCCAAACGTTGACACCAGAGCAGTTTCAGAATGCTTCTGATCAATTAGCTGAAGGTATTATTGACGGTATATTAGGCGGTGGACAGGTAAAAGATTTGGACGACATGATGCGGGAAGACGTCAAGTCGGTAGTGGAAAATCTTGGTCTTAATCCGGATGGCTGGGCTGGTACCGCAGGTGCTTGGCTTCCCACCTGGATGGGCGGCCTTGACCTAGATGTGAATTCACCATTTTATCAAGATCTGTATAAGAGTTTTCATGAACGGGGTATCGATAACTTTTTTGAAATTACATCTAAGTGGCTCGATATCTTTGAAACGTCTGCGGAAGCCCTGTTGAATGCAACCGAAGCGCAACTACAGAATTTATGGCAGGGTCTGAACAACTTTTTTGATGAATTCTATGGGGACATCAGAAATATTGACGTCAAATGTTCCGACCTCTACACCTCCGCCCAACGCTTCCTCCCCCTCCACGACCCCCTCATCATCGACCTGGATCGCGACGGCATCGAAACCACCTCCGTCAGCGCCACCAATCCAGTGATGTTCGACCTGGACGGCGATGGCATAAAAACCGCCACCGGCTGGGTCAGCAGTGATGACGGCTTCCTGGTATTAGATAGAAACGGCAACGGTGTAATAGACAACGGCAAAGAACTCTTCGGTGACGCCACGCCATTAATTGCAGGCGGCACCGCCCACGACGGCTTCGATGCGCTACGCGATCTCGACTCCAACGGCGATGGCCAATTCGATGCCAACGACGCCCAGTTCAATAACGTCAGGCTCTGGCAGGACCTGAATCAGGACGGCATCAGCCAAGCCAACGAACTCTCCACCCTCGCGAGCCTTGGCATTGCATCGCTGGATACCGGCTCCACCGTCCACGCCCTGACGTTAGACAACGGCAACCAACTCGCCGACCTCGGCACCTACCGACGGGTCGATGGCACCACCGGCGACCTCGGCCAAATCGCCCGGCTCGCCGATGTGAACCTCGCCCAGGATACGTTTCATCGTACGTTCACCGACACCACTCCTATTACTACTGAAGCCCAGGCGCTTCCTACCATGCAAGGCAGCGGTGCCCTGCGCGATCTGCGCGAAGCCGCCTCGCTCGGCAACGCCGAAGCCAGCACGCTGACCGCACGACTCACCCAATACGCCAATGCCACCACCCGCGACGCCCAACTCGCGCAGCTCGAACAATTACTCGACGCCTGGGCCGATACCTCCCAGATGAGCGAGACGCTCGACGACAGAGACTCAAGCTTCTATGTACGCTACGACGCCTTCGGAAATATCCAACGCAGTCAAAACTACCTGCCCAACTTCGACGGCAGCCCCGGCAACGATGGCGCCGTCGGCGCCGCCTACTGGAACCGCGACCTCGACCTTAACCTCACGCCGGAATACAAGAACCTGATTAGTGGCTGGAGCCAGAAGATCCACATCCTCGAAGCCTTCAACGGAAGATACTTCTTCAATCTTCCCGACCACACCCAACCCGGTGTCTCGGCGGTGAGCGGTATGACGCTGGTGATGAGCAGCGGCGACGGTGGAGGAGGAGGCATTGGCGGGGAGAGCCCCTTCCTGCACATCCGTTACAGCCAAGCCCAGCTCGATCTGCTCAACCAGTCGTACGACGCCCTCAAGCAATCCGTCTACGACGCACTCTTCCTGCAGACGCGTGGCAAGCCCTACCTCGATGCCATCACGCTGAATGTGGACGAGGCCGGCAACATCGTTCTCGATTACTCCGCGATGGAAACGCTCCTGCGTGACCACATGACCCAAGACGCACGAACAGGCTTCCAGGACCTGGCCGACCTGGTGAATAGTACCGGCCGCGATTTAGCGAGTGCCGGCTGGCAGATTCCCACTTTCATGAGCGACATCACTAGCGTTCTGGAAACGACGGACGTTGGTCGCGGCTTTCTCGACAATCCCAAGAGCTGGGGGCTATGTGAGGATTTCTTGCTCCTTGGCGATACGGTTGCAAATTCCATTACCGGCACCACCCAAGCCGATGCACTGCTGGGCGGCGCGGGGAACAATCAACTGAACGGTGCTAGTGCTAGCGAGGCCTGGCCATTGGCGGCCTAATGGCAGTCGCTGACGTGGCAACGATTACTTGGTACGTTTCTTCACGCGTGTTTCTATAAAACGCAGAACCTGCTGACGTTGGGCATGACTTAAAAGATAAAAGCCCATCAACAACTGCGCCTCGTCCTCGGATTCGGCATGAAAGAAAGCAGCAGAGACCTTCAGGACGCGCGCCAAATGCCGGGCCATCAACACATCCGGCATATGCTTGCCGCGTTCATATTGGTTAATTCGGGCACTGGCCGAGTACTCATCCACGCCGGCCTCCACCCCCAAACGCATCTGGCTGATGTCGCGGCGCAGCCGCGCCTCTTTCAGGCGGCGGGCGAAGAGGGAACTGGAGTGCTTGGACGGGCGCGGCATGCTCAGAGTGTCTGAGCTGCCGGCTTGACGCGCACTAAAGAATGCTTAGTATGGCGCCGAGGTTATTCGTACACCGCGAATCAATCAGGGAGAAACATCAAAGGGATTTGTTCAAACGCCAGTCCATACCCAAGTCGCTACGAAGGCGCCGCAGACGTGCAAGGGGGCACGGCGTGACATCGAAAGAAGAAAAGAAAAAACATTTCTTCGATGCGAGAGATACTGTTGTCTGTGGAAAATGGAACGATGGAATCGTTTGAAAATAAAATTTCAACGCGGCTTGGGGGGTGTAAAAAAGTTTGTGTAAACGGTCATTCGGCAGGAGACTGCCACCTTATAACAAGGAACAAAAATGACCGTAGACAAGAAGCCATTACCCCAAGACCTCATCGATCAGTTACTCGCCAACTACAAAAAGCCTGAAGACCTGATTGGCGAAGACGGGCTATTAAAGCAGCTCACCAAGGCGCTCGTCGAGCGCGCCCTCGCCGCCGAGATGGCGAACCACTTAGGCCACGGCAAGAACGAACCGGTCGAGAACACGGCCGGCAACACCCGCAACGGCAAGAGCAAAAAGACGTTGAAGGGCGAGTTCGGCGAACTCCCGATTGAGGTGCCGCGCGATCGTCACGGCAGCTTCGAGCCGCAGTTGGTGGCGAAACATCAGACCCGTTGGACAGGCTTCGATGACAAGATCCTCTCGCTCTACGCCCGTGGCATGACGGTGCGCGAGATCCAGGCGCATCTCGAAGAGATGTACGGCACCGAGGTCTCGCCAACGCTCATCTCCTCGGTCACCGACGCCGTGATGGACGAAGTGAAGGCGTGGCAATCGCGCCCGCTCGATGCGTTGTATCCGATCGTTTATCTCGACTGCATCCACGTTAAAGCCCGCGACAGCGGCGCGGTGCGCGTGAAGGCCGTCTACCTTGCGTTGGGGATCAACCTCGCCGGCGAGAAGGAGCTCCTCGGCATCTGGATCGCCCAGACCGAAGGGGCGAAGTTCTGGCTGCAGGTCGTGACGGAGCTCAAGAACCGCGGCGTGGCCGATATCTTCATCGCCTGCGTCGATGGGCTGAAGGGCTTCCCCGAGGCCATTGAAGCGGTCTACCCGAAGACGGCGGTGCAGTTGTGCATCGTGCACATGGTGCGTCACAGCCTGAACTACGTGAGCTGGAAGCTGCGTGAACAAGTGGCCGCCGATCTCAAACGCATTTACCAATCGGCCACCGTCGAGGACGCCGAGGCAAAACTAGGTGAGTTCGAGGAAAAATGGAGCGCCACCCATCCGCCGATCGCTCAATCCTGGCGGCGTAACTGGCAACGCATTATCCCGTTCTTCGACTACCCGCCGGAGATCAGAAAGGTGATCTACACCACCAACGCCATCGAGTCGGTGAACATGAGTCTGCGAAAAATCACCAAGAACCGCGGGTCGTTCCCAAGCGATGAGGCGCTGCTGAAATTGTTTTATCTCGCACTCAGAAACATCAGTAAGAAATGGACCATGCCCGTGCGTGACTGGAAGGCGGCCCTTAACCGGTTTACCATCCAGTTCGAAGAGCGGATGTCGCAGCGTTAAACGACGTTAAACCAAAAGCCGTTTACACAAAACTTCGGACACCCTCTCGCTTAGCGTCTCTGCTGAAACATCCGTCATTCAAGGAAGAAAAGGAATGGCGTGCTGTTTTCTGGGGCCGTTCAAAAGTATCAATTAAGTATCGTAAAGGACTCACTACCTTAATACCGTACATAGATTTTTCTCTCATTGATGATCATGACCAAATCATGGGCATCAAAGAAATCTACATAGGCCCCACCGCTCACGCTGATCTCGCGCGTGACGCTATAAAAGGGCTTCTTTCAAACAAATGCGTTTCTTCCGCTACAATTTCGAAGTCGAAAATCCCGTATCGCCTCATCTAAGGCGCTTGGGTATATAACATCTTCAATTCCCATCAGAGCCCAGATATCGGGCGGTTCGGTTCCACGACGGCGCCGTGGCATTGATGTTCAAGACCCATCCCGACACCGGCGCGATGGACAGCAAACTCGACAACCTGACCGAACAGCCCGGTGTGGCCAACCGCTTTGCGCAGATCATGCAGACGCACGTGACCCACTATCAGCCACCAAAAAAATAGCGTTTTGCCCGGAAAATACGCGCATATCGATATTACTTTTCGGAATCAAGACCCGGCGGCCACCGGCTGCACAGACAGGCGGTTCTTGCTAGACTTGCGCCCTATTTTGCGAGGCAAACATGGCTGATACGTTCCTTTTCACCTCTGAGTCCGTTTCCGAAGGTCACCCGGATAAAGTCTGCGACCAGATTTCGGATGCGGTGCTCGACACCATCATTGCGAAAGAGCCGCGCGCGCGCGTGGCGTGCGAGACGCTCGTCAAGAACAACATGGTCGTGCTCGGTGGCGAGATCACCACCAACGTGGTCGTCGACTTCGACCGCGTGGCACGCGATGTGATCAAGAAGATCGGCTACACCGACGAGATGGGCTTCGGCCCCGAGACTTGCACCGTGCTCGCCGTGATCGGCAAACAGTCGGCCGACATCGCGCAGGGCGTCGATGAAGGCACGGGCCTCGACCTCGAACAGGGCGCCGGCGACCAGGGCTTGATGTTCGGTTACGCGACCAACGAGACCGACGTGCTGATGCCGTCGCCGATCACGCTGGCGCACCGTCTGGTGAAGCGCCAGGCCGAGCTGCGTCACAACGGCAAGCTCGCGTGGCTGCGTCCGGATGCGAAGTCGCAGGTGACGGTGAAGTACGTCGACAACAAGCCGGTCGGCATCGATGCCGTCGTACTGTCGACGCAGCACAACCCGGGCGTCGCGCACAAGACGCTCGAAGAAGCGATAATCGAAGAAGTCGTGAAGCCGGTGCTACCAAAAGAATGGCTCACGAAGGAAACGAAATATTTTATTAACCCGACCGGCAACTTCGTCATCGGTGGCCCGGTGGGCGACGCCGGCGTGACCGGTCGCAAGATCATCGTTGATACCTACGGTGGCATGGCGCGTCACGGTGGCGGCGCGTTCTCGGGCAAGGATCCGTCGAAAGTTGACCGCTCGGCCGCGTACGCCGGTCGTTACGTGGCGAAGAACATTGTCGCTGCGGGTCTGGCTGATCGCTGCGAAATCCAGATCGCCTACGCGATCGGTATCGCCAAGCCAGTTTCAATTCACGTCGATACGTTTGGCACCGGTCATATTCCGGACAGCAAGATCGTCGACCTCGTGCGTGCGCACTTCGATCTGCGGCCGAAGGGCATCGTGCTGATGCTCGACCTGCTGCGGCCGATCTATCAGGCGACCGCTGCCTACGGTCACTTTGGCCGCACCGAACCCGGTTTCACGTGGGAACGTACGGACAAGGCCGCGGCGCTGCGTGATGCCGCCGGTCTCAAGGCAAAAGCGGCGGTTACCGCCTAAGATAGTAAAACCCCTCCCCCTCAAGGGAGGGTTAGTTTGTAAGAGTACGGATACCGCTGCGCACGTGCGCAGCGGCCGCGTCCATCGAGGAGCGTTGCAGCAGGAACCCTTCCTGCCAGGCTCGAAGGCGCGTGAATTACGCAACGGCGCTCGTCCACATGCCCATGTTGGCAGGAGCCCGTGTATGAACGCTGTCGTTAATCCCAATTTCAAAGACTACAAAGTCGCCGATATTTCGCTCGCCGCCTGGGGCCGCAAGGAAATCCAGATCGCCGAGAGCGAAATGCCGGCGCTGATGGCGATCCGCCAGGAATACGCCGCTTCGCGACCGCTCAAGGGCGCGCGCGTCACCGGCTCGTTGCACATGACGATCCAGACCGCGGTGCTGATCGAAACGCTGCAGGCACTCGGCGCCGACGTACGCTGGGCCTCGTGCAACATCTTCTCCACGCAGGATCACGCTGCGGCTGCGATTGCTGCAGTGGGCGTACCGGTGTTCGCCTATAAGGGCGAGTCGCTCGACGAGTACTGGGACTACACGCACAAGATTTTCGAGTTCGGCGACCCCCAGAGTAATCAAATGGTCGGCCCGAACATGATTCTGGACGACGGCGGCGATGCGACGCTGCTGGTGCACCTCGGTCAGAAGGCGGAGAAAGATGCGTCGGTGCTGAACAATCCGACCAGCGAAGAAGAGACCTGCCTCTACAACTCGATCAAGAAGAAGCTTGCTGCGAGCCCGGGCTGGTACACGCGCATCGCCAAGAGCATCAAGGGCGTGACCGAAGAGACCACCACCGGCGTGCATCGTTTGTATCAGATGCATAAGGAAGGTCGCCTGCAGTTCCCGGCGATCAACGTCAACGACTCGGTGACGAAGTCCAAGTTCGACAATATCTACGGCTGTCGCGAATCGCTGGTCGATGGCATCAAGCGCGCCACCGACGTGATGGTCGCCGGTAAGGTTGCCGTCATCGCCGGCTTCGGCGAAGTCGGCAAGGGTTCGGCCCAGGCCATGCGTGGTTTGCAGGCGCAGGTGTGGGTCACCGAGATCGATCCCATCTGTGCCTTGCAGGCAGCGATGGAAGGCTATCGCGTGGTGACGATGGAATACGCCGCCGACAAGGCCGACATCTTCTGCACCACCACCGGCAACGTGAACGTGATCACGCACGAGCACATGAAGCGCATGAAGCACAACGCAATCGTGTGCAACATCGGCCACTTCGACAACGAGATCGAAGTCGCGGCACTCAAGCAGTACCAGTGGGAGAACATCAAGCCGCAGGTCGATCACATCATCTTCCCGCCCAAGGATGGTAAACCGGAGAAGCGCATCATCCTGCTGGCCGAAGGCCGGCTGGTGAACCTCGGTTGCGGCACGGGTCACCCGAGCTACGTGATGTCGTCGTCGTTCGCCAACCAGACGCTGGCGCAGATCGAGCTCTACACCAACACCGCCAAGTACCCGGTCGGCGTGTACATCCTGCCGAAGGAACTCGACGAGAAGGTCGCGCGCCTGCAGCTGAAGACGCTGAATGCGCAGTTGACCGAACTCACCGACGAACAGGCCAAGTACATCGGCGTCTCAAAAAGCGGCCCGTACAAAACGGATCATTACCGATATTAAGTGCGGCCGCGCGTAGCGCGCACGGCTCGCCTCCCTCTCTTGTGCTGCGCAAGGACGCGCGAATGTCGCGGGCGCAGGATGCGCAGGAGCGACTGGGAGAGGGAATGAGGGAGAGGGGTTGCTGAAACTCTGCACCCCTCTCCCCTTACCCTCTCCCACAAGGGGAGGATTGGTGAACAACTACACTTTTGGCTGACCATGCAAACGCAGAAAAAGCTGCCCCGAAGCTACAGCTTCGAATTCTTCCCGCCGCGCGATGAAGACGCGCGCGTCAAGCTGCGCGAGACCACGCGCGAACTCGCCCAACTCAAACCAAAGTTCTTCTCCGTCACCTTCGGCGCCGCCGGTTCCACGCGCGATGGCACGTTCGAGGCGGTGCAGGAAATCATTCAAAACGGTCTCAAGGCGGCGCCGCATATTTCCGGCATTTGCAGCGCGCGCGCCGAGATTCGCGATCTGCTGACGCGCTATCGTGCCCTGGGTGTCGACCGGCTGGTGGTGCTGCGCGGCGACCGCCCCAAGGAAGGCAATGCGCCAGCGGGCGAATTTCGTTACGCCAGCGAATTGGTCGAATTCATCCGCAAGGAAGCCGATCATCGATTTCATATCGAGGTCGCGGCCTATCCGGAGTTTCATCCGGAGTCGACCTCGGCGCAGGCGGACCTGGACCACTTCGCCGCCAAGGTGCGCGCGGGCGCGGACTCGGCAATGACGCAGTATTTTTACAACGCCGATGCCTACTGCCGCTTTGTCGACGAGTGCGAGGCACGCGGGCTCGACCTGCCGGTCGTGCCCGGCATCATGCCGATCACAAACACCAAACAGCTGGTGCGTTTTTCCGACGCCTGCGGCGCCGAGATTCCGCGCTGGATTCGCCGGCGCCTCGAGGGTTACGGCGAGGATCTGAATTCGATTCGTGCCTTTGGCCTCGATGTCACGACCGAGCTGTGTCAAAAGTTGCTCGCCGCGGGAGCACCGGGGCTACACTTTTATACACTGAACCGGACTGAACCGACGCGCACGATCTGGCAACGTCTCGGCCTTTAAAATAAGGTCCGACGATCGTGTCGCTTTTTTGATTTGTGTGATGGCAAGGAACGCATGGCCACCAAACAACCCGACGTCACCGAACGCCTGCCCAAGGGCAAGGCGATTGCCGCGCGCGCCTGCCTGTACGCGGAACGGTTGCATGTGCGCGGCCTGTTTGAACCCCCGATGTCGCTCGGCCCCGCGGCGCTGCCGGCCGGGGCGGCCGGGCTCGCGGTGTTGTTCGGTTACGGCGCCGTCGTGTATTTCAACGTCACCGACGAAGAGCAAAAGGCCTTCGGCAAGGAGTTGCGCGAACGCTTCGAGCGCACGCTGCGCAAACCCGAGACCGAAGACGCGCAAATCCTGCCAGCGACGAAACAGGCCGAGGGCATCACGCCCGAGGGCATCGGCGTAACCGACTTCTCACTGGCGCGGCTGCAGATCGTTGCGATTGTGCTGGCGCGCTCGGTGGCACTGGCGTACTACGAATCGGCGATGGCCAATTCGTTCGACGTCGTCGAACCGCTGGCACTGAAACTGGAAAATCCGGGCGGTGGCGGGCGGCGCTTTCGGGAATTGCTGCGCCACATCGGCGGCGCGCTGCTGGTACAACAGAAGATGATCGCGCGCATCGAGATCCAGGACAAACCCGACCTGCTGTGGGATCACCCCGAGCTCGAGCGCCTGTACCGTCGGCTCGAAAACGAGTATGAGCTCGAAGAACGCAACACCGTGCTCGAACGCAAATTGGCGCTGATCGCGCGTACCGCCGAGACCGCGCTCAACCTGCTGCAGAACCGCTCGATGCTGCGTGTCGAGTGGTACATCGTGATTTTGATCGTGTTTGAAGTGGTGCTGTATGTCTATCAGCTGCTCGGAAAATTCTGAGTGCCTCAGCTTAAGCGGCCAACTGCGTGCGCTCGATCTGATCGAACAGGAATTCGCAGAACGGCATGGAGCACGTGAACGCTGGCGAGACGGCATTCAACACGTGGAATGAGCGCCGGTCGCCTTCGTAGCGAAAATCCATTTCGAGTTTGCGCGTACGGATGTTAACAAGTTGCGCGCGGATACCGGGCTTGCCCCAGGAGATCGGCTTGGCGGGTGGCGCGTCCTCGATCAGGTCGGACGCCAGACGCACCATCTTTCCCTTGGAGTACTTCTGGAGCTCGCGCATGGCGAGTTGGCGAAAACCGAAATCGTTGCGTACAAACATACCGAACTCGCGGCCAATCACCTCGGCGAACTCACGCAGGCCGAAGTTCTCCAACCCATTGTAGTGCTCGCGCCAGAACGCCGGTACCGCCGTCGGGCCAATCTTCACCTTGCCATCTACAGTGATGGTGTAATGCACGCCGAGAAACGGATTGCCGAGATCGGGCACGGGATAGATGTTAGTTCGCAACTGATCCGATTCGTGCGAGTAAAGATAAAGACCCTTGAACGGCAGGATGCGAAAATCCGCGGAAAAACCGAAGACGCGCGCGACCTGGTCGGCCTGTAGACCGGCGGCGTTGATGACATAGCCGGCCGAGAGTCGGCCGCGCGTGGTCACAATGTCTTGGCCGTTTAGTGAAACGAACGCGGTGTCGGTCAGCAGTTCCACGCCGGCGTGGCGCACATCGTCGACGATACTGTTCACCACTTCACGCGGATCTACGGAGGACGTCGTCGGTGACCACAGCGCCTTGCGGCAGGTCTTTACACGTGGCTCGATCGCGTGCGCTTCCTTTTCGGTAATCTCATGCAGCTCGACACCGTTGCGCTGGCCGCGGCGGTGAAGCTCTTCCAGACCGGCGATTTCGGATTCGTCTTTCGCCACGACCAGCTTGCCGCAACGGCGGATGCGCAGACCGCGTTCTTCACAATAAGTCGTAAGGCGCTGATTGCCGTCGCGCGTGAAGCGCGCCTTCAGGCTGTCAGCGGTGTAGTAAAACCCCGCGTGCAGTACACCGCTGTTGCGGCCGCTGGCGTGGTACCCGCAGTGTTGTTCTTTTTCGATCAGGGTGACACGACTGCCGGGGTGACGGCGGCGGGCTTCGAGCGCCAGGTTCAGGCCGATGACGCCGCCACCGATGATCAGAAAATCCGTTGTGGTCGACACAGCTTGCCTCGGGGTAACGTGGTTGGCGCGCGCAGTGTAACAAAGGGCCCGGTGTATCGGCGCGGCCGCTACGCCTTCTTCAGCAACACATACACCGCGCCGCTGCTGCCGTCACCGTGACGCGCCGGACAAAACGCCAGCACCTCGTCCTTGCGGCGCAACCACACATTGACCTTGCCCTTCAGCACCGGCAGGCGCCCCTCCGAGCCACGGCCCTTGCCGTGGATGATGCGCACGCAACGCCAACCGAGCGCGCGCGCTTCGCGCAAGAAGGCGGCGACCGCCTCGCGCGCCTGCGCCACGGTGTAGCCGTGCAGGTCGAGCTGGCCTTCGATGACGTAATCCCCGCGGCGCAACCGGCGCATGACGCTGTGCTGTACGCCGGGACGCGCAAACAGCAGTTCCTCGCCGGTTTCAATTTCGCTCGTATCGAAATCCTCGGCCAGCAGGCTTTCCATCACCGCCTGTTCGTCGAGGCGCTTTTGCTCCGGCGCCGGTTTACGGCGCGGCCGAAACGGCGCGACGCGATCCTGCTTGAGCGGACGCACGTTGGCGATCGCCTGGCGAAAATCATCGTCGTCTTTCTGGCGCGGACCGTCGCCCATGAGCTTCCCTCGTTCGTGGACACGGTAAGCGTGGCCCGTGGTGGGAGGATAGATCGGCGGTAGTACTCTCGTCCATGCATGCCGTTGCGCTGGAGAAGCGCCGCCGCTCGACGTAGCATGAGGGAACGCGGTTTCGACAATCACCATCAGGGGTTTTTTTACGTGTACAAACTGTTCCCGCCGATCACGCCGTACGCCACGCACCGGCTCAAGGTCGATGCCGTGCACGAACTGTACATTGAAGAATGCGGCAATCCGAACGGAATCCCCGTGTGTTTCGTACACGGCGGGCCCGGCGCCGGCTGCGAGGAAATGCAGCGGCGCTTCTTCGATCCCAACGTTTACCGCGTGATCCTGTTCGATCAGCGCGGGGCCGGGCGCTCGACGCCACACGCCTGTCTCGACGCCAACACCACCCCGCACCTGGTCGCCGACATGGAACTGATTCGCGCGCATCTGGCCGTCGAGCGCTGGATGTTGTTCGGCGGGTCCTGGGGCTCGACGCTGTCGCTCGCGTACGCGCAGGCGCATCCGCAGCACGTGCGAGCACTGGTGCTGCGCGGGATCTTTCTGTGCCGGTCGTGGGAAATCCAGTGGTTCTACCAGAACGGCGCGCACCGAATGTTTCCCGATCACTGGCAGGAATTCATCGCACCGATTCCGGAGGCCGAGCGCCATCACCTGCTGCAGGCACACTACAAACGCCTGACCGGTGACGACGAGGTCGCACGCATGGCGAGCGCCAAGGCGTGGTCGCTGTGGGAAGGCCGGGCGGCGACGCTGCTCCCGAACCAGCACGTGCTCGATTTCTTCAGCTCACCACACGTGGCGCTCTCGCTCGCTCGCATCGAGGCGCACTACTTTGCACACGACTCGTTCCTCGCGCCCGAACAGCTCATCAACAACGCCTATCGCCTGAATCATATCCCCGGCGTCATCGTGCACGGCCGCTACGACGTCGTCTGTCCGCTGCAAAACGCATGGGAGCTGCACCGGGCCTGGCGCGGATCGCGCCTTGAAATTATTCCAGACGCCGGCCACTCGGCCGCCGAACCGGGGATCACAAGCGCCTTGATCAAGGCGACCATCGACATGGCCACCGCACTCGCTGCTTCCTGAACCACGCATGGCCGTCTACGCAATCGGTGATGTACAGGGTTGCCTCGATCCGTTGCAGCGACTGCTCGAGCGCCTGCGCTTCGATCCGGCGCACGACACGCTCTGGTTTACCGGCGATCTCGTCAACCGCGGACCGGCCTCGGTCGGCGTGCTGCGCTTTGTGCGGGCGCTGGGCGCGCGCGCGATTACGGTACTCGGCAATCACGACCTGCATCTGCTCGCCGTTGCCTGCAGCAGCGAAAAACTGAAGCAACGCGACACGCTCGAAGATGTGCTGCAAGCGAGCGACCGCGACGAGTTGCTCGCGTGGCTGCGCGGCCGTCCGCTGTTTCATCACGACCCGACGCTTGGGTGCGCACTGGTGCATGCCGGGTTGTTACCACAGTGGGATGCGGTCGACGCCGCGCGCCTGGCGCGCGAAGCCGAGGCGGTTATCGCCGAGCGCACGCACGAATTTTTCCAGCACCTGTACGGTGATCTGCCTGATCACTGGCGCGACGACTTGCACGGCTTCGAGCGCCTGCGGGTAGTCGTGAATGCGTTCACGCGGCTGCGCTACTGTGACCGTGAAGGCAGGATGGACCTGCGCCAGAAAGGGCCCGTGGGGTCGCAACCGCCGGAGCTGTTACCGTGGTTTCGCTTACCGCATCGGCGCAGCGCCAACGTGCGGCTCGTTTTTGGCCACTGGTCCGCTCTCGGTCTATATCAGGGCCACAACGTCATCGGTCTCGACAGCGGCTGCGTGTGGGGCCGCGCCCTGTCAGCCGTGCGGCTCGACGCCGAGCCGGCGGCATTTTTTGACGTGCCCTGCCCCCCGTCCGACGTGCCGTGATGTCCGACGTATATTCACTTGCTGCCGATGCGGTGCTGTTACTGCATGCGGCCGTGGTGCTGTTTGTGCTCGCTGGCCAGACGCTGATCTGCATCGGTTGGTGGCGCGGTTGGCGCTGGACGCGCGCTCGTTTCTGGCGCGCGGTGCATCTGACAACGATCGGCTGTGTCGCATTACAGGGCTGGTGCAACGTGGCGTGTCCGCTGACGTTGCTCGAGAACTGGCTACGCGTGCGCGGCGGTGCGCGTCCGTATCGCTCGGGCTTCGTCGCCGATTGGGTCGCACGTTTACTTTTTTACGATGCGCCGGCGTGGGTGTTCACTTTTCTTTATAGTGCGTTTGCATTGCTGGTGATCGCCACTTTCGTACTCTATCCGCCGCGCCAAAACCGCGGGTGCAAACGCGGGTCAAACCATGCAAAATAGCTTTATGACGATGAACAGACATCAAATACAGGTTTCAGTAAAAACAACTTTCCTGCCGGCTCAGTCCGCTCCGGACCAGAACCGCTATGTTTTCGCCTACACCATCACGATCACGAATTCCGGCGAAATCCCGGCCAAACTGATTACCCGGCATTGGGTAATTACGGACGCCAATAATCGTATTCAGGAAGTGCGTGGCGATGGCGTGGTGGGTGAGCAGCCTTATATCGCACCAGGGATGAGCTTCGAATACACCAGCGGCACGGTGCTGGAGACGCCGGTGGGGGTAATGAAAGGCACGTATCAGATGGTGGCCGACGATGGCACGTCGTTCGATGCGGAGATTCCGGCGTTTACCTTGAGCACCCCGCGCACCTTGCACTGAAGTGCTGGGCCGACGGTGCTCGCTCGCGTTACTTCCACTTCGTTACTCTGAACCGCCGTGAACAACTAAACGTCGAGGTTGGAAACGTAGAGTGCGTTCTTCTCGATGAACTCGCGCCGCGGCTCGACTTGATCGCCCATGAGGGTGGTGAACACCTCTTCGGCCGCGACCGCGTCTTCCATGTTTACTTTCAGCAGGCGCCGCACGCTCGGGTCCATCGTCGTTTCCCAGAGTTGCTCGGGGTTCATTTCGCCGAGACCTTTGTAACGCTGGATCGACTGTCCGCGCCGTGCTTCGGCCATCAACCATTCGAGCGCTTCGTCGAAACGCGCGACGGCCTGGCTCTTGTCACCACGGGCGATGGTGGCCTCGCCGGTGAATAGCTGTTCGAGTTTGGTGCCGAGCGCCCGCAGCGCGGCGTAATCCGGGGTGGCGGCGAAGGTCGTGTCCACACGGCTCTGCGTCACCGATCCATATTCGCTGCGCGCGATCACGATCTCGTGCAGGTTGTTGCGGGTATCGAAGCCGACACTGGCGTCGTAACGCGCGCCATTTTGTTCCTGCACCAACCGCTTCTGCAGGTCGGCCACAAATTTTTCTGAAAGCGCTTTATCTTTGAGCAGTGTCTGATCAAGCGTCGGCAGGTAGATCAGGCGCCGCAACACATGCGCATCGAAGCGCCGTGACAGGCGCTGCACGATCTGCTCGACATCGAGGAACTGGCGGCACAAGCCATCGAGTTCCTGGCCCTTTGCCACGGCCCCCGAGGCAAGGCGAAGTTCTGCTTCATTGAGCGCGGTTTCGAGTAAGTACGCCTGCAGCTCCTTATCGTCCTTCACGTAGCGCTCGGCCTTACCCTGCTTCACCTTGTACAGTGGCGGCTGGGCGATATAGATGTTGCCGCGGCTGATGAGATCCGGCATCTGCCGATAGAAAAAGGTCAGCAGCAGCGTGCGGATGTGTGAGCCGTCGACGTCGGCGTCGGTCATCAAAATCACGCGGTGATATCGCAACTTATTGATATTGAACTCATTTGGTCCAACGCTGGTGCCGAGCGCGGTGATCAGCGTGGCCACTTCCTGCGACGCCAGCATCTTGTCGAAACGCGCGCGCTCGACGTTCAAGATTTTTCCCTTGAGCGGCAGCACCGCCTGGAATTTTCGGTCGCGTGCCTGCTTGGCCGAACCACCGGCAGAGTCGCCCTCAACGATGTAGAGCTCACACAACGACGGGTCGCGTTCCTGGCAGTCGGCCAGCTTGCCCGGCAGACCGGCGAGATCGAGCGCACCCTTGCGCCGGGTCAGGTCACGCGCCTTGCGTGCGGCTTCGCGCGCACGCGCCGAGTCAACCAGCTTGATGGCGATGGCCTTGGCCTCGGCCGGATTCTCTTCCAGGAAGTCGCCCAGCTTCTGGTTGATGATCGACTCGACCACGCCCTTCACTTCCGAGGACACGAGCTTGTCCTTCGTCTGCGAGGAGAACTTCGGGTCCGGCACTTTGACCGACAGCACCGCCGTCAGGCCTTCACGGGCGTCGTCGCCCGACATCTCGACCTTCTCTTTCTTGGCCAGCCCCAGGCGCTCAATGTACTGGTTCAGGGTGCGCGTCATGGCGGCGCGCAGGCCGGCCAGATGGGTGCCGCCGTCACGCTGCGGGATGTTGTTGGTGAAGCAGAACGTGTTTTCCTGGTACGAATCGTTCCACTGCATGCACAGCTCGACGGTGATGCGGTCGCGCTCGGCCGTCATGTAAATCGGCGTCGAATGCAGTGGGGTCTTGTTGCGGTTCAGGTGCTCGACGAAGGCGCGGATGCCGCCTTTGTATTCGAACACGTCTTCCTTGCCGGTGCGCTCGTCGGTCAGGGTGATCTTCACGCCCGAGTTCAGGAACGACAATTCGCGCAGGCGCTTGGCGAGGATGTCGTAGCTGAAAAGTGTGTTGGTGAAGATCGTCGGGCTGGGATGAAAACGGACGTCGGTGCCGGTCTCGCTGGTCTCGCCGATAACCTTGAGCGGCTTTTCCGGTACGCCCAGTTTGTAGACCTGGAAGTGAACTTGGCCGCCGCGGCGGATGGTGAGTTCGAGGTGATCCGACAGTGCGTTCACGACGGAGATACCCACGCCATGCAAACCACCGGAAACCTTGTACGAGTTCTGATCGAACTTTCCGCCGGCGTGCAGCACCGTCATGACCACTTCGGCCGCCGAGCGTCCCTCTTCCGCAATGACCTCAGTCGGGATACCGCGACCGTTGTCGGAGACCGTGATCGAACCGTCGGCGTGGATGGTGACACCGATGGCGGAGCAGTGACCGGCGAGCGTTTCGTCGATGGAGTTGTCGACGGCCTCGAACACCATGTGATGCAGGCCGGTTCCGTCATCGGTATCGCCGATGTACATGCCCGGACGTTTACGAACCGCGTCCAGACCTTTGAGGACCTGAATGCTGCTGGAGTCGTAACCGGGCTTGGGATCTGGCTGGCTCATGCGAGGTGTGAGTCTACCATCTTTGGCATACCGGCTTCGTGCTATTTGCCTGTGACGACCCACCGGGTGTCGGCGCAATGTTCCACGTGGAACCTGCGCCACGACCCTGTTCCACGTGGAACAAGTTAACGTCCCCGTCCTCCGCTTCGCTGCGTTCGTCCGGATATATTCATAACCGCATCGGCATTATGACGTACAGCGGGTACTGTTGCCCGGCGGGGCGAACCGTGCAGCTGCTGTTGGGATCGTTCAGTGTGAACAAGACCTCGCCGGTGCCGGCTGCACTGACCGCATCGATCAGGTAGGCGACGTTAAAGCCGATTTCCACCACCGGGCCGTTGTGTTCGATCACCGCGACTTCTTCGTGCGCCTCTTCCTGCTCTGGATTGTGGGCGGTGATGCGTACGGTCTCGTCAGCACTCAGGCGCACGCCGCGGTGTTTCTCGCTCGAAAGGATGGCAACCCGCGACAGCGCCTTTTGAAAATCGGCACCATTGATGCGGACATGTACCGACTGCGTGCTCGGAATGACTTTGTGGTAATCCGGGTAGCGTCCGTCGATGAGCTTGGAGGTGAACGTCAGCTCAGAGGTCTGGATGCCGACATGATTCTGACCGATCTGCAACGTCAGCGGTTCATCCGACGGCGCCAGCAGACGAGAGATTTCATGCACGGCCTTGCGCGGAATGATTACCTGCCGCTCGCCGGTGGCACCGGCAACGGATAGTTCACCCACCGCCATGCGATGGCCATCGGTAGCCACGACACGGAGCTTGCCGCTGCCGATTTCTAGCAGCACGCCGTTGAGGTAGTAGCGCACGTCCTGCTGCGCCATACAGAACTGGGTTTGTTCGAGCAACGCTCGGAACTCGCCTTGTTTCAGTGTCAGCGTCTGTTCCCACGGCGGCGCCTGCAAAGCCGGGAAGTCGGATACCGGCATGGTCAGCAAAGTGAAGCGACTGCGGCCCGCTTTGACGATCGCCTTTTCGCCATCCTGCTTCAGTTCGATCTCGCTGCCCTCGGGTAGCGCTCGGCAAATCTCAAGCAGCTTTCTGGCAGGCAGCGTTATTTCTCCACCGCTCTTGGCGGTCCCTGATGCGTACGTGCTGATTTCAACTTCCAGATCGGTAGCCGTAAGCACGGTCTTGCCGTTCTGATGCTGCAGCAGGATGTACGACAGGATCGGAAGAGTTTGTCGACGTTCGGCAACGCCGGCAACGTGGCTCAAAGGCTTGAGAAACTCTTCACGGTGGAAAGTAATAAGCATTAAGTATTCCCTGTGTTAGTTAATATAATGTCCACGGTTCCCTGTGGGTAAGTGGCTTTAGTCCCTGTCTGTGCTGACTTTTATTCGCGATTAGTCCTGTTGAAAACCGGCCTCTGAAGCTGTGGGGAGGCTGTGAATGTGGTGGATGATACCGCGTCACCTTACCTATACAACCATCACCCACAGGCTTATACACACGTTATTAGGTCGTTAAAATTCGCATCAGGTTGTCGTAGTCTTCCTTCACGCGCGCATCGCTCATACCGAGCTCGGCCACCTTGCGGCACGCATGCAAAACTGTCGTGTGATCGCGACCACCGAAGGCGTCGCCGATCTCCGGCAGGCTATGGTCGGTAAGTTCCTTGGCCAAGGCCATCGCGATCTGACGCGGGCGCGTGACCTGGCGCGACCGACTCTTGGCGTGCAGGTCGGAGACGCGAATTTTGTAGTACTCGGCCACGGTCTTCTGGATGTTGTTGATGGTGACCAGACGTTCCTGAAACGTCATCAGGTCACGCAAGCTGTCGTTGGCGAGCTCCATGTCGATCGTGCGCCCAGTAAACGATGCGCTTGCAATCACACGTCGCAGTGCGCCTTCGAGTTCGCGCACGTTGGCGCGCACGCGCTTGGCGATGAAGAAGGCGATGTCTTCCGGCAGCTCAATGCTGAACTGGCGCGCCTTGCTGATCAGGATCGCAACGCGCGTTTCAAGTTCTGGTGGCTCGATCGACACGACCAGGCCCGAGCCGAAGCGCGACACCAAGCGCTCTTCCAAGCCCTCGAGTTCTTTCGGGAAGCGATCAGCCGTGATAATGACCTGTCGTTGACCCTCTAGCAACGCATTGAAAGTATGGAAGAATTCTTCCTGCGAGCGCTCCTTGCCGACGAAAAACTGAATATCGTCGATCAGTAAGGCATCGAGCGTGCGGTACAGGCGTTTGAAATCGTTGATCGCGTTGTGTTGCAGCGCACGCACCATGTCGGCGACGAAACGCTCCGAGTGGATGTAAGCCACGTTCGCATCCGGGCGATGCTGCAGCATCAGGTTGCCGGCCGCCTGCATCAAGTGCGTCTTGCCCAGGCCGGTGCTGCCGTAAATAAATAACGGGTTGTACGACGTGCCGGGGTTTTCGCCGACCTGCTTCGCGGCCGCCCGCGCGAGCTGGTTTGATTTACCCTCGATGTGGCGATCGAACGTGAATTCCGGATTCAAGCGCCCGAGTGCAGGACCGGTGCGGCGCGGCGCAGCCGCGGGTGCACTCGGTGAATTGTTTGGCGCCGGTTCGGCGGCCGCCCGTTCCTGTGAGCCGACTTCCACCCGTACCGCAACCTGGCCGCCGGCGTACTGACCGACGAGCTCACCGATGCGGGCGAGAAAACGCTGGCGTACCCAGTCGACAACAAAACGGTTGGGTGCGAGCAGGCGTAAGGCTTGATTGTCTTGCACCGCCTGCAGCGGGCGAATCCAGGTGTTGAACTGCTGCGCGGGCAGTTCTTCCTCGAGTTGATCGAGGCAGCGTTTCCATAAACCGGTCGTCATAGGTGCGGTCATCATGGCGCGACGCTGTCATCCGGGGCGAAAGGGGGAGCGAGTCTAGCGGCAAAGAGAAAAGTTATCCACAGCCTTCCGGCAGCATGTTCAATACGCGGATTACCTTGCCTGAATGTTGTTTCCGTGTTGACAGGGTGGCTTCCCGGCAGTAAGGTTCCCGCCCTTTGGCGCTCCCTGACCGCGCCCTTTTTGAGAACAGCAAATGGCTACCAAACGTACCTATCAGCCCAGCAACTTAGTGCGCAAACGCACGCACGGATTTCGCGCGCGCATGAAGACCAAAGGCGGTCGCGCTATCCTGGCCCGTCGTCGCCGCAAAGGCCGTACCCGGTTAGGCGTTTAAGCCTTGTCGCCGCCGGGCGGCGACCAGTTGCCGGCCCGGTTCCCGCGCGCGCATCGGCTCACCCGGCGCGCCGAGTTCAGCGAAGTGATGAAGACCGGATGCCGGTCGCGTGATGAGTGCTTCAGTCTTTACGCCAGCGTGTGTCGTCTTAACTACACGGCCCGTCTCGGCGTCACCGTCGCGAAGCGGGTGTCACCCAAAGCGGTGGCGCGCAATCGGATCAAACGCCAGATTCGCGAATCGTTTCGACGGAACCAACATCTGCTCGTCGGTCTGAGTGTCGTGGTAACGGCCAACCCGCCGGCCCACGCCCGCAACAACGCACAGCTGCGCGCATCGCTGAGCAAGCATTGGGAACGAGGGTCACAGGC
>Ga0209515_10003753_pt1 | contig 21198 bp, 28 predicted proteins | sample Subgroupgradi54m_FD_187454 | JGI IMG/M metagenome (GOLD analysis project Ga0209515, IMG submission 187454) | Subsurface groundwater microbial communities from S. Glens Falls, New York, USA - GMW60B uncontaminated upgradient, 5.4 m (SPAdes)... ...
GCCGCAAGAACCATTAGCGTGGCAACCTCCACAACTGGCACTACCGTAGGAGGAGATTTAACAATAAAGGCAGGAAACGGCAATGGTAACAATGGAGGTGCGCTAAATTTAATTGGAGGTGATGCGGGGGGATTTACAACTCCAGGCAATGTGAATATCACCACCACTGCCGCGCTTATAGTGGGTACAATTAATTTGACAACGCCAGCATCAGCGTTAGGTGGAGGCACTATTACTTTGACTGCCGGAGGGACCACTGCTGGTACTTATCCGGGCTCACCAATTAATTTAACGGCAGGATCAGCGACAGGCGCTACCACAGCGGGAGGATCCATCACCTTAACTCCCGGAACGGGAACAAGCACGAATGGCAATGTGCTTCTTGCTCCTACATCTGGCAACGTCGGCATCGGGACGACCTCGCCCTCCACCTTGCTGCATGTCTTCGCTGCCGATAACGCAACGGCCCAAACGATCACTATCAACGCGACCAGCGCGAACGTCACGGCGGCTGATACGTTCATGGATTTCCGGAGTTCCGCGGGTTCGATCGGTTCGATCGCCGGAACCGCCACCTCCGGCGTCATCGCGTACAACACCTTCACCGGCTCCCACTATACGCACATCGAGGATCGAACGGGGTTAGCGCCCAATGTATTGCTCGAAGCGACCGGCGAGAGAGTGCCGGGCGGCCAAGGGCAATTAGTCAAGGCAAGAATCTCCACGCAAAGAAAATCAAAAGCCGCGTATGGGGTGTATGGAGGGACCGATAAGGAGGGGAGGGATTTGGTGTTAGCGTTGGGCACAGGCTATGTCTGGGTCGCGAATAAAGGCACGGACATCGAAGTAGGTGATTATCTGATGTCTTCGGATGTGAAAGGATGCGCGGAACAGCAGGATGACGATCTCTATCATAACTATTCTGTGGCGAAGGCCATGGAGCCGGTCCACTGGAAAGCGAAGGAGGAACGACGGCTCATTGCCTGTATCTACTTGGGTGGATGATGAAAAACCGGTATCTGATACCGATTTTAGAAAGTGTCAGACACTTTTTGAGATCAGACCTCCCGCACGAAATCTTCGCTCGGCCAGTCTCCCGATTGGTGTCTGACACCGAAAGCGATGTTCCGTCGGGTGCGGCGTTGACGTCAAAACCGCAACATGGTACCATTACCGTTAGCAGGGAGGCTCCGATGAAAACCATCAGTCTACCAAAGGGTGTCGTGGTAAAAGTCCTCAAGGCATCTGCCGCCTTCGAATCGCTCCATGACGAGCTCGAAGACTATCTGATTGCCAGTCAACCGGCACTCGTGCGAAAACTCCGACAAGCCCGCCGCGAGCATCTGGCAGGGAAGACCCGCCCCTTCGTGAGTCCTCGTTAGGAGTTCCGTTTGTCCTATCAGCTTCACGCCACGCCGACGTTCGACAAGGCGTTCAAGCGTCTCGACGCCTCGGTGGCTCGCGACGTCGGCAAGAAGCTGGTGTGGCTCAGCGCCCATCCGGAGGTCCTGCGGCATTCCTTGAGATATCTGCCCGGCGATTTGCACGGGTTACAGAAATATCGCGTGGGAGATTGGCGTGTTGTTTAACGGGGTCAGGCCCCACGCACGAGATTTCCCACAAACCCACGCTTGGGGTCTGACCCCACAGTTGCAGTTGTAGTTGTAGTTGTTGTTGCCTCCTCGATGGCGAGTTGCTATACTTCCTTGCATTTCCCCATCCGCCTGCGGAGGCGTCTACCCGCCTGAGTTCCTCCGTGCTCTGGTCACCCATGACCAGGAGGGCATGCCATGCCAAGACCGCTCCGTGTCTGGTTTCCTGGAGCTTGGTATCACATCACCGCGCGAGGCAATAATCGAGAGGCCATCTTCTTCGCTGCGCGGGATTGCCAGAGATACATGCGGCTGCTCAAAGACGTGATGTCCCAGTACGAGTGCCGCATCCATGCCTATGCGCTCATGCCGAACCATGTGCACTTGATGGTGGAGACCGGCGCGACGCATCCCATCGCAAAACCCATGCAAGCCCTCCATGGCGCGTACACCGTGTACATCAATCGAAAGTACAAGCGGGTGGGTCATGTGTTCCAAGGCCGGTATCATAGCGTGTTGGTGACGCAGGACACATACGCGCTGGAACTGAGCCGTTATATTCATCTCAACCCTGTCCGGGCGCATCTTGTATCCGATCCTGCAGACTACCCATGGTCCAGCTACCAGGACTACATCGATCCAACAAGAAACAATCGTGAGTGGATCGTGACCGACCACATCCTTGCCACGCTGAGCCCTCACGTGAATGGCCAGCGTAAGTCCTATCGCCAGTTCATCAGCGAAGGGGTCAGACCCCAAGCATGGAAACTCGCCAAAAATGAGCGTGGGGTCTGACCCCTCGTGTCCTGGCACCCCTCGCATGGCCGGCAGCCCCCGTACGAAAGTTGAGCTCGGGGTCTGATCCGGATTGTGTTTGCCTGATGGGCATCTCCTCGTACGCGTTGACCTGCATCGCAACTTGACACGGCGGCACCCCCCCGCGTATACTTATTACTGAAAATACGAATCTAAGAATTTCAGAAGGAGGACGGGATGCGTGGAACGTTTGTTCGTAAGCATTACCAAATTACGCTGCCAGCCTCGGTCAGGCGGAAACTCCCCATCCGAGTTGGCGATCCGGTTGAAATCAGCCTTCGGGGTGACTCAGAGATTATCATCCGGCCGCTCAAGGTCGTTGATGCCTCGCAGGCATGGTTTTGGACCAAAGCCCACCAGCAAGCAGAACGCGAGGCGGAGGCGCAGCGCCAGGCAGGGAAGGTCAAAGTCGCCCGAAGCGCCAAACACCTGATTCATGCGCTCCGCAAGACATAGGCTTGCGTGGCTGCCCCGATTCGAGCGAGACTACCACAAACTCCCCGCCACCCTGAAGGCCCAGGTCGACCAGGCGCTCCTCCAGATGGAGGAGGACCTGCGCTATCCTTCCCTACGTGTCAAGAAGATGCAGAGCAGTCAGGACATCTGGGAAGCCCGGGTGACCCGAAGCTGCCGGATCACGTTCAACCTCGGCGGCGAGCTCATCACGTTGCGCACCGTGGGTGAGCACGATGTCCTCAAGCACCCATAGAAGGGGGTCAGATCTGTACATCTGCGGGGTCAGACCCCGGAGAACCTCGGGGTCTGACCCCTTTTGTGGGGGTTGCCGTGTCCGTCACGATGAAACGCTATTGACGCGCCTCATCGTGGGTTCAGACGCGTTCTCCAGTATGGTCAAGACCCGATTCGGTCTTGCCCCTCGTCGTCCGGGGCGCCCCTCCAAGTTTCTCGCCTCCGCCAAGCAGGAAACCGGTATCTGATACGAGTTTTTCATTCGCGCCGGCGATCTGGTGCTCGGCGGATTGATTCGCGTCCTTGAGTTTTCGTTTCACGGTACGTTATACTTATGAAAGATATGCCCATCGACCTTGACCGGTTATTCCGCGCGATGGTGGAGCAGGAGGCCTCCGACCTGTTTCTGAAGGTCGGCAACCACCCCTTCTTGCGCATCCACGGCACACTCATTCCCGTCGGGGAGGAGAAGCTCACGAGCGAGCAGGTCGTCGCCTTCACCTCCGATCTGATGGGGCCGGACCGCCGCCAGCTGTTTCACGCCGACCGAGAATGCAACTTCGCCTTCGACCGGCCCGGGGTCGGGCGCTTCCGCGCCAACGTCCTCTGGCAAAAAGGCACCATCGCGCTCGTGATCCGCCGCATTAATCGCTCCATTCCGTCATTTCCCGAGCTCAATTTGCCGGTCGAAGTCCTCATACGGCTCATGAGCGAGCAGCATGGGCTTATCCTCATCACCGGCCCGACCGGGTCAGGCAAATCCACCACGGTCTCCTCCATGCTGGATTTCATCAACCAGACCACGCCGAAGCACATCGTCACTCTTGAAGATCCCATCGAGTTCCAATTCGAAGAAGCCCAGGCCATCATCAACCAACGCGAGATCGGCGTAGACACGCGCTCCTTCACCGAGGGCTTGAAGAACGTCATGCGTCAAAGCCCGGACATTCTCTATGTCAGCGACATCCGCGAGCGCGAGACGATGGAGTCGGCCTTGCTCGCCGCCGAGGCCGGACAGCTGGTCTTAAGTTGCATCCACACCACGAATATCGTGACGACGGTGGAACGGATCATCGCGTTCTTTCCCGCGCACCAGCACCAACTGATCCGCTTGCGGCTCTCGCTGGTGTTGCGCGGCATTATCTCCCTGCGCCTGCTGATGCGCAGCGATGGGAGCGGGCGGATCCCGGCCTGCGAAATCCTGGTGTCCACGCCCCGCGTCAAGGAGATGCTCCGCGAAGGCGACACCGGCCAGCTGCCGGAGGCGTTGCAGGACGGCGCCATGTTCGGGATGCAGACGTTCACCCAGGCACTCTACCAGCGCTACCGCCAGGGCGAGGTGATGCTCGAGGAAGCGCTCAAGTATGCGGACAGTCCTGAGGAGCTCCAGTTGGCGATTCGTGAGATCAGGCCCACGAGAGATGTGCAGTAAAGCCATGACACCACAGATGGCACAGAATCCACACAGAATCACAGAGCACAGGTTCCGGATTTTTTCTGTGTCTCTGTGGAATTCTGTGGTGCTGTGGTGACGACGGAATTCTTGACCCGAGGCCACGATGTTCGCTCCTAAGGAAGCCACTCCCAACCCGGTGCCGGTGAACTATACGCCGGTTCGGATGGCCAGTGACCCGACGGGTCCGGTCACCGACATGCGCCAGCTGTTTGATTTGGCGTTTCAGCGGGGGGCCTCGGACATTCACCTGACGGAGCATACGCCGCCCATGCTGCGCATTGACGGCGACCTGGTGCCGACGATGCTGGAGCCAATCACGCGGGAGCAGAGCAAGCGGCTCATCTATAGTTTGCTGTCTGATCGCCAAAAGTCGCAGTTCGAACGCGATCTGGAGCTGGACCTGTCGATTGATGTGCAAGGGCTGGGGCGCTTTCGCGTGAACGTGCACATGCAGCGAGGCTCGGTCGAGGCGGCCTTCCGACTGGTGCCGATGCACATCCGCCCGCTGGCGGAATTGGGACTGCCGCCCGTCGTGGCGGAGTTGACGCGCAAGCCCAACGGCCTGGTCCTCATTACCGGTCCGACCGGGGTGGGGAAAACCACGACGCTGGCTGCGATGGTGGACCTGATCAACCATGAGCGCCGCCAGCACATCGTCATCATTGAAGACCCCATCGAATACCTCCACAAGAATCGCCTCTCCATCATCAAGCAGCGCGAGGTCTATTCGGATACCAAGTCGTTCGCCGCCGCACTCGTCAAAGCGCTCCGGCAGGACCCGGACGTCATCGTCATCGGCGAGATGCGGGACCTGGAAACGATTTCCACGGCCTTGACCGCGGCTGAAACCGGGCATCTCGTCCTGGCCACGCTGCACACGCCGGACGCGGCCCAAACCATCGATCGCATCCTCGACGTGTTTCCCGCCAACCAGCAGTCCCAGGTGAAGATTCAGCTGGCCGATTCCTTGCAGGGTGTTATCTCGCAGCAGCTCTTGCCGCGCTGCGACGGAGCGGGGCGGGTGTGCGCCGTCGAGATCATGGTGGGCACGCCAGCGGTGCGCAGCATCATTCGCGAGCATGCCACAGAGCAGGTGCTAACCGTCCTGCAGACCGGCGCGCAGTACGGCATGTGCACCATGGACAGCACCATCCGCACGCTCTACGATAAGAAGATCATTTCCTATGAGACGGCCGTCCTGCACATGAAAAACCCCACCGAGTTCCAGTTGCTCGGCAAAGGGGGGCGGCCCGAAGCCTCGAAAAAGCGGCTCTGGCCGTCCCATCAGTAATCCCCCTTTTAGTCTGTAGCGCCTTCTCCGAACCCCTGATTCCGCTTGACGTTACAGGACGGCTATGATACAAAATGAGTTGCCCCGGTCACGAGGGTTGTGCCGGGTCATTGCGTGGAACGGGGCCCCATCGTCTAGCCCGGCCTAGGACGTCGGGTTCTCAGCCCGAAGACAGGGGTTCGAATCCCCTTGGGGCTGTGTCTTTATATGAAGGGAGCCTCGGTGTTCGCCGGGGCGGCCTAGTGGATCGTGCATTGGGTTGGATTGAACATCCGACTGACTGGAGCTCTCGTTGAGCGACGCACGCCGAGCATTCGGCAGCGACAATTTAGTGTGCACAGGCATGACAAGGGGTTCGTCGCCTCTTGTCATTGTGTTTTGTGCCGGTGGGCGCATGCTATACTTATCGATGCACAGTCGAGAAGGAGCGATCTGAATGGCTCAGCCGTACAAGTTTCTTCGGGTCAGCACCGTGGTCTTTAAGGTGCTCGCCTGGGTGACCCTGGCGTTGTACGCGGTGTCCGGGATCGCGCTTATCGTCACGGGCGGACCGCCGGTGCCGCTGATGGGCGTCGAGGTCTCAGCGCGTCTCTTCGGAGCGGTGTATCTGCTTGCCGGCGGCGCCAACTTTTACTTCCTGTGGCTGATCCGCAGCATCATCCAGGTCCTGCTCGAAATCCGCAGCGGTCTTCCCGGAGCATCAGGGGCCACAGCGAGCGCCGGGGGTTCCTAAAGCGCCGGCGCAGATGGCGAGCAGGTTCGGCGGCGAGGTGACGTATCATGGCAATCGAAGCGAACAATGCCCATGAGGGGCTCAAGGCTCGTTTGAAGATGAGCCTGGTTGGTCTCATGGATGGAACACCGCCCGGCTATCGCTCCGCCAACCAGCGCAAGGAGTTGACGGAGAGCCTCCGCCAGGCCCTGAAAGCTGAAGATGCGCGCGGATTGCGGCTGTCGAGCGAAGATGCGCAGCGGCTGATCAAGGACGTGCTGGACGACATCTTAGGTCTGGGCCCGCTCGATGAGCTCCTCAACGATGCGACCATCAGCGAGATCATGGTGAACGGGCCACATGAAATCTTCGTGGAACGCAACGGTTCCGTCCGGCGCATCGAGGCGAAGTTCCGCGACGTGCACCATCTCATGATGGTGATCGAACGCATGCTCAGCTCCGCGGGTCTGTCGGTGACCGAATCCAACCCTCTGTGTGATGGCACGCTCCCCGACGGCGCGCGCATCAACGTGATCATTCCGCCGCTCGTGCTTAACGGCCCGGTGGTGACCATTCGCACGAAGTCCACCGCGTGGACGATGGACGCCTACGTCAAGATCGGAGCCTTGAGCCCCGACGCGGCGGAGTTTCTCCAGGCGTGCGTTCTTGCCAAGGTCAACATGGTGATTTCCGGCGGGACCTCAACGGGAAAAACAACCCTGGTGAGCATTCTCTCCAACAACATCCCGCAGGAGGAGCGCATCATCACGATCGAGAACGTGGCGGAGTTGGAACTCCACAACCGGGATCACTGGATTCGATTGGTGGGCAAGGCCCCGAACGTGGAAGGCCGCGGAGAGATCCCGTTGCGCACGCTCGTGAAAAACGCGCTGCGCATGCGGCCTGACCGGTTGATTCTCGGCGAGGCTCGCGGCGGCGAAGCGCTTGACGTGGTCCAGGCGATGCACTCCGGGCACGACGGGGTGATGACCGTTCTGCACGCCAACACGCCGCGCGCAGCGCTTGAGCGGCTTGAAACGTTGATGCTAATGAGTGGGCTGGATCTGCCGCCGGCCGCGTGCCGGATGCAGATTGCCAGCGCCGTGGACCTGGTCATCCACATCGGCCGGTTCGCCGATGGGAGCCGTCACGTGGCGGCGATTACGCAAGTGCTGGGAATCGCAAAGGAGGGTTTTGAATTGGAAGATCTGTTTGTCTTTGACGCGCAGGGCTTTTCCCCTGAAGGAAAGCTGCTTGGGACTACCCGCTACACGGGAGCGAAACCCAAGTTCGCCTCGAAATTCCATCTCGCCAATATGGCGCTGCCCTCGTGGGTCACCGCATGAGCGCGTCCACACACCGCGCCTACCGATCGTGCTTTCTGACGGCCGGCGGCCTTGCGGCGCTGCTGAGTGCCGCGGCGTGCGATAAAATCCCCGGATTGTCATCGGGCAAATCCGCTGATGCGGCCTCCGCGAGCGCGCTCACGGCCGCCAGCGCGACGGCGGCGGTGCCGGCCAAACCGGTGGTCCTGCCCAGCGATGTGCTGGCGACGGTCAACGGCACCCCCATTTCCAAGGCGGATTTGGAAGTCCAACTGCACCAGCGGCAACTGTTTATCCAGGCGTCGGGCGGCACGTGGAGCCCTCTCACGCCTGAGGAGATGGAGCGCCTCCTCAATGAAACAGTTGATGCGGAGCTCGTCAGCCAGGATGCGGTGGCCCGGGGCCTTGGCCGCACACTGGATACCCAGAACCGCTGGGAGGTGCTCCGCCGCCAGTTTTTCTCTCAGGAGTGGGCGCGATGGCACCAGGCTCGGGTCGAGGTGACCCCTGAAGACATCGACAAGTTCTACGAGGAGCACAAGCAAGGGTTCCGGGAGCCGGTGCAAATCAAAGTGCGACAGATGGTGGTCGCATCGGAAGATCAGGCGAAGCGCGCGCTGGCACAGCTGCTCGACGGGACCGGCGATTTTACGACGCTCGCCAAGCAAATTTCGCTCGGTCCGACGGCGTCCCAGGGCGGGGAGTTGAAGTCGTGGGTCATGCGGGACAACGACAAGAAGCGGCTGTTCGCCACCGAAGCCGAGGCCGAGGCATCGCACGTGATGAGCCTGGACGCCGTGCTCGAGGCCGCGGCGTTTGCGATTGATAAGGTTAACGGTTTGAGCAATTATGTGAAGGGCGCCGACAACCAGTACCACATCTTTCAGCTCATCGAGCGCAGGGAAGAGAAGCAGCGCGCCAAGAGCGAAGTGTCTGATTGGATCAAGCTCACCCTGCAGCAGCAGAAGATGGAGGCGGCTATTGAGGAGTTGCGCGGTAAAGCGACGATCGAGCGGCACCCCGACCGCTTAGGAGGCGTTTCACAGCCATGATCCCACCACCTGCCTGTCAAGGCGGCGCTGCAATAGCGGAGACCAATTATGTGTATCTCCTCATGAGCGAGAAAAGCGGGGAGTTCTATCTCGGGTGGACGACGGATCTGGAGCGCCGCCTTGATGAACACAATAGCGGTAAGAGCCACTACACGAAATCGAGAGGACCATGGAAATTGCTCACCTGTGAGGTCTATCCTAATTCACAAGCGGCGAAAGCTCGCGAACGAATACTAAAACGAAACCCGAGGATGCTATTCTTATTTCAGAAGCGTGCACTACTGCAAGTTAACGGGACCGCCGTTGGCGGTCCCAGGCAGGTGGTGGGATGATCAAGCGGTTTATCCCCTTCATCTTCGCGGGCATCTTAGGGCTGGTGGCGGTGTTTGCGATGCAGCAGGTCATCCAGAGTGAGCGGCGCAGTCTGGCGGTGCAGCGCAAGAAGCTTGAAGATGAGTATCGCAGCATCCAGCCCATAGATGTGATTGTCGCGCATAAGCAAATTCCGGAGGGGGCGACGATCACCGCGGAGCATCTGGACAAGCGTTCAATCCCGAAAGCGTATATCCAGCCCTATGCGGCGACCCGCGGATCCGAACTCTTGGGGATGGTGGCCAAGGTCCCCATTGAGGAAGGCGAGCAGATTCAGCTGAATAAACTGCGCCGGCAGGAGGATCGACCAAAAGCGGAAACGCTCTCCGTGCTGACGCCCAAAGGCATGCGCGCGGTCACCATCGGCTCGGATGCGCTGGGAGGCGTCGGAGGGTTTGTCCGCCCGGGAGATAAAGTGGACATCTTATGGACCTTCCAGGTGCCCCAGCAGGGCGCTGCCGCCCGTCACCCCTCGCAAGGAAACGCCGAATTAGTGACGATGGCGCTGTTTCAAGGGATCGATGTGCTGGCCGTCGCCAACGAGATGGTGGGCAAGAGCACCAGCGATCAGGCCAGCGGCAATGACTTTACGGTCACCATTTCGCTCACCCCCCAGCAGGTCTCCGTGCTGTTGTTTGCGCGCGAGCAGGGCAAGGTGCAGTTGAGCCTTCGCCCGAAGACCGACAAGGGCGAAGAGGTCGCGGTGGCGCCCGCGAACATGCAAGCCTTGATGGTGGCGGTCCTTGGCGAAAAGGCGGTACCGCCGGCGCCGAAGCCCCCGCGGATCGTCGAGGTCTTCAAAGGACTTGAGAAGAGCGTGGTGGCTGTCAGTGACGAATCGCAGTAGACGCACAGGCATGCGCCTCGTGAGCACACTCTTCGGTGACGACCGCTCGCGCACGAGCGCGTGGACGGTCATCGGTACCGTCGTATTGTGTTTCTTCTTGAGCGCGCCGGCCATGGCCGCGCCGGCCGATTCCACAAGCCAATCCAACGAGCCGACACCCGTCCCCGTATTGTTGCTGCTGGCTCCGGGGCAAATCCAAACCGTGCCAGTCTCCAACGTTGAGCGGGTCGCAATCGGGGATCCCGAACTTGTCGACGCCACCATCATCTCCCCCAAGCAAATTCTCATTCAGGCCAAGAAGGTGGGGTCCACCAATCTCATCGTGTGGGATGCCCGGGGCGAGCGGCAGACCACCGTGAACGTGGTCGATCCCCAGCCGGAGGCGATCAGCCAAGAGTTGACGCAATTCCTGCAGCAGCAAGGTGTCGTTGATGTCACGGTGAAGCGGCAGGGAAGCGCCGTGTTTCTCGTCGGAGAAGTGGACACGAAGGCCCAAGCGGACGGTATCGAGCAGATGGCCTCGGCGCTGGCCGGGAAAGTGGTGAGTCTTGTGACCGTCAAACCTGCCATGCCGCCGCGGGTGGAACCCGCCCCGCTGGTCAAGTTATCGGTGCAGGTCTTGGATATTAATCGAAGCGACTTGGAAAGGTTAGGGGTCAAGTGGCCAGAATCCATTGGGTTCACGGAGCAATCGCTGGCGGTAGGCCCAGGAGGCGAGATTAAACCCAATGAGGCGCTCGTGGGCCGCCCAGGTTCCCTGGCGGATCGCGTCGGAGAAGCTTTCCGGATCGGCCGGCTGGCTCGGCTGCCGAACAGCACGTTTTCGCTCAACCTGCTCCTTAAGCAAGGCAAAGCCCGGCTCCTCGCAGAGCCCAAACTGGTCACCGCCAGCGGCAAGGAAGCCGCCTCCTTCATCGGCGTCGAAGTCCCCGTCATCAGCGCCACATCCTTTGGGAGCAACACGTCTTCCGTGAGTGCGACGATTGAGTATCGGAAGACGGGCGTGTTGCTGAAAATGACCCCTAAGGTCCAAAATGAGGAGCGGGAACCGAAGATTACTACGGTGATTGAATCAGAAGTTTCAAGCATTGATAAGACGGTGGGTTTGAATATCCCCGTCGGGTCACAGACCATCCTGGTGCCTGGTTTTAAGGTCCGCAAGGCGAATTCGGAGGTGACGACCACCTCCGGCGAGACCATTATCCTTGCGGGTCTGCTGGAAGTGGAAGACACGAATGAGGTCAGTCAAGTGCCCGGCCTGGGCAGTATGCCGGTGCTCGGCCGGCTCTTCCGATCTCCGGAAAGCGTGAGTACGAGGCGGGAGCTGGTCATCACCGTGACGCCGGAACTGGTGGGGGACGCCGCGAAGGACACCGACCACCAGATGGCGCTGGAGCAGGCCCTGGCGGTGGCCGAGGTGACCGCGTCGGTGGATGATCCACGGCTGCGCTACGCGCTCCAGATTCAGGACAAGATTGCCAAGGTGCTGCGCTATCCGCAGCGCGAAAAGGAGTTGAATATCGAGGGGACCGTCAAACTGAAACTCCACCTGTTTGCTGATGGGACGTTGGGGCGCGCCATGGTGTCGGAATCTTCCGGCATCGAATCACTCGACCTGGAGGCCGTCAAGGCCGCCGAGTCGCAAGCGCCGTATCCGGGATTTCCCAGCCAACTCACGGCACGGGAATTGTGGCTTGAGATTCCCGTTATTTTCCGCCCGTAATCACAGAAGCACAGAACGCCCCGTAAGACAAGCCGACCAACACCACAGAGCCACAGAGGGGAGCCGGGAACGTGACCGTGTTCTTCTCTGTGCCTCTGTGGTGTGTTTGAGTCACGCTCTGTGCCTCTGTGTTATTGCCTTCCATGACCCCCTCAGGCATACTTATATATTGAGCGGCTGTGTCGGTATCTCGACACGCGGCGGAATGTCGGCGTGTCCCCGTGCCGCGCGAATGAATCTTGCGCAGTCCTTACAGGGAACATGGTAGTGTTTGTTGAGAGTGCGTAATGGAGCGACACAACCTATCAAGGATGTTCAATGGCGCTTAATCCTGGACCGGTGAATGCCACTCCAGCGACGAACGGTTCGCCGCGGGCGACCGGGAAGTGCCTCGTGGTGTTCGGGACGAAGGGCGGCGTCGGCAAGACCGTTGTCGCCACCAACCTCGCCGTCGTCTTGGTCAACGCGACCAAGAAGCCCGTGTGCCTGGTCGACCTCGACATGATGGCGACGGGCGATCTGGCTAAGATGTTGGGGTTAAATCCCTTGCATACCATCGTGGACTTGGCTCCGCAGCTGAAGAAGACGAAGGAGCCGCTCCTGATTTCCCTCGAAGGGCTCACGGTCGCCCACGCCTCCGGCGTCCACGTGATCCAAGGGCTCGCCAACCCGCGCCAGGGCAATCTGCTTGAACCCATCGTGCTGCAGAACCTCTTCCAGATCTTGAAGAGCCGCTATGAGTATGTCATCGTCGATGCGGGCAAAGGACTGACCGATCCGCTGATCGCTTCATTTGACGAGGCGAATCTCATCCTGCTCATTGCCACCCCCGATATCGTTTCGCTCTACCAGACGAAGTGGGCCATGAACATCATCGAGAGCCTGCTCTTTCCTCCGGGCCTCGTGAAGGCGGTGCTCAACCGCGCGGAGAGCCGCGGCGGCGTAGGCTCCCAGGATGCGCGTCTGGCGATGCCGTGCGACGTCATCGGAGAGATCCCCTCCGATGGGCGCGCCATGGGGACCGCGGTCAATCAAGGGACCCCGGTGGTCACCATGTATGCGATGTCGAAAGTCGCGGAGGGCTTTAAGCGGCTGGCGGAAACGCTCCTCGATAACCCGAAACTCTTCCTTACGCATCAGGATCTTCCGCGCCGCCGCCAGCAAGCGCCAGACGGGGCGGCCTTGGCACCCACGGGCCTGGCCACCGGCTCGGCCCGGCTCTATGCGCCCATGGAAAAGGCGGCGGAAGCAGAGCGTGACGATGAGATCGTGCTCCTGAAGCGGCGCATTCATGAACGGCTCGTGGAAGAACTCGACCTGAAGAAGGTGGACTTAGGCATGATCGGCAACCAGAGCCATATGCAGGAAATGCGCGAGCGCTGCCAGCGGGTGATCGCGAACCTTCTCTCGCGGGAGCTGGGCGGGATCATCTCTTCGCATGAAGTCCGCGCCCGCCTCGTGAAGGAAATCGCCGACGAGGCCTTGGGGCTCGGCCCCCTGGAGGAATTGCTGGACGACGAGACGGTGACGGACATCCTGGTCAACAACAAGGACCAAATTTACGTCGAGCGCAAGGGCAAACTTGAGCTGACCACGAAGAAGTTTATCTCGGATGATCAGGTGCGGGCCGTGATCGAGCGCATCGTCGCCCCGCTGGGACGGCGCATCGATGAGTCCAATCCCATGGTGGACGCGCGGCTGCCCGACGGATCGCGTGTCAACGCGATTATTCCGCCGCTGTCCGTCAAGGGGCCGGCGCTGTCCATCCGCAAGTTCGGCCATATCCATCTCGACGACGGCGATCTGGTGCAGTACCGCAGCCTCACCCCGGACATGGTGCAGTTGATTCGAGCCAGCGTCATCGCGCGCAAGAACATCATCATCTCCGGCGGGACCGGCTCCGGCAAGACCACCATGCTCAACGTCATCTCGAAGTTTGTCCCCAACAACGAGCGCATCCTGACGCTGGAGGACGCCGCCGAGCTGCGGCTGACCCAGACCCACTGGGTGAGCCTCGAGGCGCGGCCTGCCAACGTCGAAGGCAAAGGCAACGTCAGCATCCGCGATTTGTTCCGCAACGCCCTGCGCATGCGGCCGGACCGGATCATCATCGGAGAGTGCCGCGGCGCGGAAACGCTCGACATGCTCCAAGCCATGAACACGGGCCACGAGGGGTCCATCACCACCATCCACGCGAACTCCCCGAAGGACGTCATCAGCCGCCTGGACTCGATGGTCCTGATGTCCAGCATCGAACTGCCGGTCCGCGCCATCCGCGAAATGGTCGCCTCCGCGGTGCATCTGATCATCCACACGGCCCGTTTGTCCGACGGCTCGCGCAAGGTGTTCTCCATCAGCGAGCTCGTCGGGTTAAACAGTGAGGGAGACATTCAGATGCGCGAGATCTTCATGTTTAAACAGACCGGCGTGGCACCGGACGGGACGGTGCTGGGTGATTTTCTGCCGACGGGCAACCAGCCGAGTTTCCTCAAGGAACTGAAGATCAAGGACATTACCATCGATGAAACCATCTTCCAGAAGAAGCCGGAGGAGAGATCCGTTGGCTGAGACGGCACCGCTGTGGCAGATCCGCGTGGCCAGGACGCGGGAATCGCTTGCCGTCCGCGCCCCGATGGCCCGGTCGCTGACGGACCGGATGGTCGGGTTGCTGGGCCATGAGTCGCTGCAGGAGGGCGAGGGGCTCATTTTGACCGCGTGCCGGTCCATCCACACCTGCTTCATGCGGTTTACGATTGATGCGATCTTCGTGGATCGGGCGTGGGGCGTCGTGGCGATTGCGCGCTCGCTGCCGCCATGGCGGATGACCGCTCCGGTCTGGCGGGCCAGCGCGGTCATTGAGCTGCCGGCAGGGACGGTGGACCGCGCACGGGTGGCCGTCGGCGACCGACTGGTTGTGGAGCCGGTGAATGGCCAAAATAGTGGGTAGTGTCCCAAGTTCACCATGAGCATACCGCAAAACCGCAAAAGGGCCGCAAAAGCGCAAAGTAGACCGCCGAAATTTCGTTTTGCGTCTCTGCGGGTTTTTGCGCTTTCGCGGTGTCCACGGCCTATGAGGACAGTACCAAAATAGGCTTGACAAGCGATGAATACGACGGGTAGACTTGAGGTATCTCGTAGTCTTGACAAGGGAACGAGAAGCTGCATCCTCGAAAGGGCAAACCCGGAGCAATCCGGGGGCGCAAAGCCACGGTCCCACCACCTGTTTGTCGGCCTGGTGGGCCGATACCCCGCTGTCGGCGGGGCAAACAGGTGGTGGGAAGCCGAGCTGCCGAATGGTAGCCCGGCTTTTTATTTTAGTAGTAATTAAGCAGATATAAAAAGGATATAAGATTTAACTATGATGAACAGAGGTAACGCGACAAGATATCGAGCGACATGCGGTCTCAGACGGCGCGGCAGCGCGTACGTCGAGTATTTTATCGCTGCGGTGGCCATGACGCTGGCGGCGCTGTGGCTCTACAATGCCGGAGACTTCCAGAACGTCCAAGGATCGCTGCAGGGAACACTGGACACCCAAATGGATCAGATCCGGGGTCCGGTGAGGTAGCCGATGCGCATGCGGCGGACGCGGCGCGGCATCCAAGGCCAATCGATGATCGAGTACGCAGTCCTCGTGGCGGCGGTCAGTTTGGGGGTGATCGCTGCGGCGAACTGGGTCTACCGGTCGTTCACCGGGCAGGCCCGGCGCATTGAAGACACGCAAGTGGTCTTTTGATGCGGCGCGCGGCGAACCGGGCGGGGCAGTCCACGCTTGAGACGGCGACGCTCTTAGCCGCCGTGGTTGTGGCCGCCACGATGATGGCGGGCTATATCCGTGGATCGATGCGAGCGACCGTGAAGTCGACTGAGATGCAATTAAACGGAGCGATGCAGGACAACCGGCCCTAGGGAGTGTCGAATGTCGAATGTCGAATGTCGAATGAACGGCCAGGGCAGAGGGCGGGGGGCGGGGGGCGAGGGGGTTCACCCCCCCACCAACTTTGGATTGCTCACCCATCGGAATAAGTTGGTGGGGGGGCAGTCGGTGGTGGAGTATCTGGTGGTCACCACGGCCATTATCGCCATTATCATTTTGACGGTAGCACCCCAGATTGCGCTCAGGAGTCAGGCACTGATGGGCACCGCCATCAACAATATTGGGAGATGACCGTCATGAGCCGGCGGGGTCAAGCCGTGGTGGAGTACCTGGTCGTGGCCGTGGCATTGATCGCGGTGGTGTTGGGGTTTACCGACGCCATCAGGCAGCGGTCGAGGGATCTGATGCAGCAGGCCCGTAACGAAGTGACCCGGGCCGCAACGGACCCGGCGGCGACGGCGGATGCGATTTTACCGTCTATTCCGTGAAACCGTGGAGACTGTGGGATCGTTGTGGAGACGTGGATGAGGCTGGGAGGAGGTGAAGAGATGAGGACACGACTCGGGCGAGTGGGCAACACGCGCGGGCAGTCCATCGTCGAATATCTGGTGGTCGCGGCGGCCATCATTCTTGCCATTATTACGTTGACGCCGAACATTCGGGGAAGAATGATGGACTTGGGCAACGCCTCGGCAGATAGAGTGGGCGCTGCCACTGTGACGTTGGGTGCGGTTACAGCCGTCGCGCATTAACGGCATGCAGTCGACAGAGACATTGAGGAGGTGAATGTGATGAAACTTCTAAACTCGCGAGGACAGAGCACGGGAGAGTACGCGATCTTGTTCGCGATTGTCTTGGGTGCGGTGATTGCGATGCAGAACTACGTGAAAAACCGCATCGCGGCCGGCATTCGCGGTCAGGCGGATACCTATGCGGCCGCGGCCGGCGGAGTTGCGGCGGGTATCACCACAACCGGTAACAGTGACTCGAATGCCGACGCGACTATGACCAACGCACAGCAAGGGCGATTGAACACAGACAACACTGGCCACAACGTGACGAACTACCCCGAGTAATCTAAGGTCAGAAAAGAATAGTGGCCATAGTTGTACACATACAGAGAAAGGGGTGATACAGATGAAACTGAACCGACGCGGTCAGGTGACCGCCGAGATGGCGGTGCTCTTTACGTTTGTGATCGCCGCCTTCGTGTTCATGGGGATCTATCTCCAGCGGGCGGCGCAGGGTGGCGTGAAGGGCAATGCCGATGGACTGGGTCAGCAGTTTTCGACCCAAGGTGATATCCAGTCGCACAGCCATCAGCACGCAGTAACGGCTGTCGGAAGTACGACTACAGACTCGGATGGCACCTACACCCATCACGTGAACTAACCATCATCGCGCATCACGCACGCGAAGGGTGGCCGGGCACGTGCGGTCACCGGGTCCCTGTGAGGTTCGCTGCGGAATGATGGGGGGGGAGTGTGTGCGTCGTGCGCCCGGCACGGTGAGTATCCAAATCGCTCAGGCGTAACGAGATGGAGGCGACGGACGATGTGGGATCGGCGTGGCCAACAGATCGGTGAGTATGCTGTGCTGATTGGGATCGTGGCCACGGCGTTCGTCGGTTCACAGCTCTACATGAGCCGACGCATCGCCGGCAGCCTGATCGCGGTCAGCACGACCGTGCTCGGCCCACCCGCGGCGGACACGGGAACGAACACCTCGACCACCGACAGCGCCGTCAACGAAATCGGCAACGCCGCCGGCATTCACACCCAGATCCTCTCGAACGCAAACGGCAATAGTACCAGCGGCAACGTGCTGGCCGAAGCCTTTGGACCCTACCTCGGCCTCATGCTCATCAATAACAGCAGCGGCACTACGATCCCGCTGGGTGCTCTTTCGCTGCCGGGGTTTACCTCTCCTGCCATCACCGATAACCCGAATTGGATGATGGACCACGCCAAGGGGCGTGACAAGGTGGAAGTCAGGGACCGCAACCAAGACGGCGCAAGAGAAATACTGGCGCTCGATCCCAGTACGATGAATGCCTACCTTCCACAGCAACCGGACGGCCTGCCGAACCTTTTGGCGTTCGATTCCGACCAGGTGGTGTACGCGATCAATGCCTCGGGAGCCTCGGATTCCAAAGATGCTTCCGATCCTTGGAGGGCGGCCAGCAAGGTGTCACGGGCGAAAGCCCTGGTGACCTATCTGGATTCTTCGGATTGGGATCAGCAGGTCAAAGATATCAAGGATGGAAAGGTGAGCCTTCCGGATGCCAAGAAGAAGCTGGATCCGACCGACGAAAATCGCCGGTATGAAGCCTTCAAAGCCATCTATATGAATCTCCAAGAAGAAGAGAAGTTTGACGGGACGAAGCACGACCCGCTGGAACAGAAGCTCAAACGCATTGCGGGTTACAACATCGAGGGCGAGCTTGGTAAGGTGGATATCTCTCGCCTCTCCATTAAAGACGTCGAATCCATGCTTGAGGAGGCGCGCAATCCCAACAGCGGCCTTGCAAAGCAGTTGGCGGCAGACGGCGTCCTGGGTGATGCCGGACCCGCGACGACGCAAGTGAAGCGGGAGATCAGAGATTCTCAAGGCAACGTGGTGATGTCGCTCGAAGCCGGCGGGGATCTCGCCAAGGACTGGAAGACTGAGCCGGGCAGCAAGTATGACGGCACCGTGGTCTATACGACGATAAAGACCGGCGACAAGGACGTCTCCGTGCCATACGGCATCCAGGCGGCCAAAGATCCAAAGGGAAAATTAGAGTTTCGGTTCGGCACATTCGAGGCTGACCTCACTGGGGGATCGCCATCCATTGATGTGGTGGCGGAAACGACGGACGGCGGCAAGATCCTCGAAGAACCGGTGACATCCCGCCGCACGTTTGTCGGAGGATTTGATGAGAGCGGCCATTGGAATCCTGATGTGACGAGCGCACCATCGGACGACCCTGTTCTTATTCCATACGTTTCCCAGGATTCGACAGACCGCCGGCCCAAAGGATGGCTCTATTCGGATGGCAAATTCCAGCAGGACGTCAAGGACGGCACGTATCCCAAAGGCACCAAGTATCTCTTTATCGCTGACACCAATCAGAATGGCCAATGGGATGCCGGCGAAGGACCGACCGCGGTGGTGATGACCAACTGGAAGGATATCGTGCCGGGCAAGGAGACTCCGAAAAATGTCCTGCAAACCGACGTGCCGACAGGGGCGGAACTGCTGGCCGCAGGCATGACGCCGCAAGACTTGAAGCACGTGGTGCTGTACCGGCGCTTCAAGCCGGACTCGGTCCCGGAAGATGCGCGGGGCAGCGTGCCGTCAGGCATCACCCGCAACGACCTTACGAAAACGATCACGGCGGAGGGCCGGGGTTCTCTCAGCGGCCTGGCGCGGGCGGTGCTGATTGCCGCGCTGGTCAATGCGACGTTCACCGAGGTCAAAAACGGCGATGAAGAGGACCGGCCATCCATCATGCGGCCGCAATTGCTCCAGGACCTCGTCGGCTCAAAGGCTGACTCCGGCGCGAACGGGCAAACACCAGGTCAAACCTCCAATTCGCTGAACCTTGGCGGCCTCCAAAACCAAATTACCAACGACATCAACCGAGCGATGCCGCATTCAAGCGCCGGGAGCGCGCCGGGCGCGTCGCCGGAACGGACACGACCATGACGCGGCGTGGCGAGCGCGCTCAAGCGTCAGTGGAAACGATGCTGCTGATCGCCATCGGGGTGACGGCGCTGGTGATGATGCTGATTTATGTCCAGCGGGGCATTCAGGGCAACTTCTATGCCGGCAGCTCATCGCTGGGACTCCAATTCGATCCGCGGGATGCGTGGAATGAAAACGAGAATATGAACTCAACCGATACCGTGATCCAGCGTCCGAGAGCCGGCGCCATCGGGGCCAATCTGCTCCACGGCAATCTGGCGGCGCCGAATACGAGTTTGAGGGACCTTGCGACCGGACCGGTGCACCGGGAGCCGTCGGTGCAGGACAGCGCGGTGACGTCGAGCTGGTCGTCGAACAGCAACGCCAACTATGCAGGTAACCGATAGGATGAACTGCGCAGAGCGCGGCGGCAGAGGCGACATGCGAGTCACGCGAACGCGAACAATAGGCTGGAACCGTTCAGGCCAGGCCCTGGTGGAGCTGGCGGTCTTCGGCACGATTGCGCTGGCAGCGCTCGGCTTTCTCATCCGTATCGGGATGCAGATGAACTATGACCAGGAAATCCGGATGGCGGCGTTTCGCAAGGGGCTGGCGGCTGCCGCGGCCGATAACGGCACTGACGAAGACTCGCTGGGCACGCTCTACCACTATATCGCCAACCGGCAGATGCCCAATCCCACGGACGGCTTCATGACCATGCCGCGGTCGCGGACGGAAGCCTCAGGTTTTGTCGAGTGGGGCGACCGGCTGACCTATGCCTATGACATCAACAGCGGGGATGCCGGGCGCAAGACCCAGACGAAGTACGTGGTTCGGTCGGATGACACCGAGCGCACCTTCCGCGGCTCGGACTTTGCGCAGGATATTCCTACTATTCCGGGGGTCGTCGTGAATCCTGCATTTACGAGCATCACCCGGGATTCCACGACGACCAATACGTCGGGTGGCTCCATCACGCAAGGCGGCGCGTCGACAAGCCTGACCTCCGGAACGCACACTACGTCGACGACGGTGATCAATACCAAGGCGCCTGGAGGCGACACGGTGGCCTCGAACCTGGCCTCGGGCTCAAACGTGACGTGGTAGGAGGGCGCACATCTATGCGCAGACGAGCGGTGACACACAAGAAGCGTCAACTCGGGCAGGTGATGATTGAGACCGCGCTTGCGGCGATCGGCATCGTGGTGCTGGCGTTTCTTGTCGCGAAGGTGGGCATGTGGCTGAACCGCAGCCTGGTCCAGCGCAATCAGAGTTTCCAGGACACCCGCGTGGCCGCGGCCAGCACGAGCCCGGGGCTGACCTTCGCGCCGCCGGAGCCTATCCACATCCTTGGTCCGACGGCGGATGCGACCGGGTCGCTGCCGCCCCAACCGCTGGGACCCAGTTCCATTCCCCCGCGTTGCTCGGGCGCCGGTGCGGCGCTGCTGACCGACGCGCAGCATCGGCGGGACGATATTGCGACAGAGCAAGCCGGCGCCAGGGCGCTTCAGACGCAAGCGGAGGACCTCGCCAATCAGGCGAGAGATCTGATTATCGCAAGTCCGCCCGCTGGGTGGTTGTGCAGCGGCGATCAGTGCAAGAGCGCGAACTGGTTCTGGGACATGGCCCAGCAGCTTCGGACGTGGCAGGACCAGCTGGCTACGGACCAGGCCCAGCTGGCTACGGACCAGGCCCAGCTGGCTACGGACCAGGCCCAGCTGGCTACGGACCAGGCCCAGCTGGCTACGGACCAGGCCCAGCTGGCTACGGACCAGG
>Ga0209515_10003755_pt1 | contig 21191 bp, 18 predicted proteins | sample Subgroupgradi54m_FD_187454 | JGI IMG/M metagenome (GOLD analysis project Ga0209515, IMG submission 187454) | Subsurface groundwater microbial communities from S. Glens Falls, New York, USA - GMW60B uncontaminated upgradient, 5.4 m (SPAdes)... ...
CAACCCGTCAGACCCGCCGCGACCTCGAGCGAGCTCGACAGCGGCAAAAAGTGGTTCGTGCAGCGCTGTTCCGTCTGCCACCTGCCGCCACTCGGGCCAGGCGAGTCGAGGTCTTACGCACGCTCACTCACCGGTTTCGTCAAGAGCCCGGAGACCGAAGCGGCCGCTCGTCTGATCATCCAAAGAGGAATCCCGTCGCGCATGCCTGGGTTTCAGCACGGACTCGCACCCCGGGAAATCGACCAGATCGTCGCGTACTTGGTTACTTTGAAGTAAGGGGAGGCGAGACATGTCCTTGCGCCGATTCATCGTCTGGCTGGTGATGGTGGAGGCCGTCGTCGCGGCCAGCGGTCTGACCATGCGGGCGCTATCTGCTCAGCAAAGCTCGAGTAGGGCCGCGTCCGACACGACGCTGTTCGGGACGGTCAAGTCGGCAAAAGGCCAACCATTGGAAGGTGTCGTGGTGTCGGCCCGCGGCGAGGGCAAGCACATCACCACCAGCATCTTTTCAGACGATCGAGGACGTTATTACTTCCCGTCGATCGAAAGCGGCCGGTACCGCGTGTGGGCCCAGGCTGTCGGATTCGAGACGGCTCGCGCGACGCTCAATCTCACCTTCCCTGACGGCGAGGGTCTCGCGCCGCAGCAGGATTTCTCCCTCAACACCGTCAAGGATTTCACCAGGCAACTTTCCGGCCCGGAATGGATGACGGCTCTGCCTGAAGACACGTTCGAACATCGTCGGATGAAGGCGATCTTCAGGAACAACTGCAGCGGGTGTCATCAGCCGAATTTCGTCCTTCAGAACAAGTTCGATGAGGCGGGCTGGCGAAGCGTGATCAACGTGATGGAACGGATCGGCATCTACGGCAATGCGCCACGCCCTGACGCGGCTCCGTTACCGTTGATCCGCGCCTTCAAAGACGATCTGGCGAAATACCTGGCGGAAATGCGCGGCCCGGGCCCGTCTCCGATGAAGTTCAAGCCGTTTCCGCGTCCCCGCGGCGACGCCGCACGAGTCGTGATCACCGAATACGACGTCACGTCCAGTTCGGATACGAGCACGTACGTCACGCAGGACGGCCACGATTGGCTGGAAGGCGTCCCTTCCGCCTACGAAAGCCGCGGTCCGCACGATGCCGAGGTGGACTCGAGAGGATTTGTCTGGATCGTCGATTCACAGGACAACCGCGTGCGGACCATCTCCAGGCTGGACCCGAAAACCGGGGCGGTGAAGGACTTCAAGCTCGATCAGCGTCCCGCTACGGGCTGGGCCATGGGCAGCCACGGCATCGTGATGGACGAAAACGACATCGCCTGGTTCAACGCGGACGGCGGCCTCGGCAAGATCGATACGAGGAGCGAAAAGCTCGAGTGGTTCGAGCCGCCGTCATCGATGGATCGCGTGGGCGGCACGCTGGACGTTGACGGCAAAGGGATGGTGTGGGCGACGACCAACGACGGCGCCATTCGGTTCGATCCACAGACGAACACCTTCCGGGAGTTCAAGTCGCTCACCCAAGGCGCCGAGGGCCACACGTACGGGATTGCCGTCGATGCCGACGGGAACGCCTGGTGGGCGCAGATGAACTACGACATGCTGGGCAAGAGCGATATCAAAACCGGCAAATCGCTCGAACTGAAGTTGCAGCGGCGTCCCGGTCTGGAGGAGCTCGCCACACCGCGAGACAAGGAGCTGTATAACCTCGCGCACTCGCAGTGGAACTCGTCGCGGATCTGGGATCAGGGCCCGCGAAGGTTAGGCGCCGACAGGAAGGGCACCGCCGTCTACGTCGCCAACTGGTGGGGCGACAACCTCGCCAAGATCGACATCCGCACGAACAAGGTCACGTATTACCAGTATCCCCTTCCCGGTTTCGCAGGCGTGTACGATGCCACCGTCGACAAGAACGGAAAAGTCTGGGTGAACCTGATGAACGGGGATCGCGTGGCCCAGTTCGACCCGAAGACTGAAACCTGGAGCGAATACCTGTTGCCGAGTCGTGGCACCGAGACGCGTTTTATCGCTGTGGACAACCATAAACCGACTCTCGAAGTCTGGACGCCGTACTGGCGAACGAATCGCATCGCCCGGCTGCAGTTCCGCACGCAGGACGAACTGCAGGCCGCTCAACTACGATCGCAGCGCCTCCGCGCCCAGCGCCAGTAGTCGGGAGCGCAGATCATGCGTGACAGTGCTGAGAAGAACCGGCAGATTTCCGAGAGCGTCGAGCAGTATCGTGCCGGTCGAATCAGTCGGAGAGAGCTCCTTGCGTCGATCACGGCCGCAGTGGGCGGGTACACAGCTGCCCACCTGTTTCTGGAAACCAGCGGCCTCGCCGCGACATTGATATCCACCGTCGAGGCGCAAGGCGCGAACGTCGACGCCGAAACGGTCAATTATCGATCCGGCCAGTTCGATATATCGGGATATCTCACCAAGCCGAAGGGCGCCGGGCCGCATCCCGGCGTCATCGTGATTCACGAGAATCGCGGCCTCAACGAACACATCCGGGACGTTGCGCGCCGCTTTGCGGCCGAAGGGTTCGTCGCGCTGGCGCCCGACCTTCTGTCGCGTGGCGGAGGTACGGGTCAGGCCCGTCCAGCGTCCGCCGCGTCCGGTGATACAACAGGCGAATCGAACCGCGCGGCCGACGCGGCACAGGCGATCACGAGGCTGCCGCTCATGGGGGTTATCGACGATCTCCGGGCTGGTTTGGAATTTCTCGAGAAGCAACCAGGTGTAGATCCCGCCAACCTCGCGTCGGTGGGATTCTGCTGGGGCGGCTGGCGCAGTTTCACGCTCGCCACCACTGCACCCAAGCTCCGCAAGGCCGTGGTCTTTTATGGGTCGAGTCCCGATACCGGCTTCGACAAGATTCAAGCATCGGTGCTGGCGCACTACGCCGAGTGGGACAACCAAATCACCGGCAATGCGCTCTGGACCAACGAGGTGATGGAGCGGGCGGGCAAGAAGTTTCAATATTACGTCTACGCGAAAACCGATCACGCATTCTTCAACGACACCGGACCTCGCTACGCACCCGAAGCCGCCAAGCTCGCGTGGCAGCGGACCGTCACCTTTCTGAAAAGCTGAGAGTCGCCGTGCACGGCGGGGGTTCAGCCACGTTCCGGGCGCGTAAAACAGAGTTGTTCGACAGGTTCCGCGCCGATCGTTATCGTTCGCTCTCGGCTGACGCCGCAAAGGAGACACAGTGATGAAGCGCATGATGGTCCTCTTCCTGGCTGCGGGAATCCTCCCCGCCGTGCTCGTTCACACCCAGGACATCACGCCGTTCAAGCTCGGCACATTTCAACGCGATGGTCGCACCTTCGTCGGCATCGTGCTTCGTGACGCGATCGTGGTCGACTTCGCCGCAGCGAGTCGCGCGGTCAGGCCGGCCGCGCGTGTTCAGCCTCCGAGCGACATGAAGGACCTCATTGGGCGCTACGAGTCGGGCGTGCGCGATCGGATCGTGGAAATCGTCAAAAGTGTGGGTGCGGCTCCGGCCGCCGGCAGACCGGCGTACGCGTACGACGTCAAAGCTCTGAAGACGATGCCGCCGATCATGTACCCGACGACGATGTTGAACGTCGCGGTGAACTATGCGGAGCACGGGGCCGAAATGGCCGCGCGCGACGCCACACGAACGGCGGCGCAGGGTGCCGCACCGCAGGGCAGCGCACCGCCGGGAACCAAGAGCGCGCCGGGCCTCTGGGAGCGCAAGGCCGGCGACAACCGCTGGAATCCGTACATGTTCCTGAAGTCGCCGACCGCGGTGATCGCCGAGGGCGAAACGATTCGACTGCCCCCGGGGCGCACGGACATCGACTGGGAATGCGAGCTCGGCGTGGTCATCGGCCGTGCCGCGTCGCACGTGTCCGCGGCGAACGCACGGAACTACATCTTCGGCTACACCGTCGAGAATGACGTGTCCGATCGGGGCGGCCGCGGCGATACACGCTTCGGTGGATCAGACTGGCTCCTCGGGAAGTCGCACGACACCTTCGCACCCATGGGTCCGTTCATCGTGCCCAAGGAGTTCGTGTCCGACCCGCAGGCGTTGCCGATCAAGGTGATGCTCAACGGGAAGCCCTTCCAGGAAGGCACCTCGGCGCAGATGATCCACGACGTCTACGAACAGGTTGTGTATGGCTCGAACATCATGACGCTCAGGCCCGGCGACGTGATCGCGACCGGCACGCCTCCTGGTGTCGGGTCCGCGAAAACGCCACCGGTCTTTTTCAAGGCGGGCGACGTGCTGGTGTGCACCTACGAAGGCATCGGCACGCTCACCAACCCTGTCGCGGGTCCGGCGCAGCCCACGGCCACATCGTCGCGATGAGCGAGCAGCCGTACTGGGTGTGAGGGTCGAAGTTAGTTTCCCCCGACACCCAGGCGGCGCAGTAAGTCCTGGAAGCGGGCGTCATCGCGCAACACATCCAGCCGGGGATCCCCTTTCGCCCACAGATCCCACCAGCCGGCGTGTTCTCGATGGGCCTGTTCCAGCCACCGCAACGCCTCCTCAGTGTCCCCGAGCGACGCGTAGACGAGCGCAATGCCGTACGGTTGCACGTAACGTCCGCCCGGCGCGCTTTGCAACTCTGCGAGGCGCCGGCGTGCCTCCTCCATCCGGCCCGACATGGCGTAGGCATGCGCGGCCGATGCGGCGCTGATGCTGACACCGCCCAGATACCGCACGGCCTGGTCAAGAGACGCGATCGCTTCCTCGTACAGACCTTTCTGTTCCAGACCGACCCCCATCCAGAGGTGCGCCATGCCGAAGGTCGGATCCATTTCAAGCGCACTCCGACACTCGGCGATGGCATCGTCGTAGCGCCGCGCCAGCAGACAAATCCAGGCGACGTGATGGTGCGCCACGAGCGAGAGCGGCTCCAGTGCCTGACCGCGGCGAACTTCCGCGACGGCTTCCTCGAAGCGTCCCCGTGCGGCCAGCGTCATGGCGTAGTGCGTGTGGGCCAGCCAGTAGGCGGGCTTCCGCCGCATGGCGCTTCGGAATGCCTCGTCCACGGCATCCCAGTCCCGATCCAGGCAGGACACGCTGACACCCAGCGCGGCGTGCGCCTCCGGCAGATCCCGATCGATCTCGAGGGCACGGAGCGCCGCGGCCTTTGCCTTTTTCAGGAGGTCGGCTGGTGCGCCCGCGTCGAAAAAGCTCATTACCAGATATGCATCGGCCAGCCCGGCGTACGCCAGCGCATAGCCGCCATCCCTCGCGATCGCCTGCTCGAAATAGCCGGCGCTCTTCTTCAAGTCCGGGCCGGTTCTCTTATTCCAGTGATACCGGCCCTTGAGATACAGATGGTACGCCTCGGTATCGTCGGTGTCGCGCCTGGCCAACCGTTCGCGCTCCTCGCCGGTGAGCTTGAGGCGCAGCTTCTCCGTGATCTGCCGCGCAATTTCGTCCTCGACCGCGAGAATGTCGGAGCCCCGCCGGACGAATCGCTCTCCCCACAACTGCGCTTCTTGTTTCACGTCCACCAGTTCTGCCTGAACGTTCAGCGTGTCGCCGCGCTGCAGCACTTTACCTGTCAGCAACGCCCGGACCTTGAGCTGTCGCCCGATCTTGCCCGGATCGATGTCGCGGCCTTTGTACCGGAATGTCGTGCTGCGTGGCACGACGCGCAGGCTGGGAATCTGCGACAGGCGGTTGATGAGGCTCTCGGTGATTCCGTCGCTCAGGTACTCGGTCTCCGGATCGCCGCTGGCATTCGCAAAGGGTAAGACAGCGAGCGAGTCAATGCCTCGTGCGCTTTCCGCCAGGCGGCCGCGAGCGTCTCGCGTCGTGCCCGGCATCGCGTCCAGTTCTCCGGACCGCAGCGATCGCTCCAGCTCGTCGAGATCGTTGCGCAGGTCTTTCGCCGACTGATACCGGCGGTCACGATCCTTCGCAAGACAATGCCGGATGATGCGCGCCAGATCGAGTGGCAGCGTGGGGTTCAGTTCCGTCACCGGCTTTGGCGTATCCCTCAGGATGGACGAGAGCACCGACAGATGCGTGTCGCCCGTGAATGGACGCACCCCGGTCGCAAGCTCATACAGGACGACGCCGAGCGAAAAGATGTCGGAGCGTTCGTCGACCTCTTTGCCTTCCGCCTGCTCCGGCGACATGTAATGCGGCGTGCCCATGAGGACGCCGGGCTCCGTGCGGAACGACGTCGCGGCTTCGGCTGTCGGCGGGCCGAGGAGCTTGGCGAGGCCGAAGTCGAGGACTTTCACGTAGCCGTCGGGCCGGAGCATCACGTTTTCCGGCTTGATGTCACGGTGCGCGATCCCGCGCGCGTGCGCCGCCGCCAACGCGCTCGCGATCTGAGTCGCGACTGCGACGGCTTCGTGTACCGGTACCGCGCCCCGGTCGAGCCGCCGCCGCAGCGTCTCGCCGTCGACGAACTCGCTGACAATGAAGGGACGCCTGTCGAGATCGCCGAAATCGTGGATCACCAGGATGTTCGGATGGTTGAGTGAGGAGGCGGCGCGCGCTTCTGCGTGGAACCGGCGCAGACGATCGGCGTCGGCGGAGACTTCCGGGGGCAGCAGCTTTAGGGCGACCGGACGATCGAGCTTCGCGTCGTGCGCTTTATAGACTTCGCCCATGCCTCCGGCCCCCAGGCGCGCGACGATGCGATAGCTATCAACGGTCCGGCCGATCAACTCATCGGCCGGCAGCAGGCGCGAGACCTCTTCACGCTGAGGCGGGTGTTCTGGTTCTGGCATGGCCCGCGCCAATTGGTGGGGGGCGCAATCTTAACGCAAGAGTTCCAGAGACGCCACGACTTGGCGTGACTGAGCCTTCCCGCCGCGAAAGCGCGGATCCGCACCGTGCAGTGTCCGCCAGGCCCGCGCGACATTGGTCCACGCGTGTCCGCCGTAGCGCGCGTTGACAGTAGCGCGCGGCTGCCTTGACATGCCCACTGGTGGGTGATACAAGCCTCGCCGATCGTCCCACCGCACTGGTCCTCGTTACGAGGTGCAGCAATGAAGCGCCCCGCGTTGCTCGTCGTGGCTCTGACGCTCGGCGTCGCCTCGATGGCCGCGGCCTCGTCCGGGGACCAGGGCCAGGCTCCTGCACCCAATCAGCCGGGCGACACGCCTGATTTCCTCTTCGGCCGGCCGCGCGGCTCGCTGGGACTGCGCGGCAGCTGGCTGTTCGCCCGCGCGGGAAGCGATCTCTTCGGCTTCGTCGAACAGAACCTGACCATCGATCGCAAGGATTTCAATGCGCCGGCCTTTGCGGCGGACGTGGGGATTCGCGTGACGCCGCGTATCGATGCGGTGTTCGGGGTCGACGTCAGCCAGAGGTCGATCGCGTCCGAGTATCGCCATCTCGTCGACAACAACCGTCGGCCGATCACGCAGGACACGCGGCTGCGCGAGGTGAACCTGGGTGGCAGCATTCGTGTGGCCGTGACGCCGCGCGGCCGCGGCATCAGCCGGTTCGCGTGGATTCCCGCGCGGGTCACGCCGTATGTCGGCGCAGGCGGCGGGGCCCTCTGGTACGAGTTCACGCAGTCGGGCGACTTCGTCGATGCCCTCGCGCCGGCGCCTCGGCCGATCTTCTCGGACGTGTTTCAGTCCAACGGATGGACGCCGAGCGCGTACGCCTTCGGCGGCGTCGACATCAAGCTGTGGCGAATCTGGTACCTGACGCTCGACGGACGGTACCTCTGGGCGGCCGCAAAGCTCGGACGTGACTTCCAGGGCTTCGACTCGATCGATCTGGCCGGTTTCAGGCTCTCGGCCGGCGTGAACGTGCTGTTTTGATTGGCGCCGCGCGGGCCGCGCCGGGGCGTACAATGTGGCCGTGCGCGAAGGGCATTCATGCCGTGCGCGCAGGGCATTCATCATGAAGACCATCATCCCGGCCGCGTTGTTGTTCGTGTCGATGATTGCGGCGCCGGCCCGGGCCCAGCAGACCCCGGATGCGCGGTGGACGCCGTGGGTTGGCTGCTGGCAACTGGTCGACGAGAACCAGCGCGACGGCAGACTCAATGCCGCCGATGGACTCGGCGCTCCGGCTCCGCGTCAATCCGGAAGGGGCGTATCCGTCTGCGCCACGCGCACAGGCGAGCCTGCCGGCATCACGCTGAAGACGCTCGTCAGCGATCAACCCGCGCTCGAACAGACGATCGTCGCGGATGGGGCCGGTCATCCCATCACCGACGCCGACTGCCGCGGCACGCAGCGCGCGGAGTGGTCGCGCACCGGCACCCGGCTGTTTTCAAACGCGGAGCTCGTGTGCGGCGACCAGCGGCCGCGGAAGATCTCCGGCCTGGACATCATTGCCGGGAGCGGAGTCTGGGTTGACGTGCAGGTGGTCGAGATCTCGGGCCGCGAAACCGTACGCGTCCGGCGCTATCGCCGCGCGGCGGATCGGCGCGGCGCACCCGTTGCCTTTCAGTTCGGCACGCCGCTGACGTTTGACGATGTGAAAGAGGCGAGCGGGAAGGTCTCGCCTCGCGCCGTGGAAGCGGCATTGGTTGCCACCAGCGCGCGCTTCGACCTGAACAGCAGGCGTCTCATCGATCTGGCCGACGCGCACGTGCCCGGCACGGTGATCGACCTGATGGTCGCGCTCTCGTATCCCGAGCGCTTCGTGGTCGAACGATCCGGCGGCGGCGGGTCCGGATCGTTTTTCAGTCCCGGCGGCTTCTCGTTCGGGTCACCGTTCAGCGCGGTGTATGGGTACTCGCCGTATTTCTATGGGTCGTTCTTCGATGACCTGTACGACCCATACGGGGCGTATTACTACTCGCCCTTTGCGTACTCGTACTCGGGTCGCGACGGGCTGGTGTACGTGCCTGGCACCGGGGTTGTGTACTTGGACGGCGGCGGCGGTGTGGTCACGGGCCCACCGGACAACGGCGGGCGAGCGGTGAACGGGGTCGGTTACGTGCGCGTGCGTCCGCGCGAGGCCACCATCGACAACCCACCCGATCGCGCGCGCCAGGACGGGAACTCGAACACGTCGGGCGGAAGTGACTCGACCTCCTCGGGCAACTCCTCCGGTTCCTCGATCGGATCGTCCGGCGGTGTGACGTCGGGAGGATTCTCCGGCGGATCCTCGAGCAGCGATACCGGCCGCACCGCCGAGCCGCGATAATTCAATCCACCGCGAAGCAGTAGAACAACCCGGCGCCGCCCCAGCTCGCCAGGTCCGCCTGGCTGCAGCCGGTCGTGGCGTGCGATGAATTCCACGACGTGTTGCCGTTCCCGATGCGATCGGAATGACCGACCTGGGCCGAGCCCGCGCCGCTCGAGGTCCAGTTGTTACACGTGACGAAGAAGGTCATCGGATTGCGCCGCGCAGGACTCTGTACCCAGGATACACAGCACCAGAGCGGCAACGAAAATACGGGCCTTCACCACGTGCGCCTCCAAGACGACACTTATGCTCGCATCGCCCGCTCGTGGAGCGATTTCAGCGCCTGCCAACCCGCCGCGACGGCGCCTTCCTGCCAGTCGGGCTCCGAATAAGGCGCGGTGGCAGCGGAGCCAAGGATGATCCGGTTCTCGACCTTCGAGAGCTGGGCGCGCCGCGCGGTGGTTGCGCCAGTGGCGTAGCCACCCTGACTGTATTTGACCTTCCGCCACCACACCGCGTAGGCGCTCTCGAACTCCTGACGGATCTGCGGATGAACTTTGCTCGCGTGCATCAGGACATGTTCGACGCGGGCCCTGACTGGCTGGTCGAGCAGGTCGCCCACCGCGGCGTTTGCGTACAGACCCAGGAGCACGCCCTTCCTGGAGAAGTAGTCGTGCGACGGATAGGAGAACTCGCCGAGCGGCAGATTCGAATAGAGGTGCCCGCCGAAGATCTGGTCGTCCTCCTCCCAGAAACGGCGCTTCATCGCCAGCCCCATTTTCGCGCTGTTGCTGTACGTGGTGGCGCGGACGGCGTCCATCATCTCGGGCGAGAGATTGATGTCGACGCCGGCCAGGACCGACAGCGGCATGCAGACGACGACGTAGTCGGCGCTGACTTCGGTTTTCTTGCCGCTCTTCGTATCCAGGTACACGACCTTCACGCCCGCGTCGTCCTGGTGCACGGACTGCACCTCGGCGTTGAAGGTGATGCGGTTGCGGCCAATCGCGCGCTCGAACCCCCTGGGAAACTGGTCCATGCCGCCGATGGGATGAAACATCGGCGCCGCCGTGATGCCTTCCCGCGCCGGGATCGATCGCATCCGGTTTCCGAAGCCGGACTGAAGGAGCGCGCTGAACCCGTAGGGATCCGCGGGTCCACGGCTCGCGAACGCCTTGTAGCGGTGGTCGGACGAATCGAGGTACCCCTCGCCGACGAGAAAGTTGACGAACCGCTGTGTGTCCTCTGGAGTCAGTGGAAGATCCAGCTGGCGTTGATCGATCGCCTTGACGAGCAGCTCGTTGGTGTGGCCGATCATGTCGGCCTTGATCTCCCGCAGCCGCACGCGCCTGTTGGACAGTGATCCGGCGGCGTTCCCCTAGTAATAGAAGTACGACGCGTCAGACTCGTTGACGAAGATTTGCATGGGAACCCCGAGTTCCCTGCAGTAGTTCAGCACGCCGGTGTGCGTGTACGGGATGCGCCACGCGCCGACGTTGATGTGCAGACCTTCATCGAACGTGCAGACCTGACGCTCCCCGTCGATCTCGGTGTGCTCCGCGCCCCGGCGCACGGTCCAGGCCAACCCGCCGACGCGGTCGCGGGCCTCGAGGATGCGGAAGCCGTACCCAAGTTTGCCGAGCTCGTACCCGACGACGAGACCGGACACGCCGGCGCCGAGGACCAGCACCGTGGCTCCGCCCGGCCGTCCGGTGAGGGCCGGACGAACGCCCGCCTGCCCGGCCATCAAGTCCCACGACGTCATCGCGGTCATGATGAGCGACGACCCGCCGACAGCGCCGAGTTGCTCCAGGAAACGGCGTCGCGTCAGGGCAGGAAGCGAAGCAGTCGAACTCTTTTTCGGCATGTCGATGCCCTCAGGGCTGATGGATTATACGGGTGTTACATTGAGGCCTTCCCATGCCAAGGAAGAAAATCAGCTTCGACACCGTGCGGGAGATCGGACTCACCCTCCCTGACGTGGAGGAGGGGACCGCGTACGGGTCGCCTGCGCTCAAGGTTCGCGGGAAGATGTTCACCTGTCTGGCCGTTCACCGATCGGCCGAACCGGGTTCCCTCGCGATTCGCCTCGATTTCAGCGAGCGAGACGAGTTGATCGCCGCAAATCCGGACACCTACTACCTGACCGATCATTACGTGAACTATCCGGTGGTCCTCGTCCGGTTGTCTCACGTGCACCGCGACGCGTTGCGAGACCTGCTGCTCATGGGGTGGCGCTTCGAATCGGCCCGGGTCAAGCGACGAGTTGGACAGACAACGCGCAAATCGCGCGCCGGCAAGCAGCGTTGACGGAGATCCTTCGGCGTCGGCGGAGCTCATTCCGGGCGTGGCCGCCGGCACCCGAATCCTGACCCCCTTACATTTTTCACCCTCCCTTCACGCCTATGGATAGTGAGACCCCGCTGTCGCGGGCGCTCGTTGGAGGGTTCGTCATGGATGTGAATCACGACACGACCGGCGTGGAGACCCTTGTCCAGCGCTGCCTGCCCGCGGTGCGCCGATGGGCGCACGGCAGGATTCCTGCCGCCGCGCGTGGGCGACTCGATACCTGCGATGTCGTGCAGGAGGTTGCACTCCGCATGCTGTCGCGGCGAGAGGTATTCGAACCGAAGCATCCGAACGCCGTGGAGGCGTACCTGTGCACGTCGGTGCTGAATCTCATTCGTGACGAAGCGCGTCGCATCGCCCGTCGACCCGCCATGACGGAGTTGCCGGAGGAGTTGCCATCCGACGACGCCACCCCGCTGGAGTTCACGATCGACCAGGAAAAACAGACGCGGTATCGGCAGGCGCTGGATCGACTGAGGCCGAAAGATCGTGCTCTTGTCGTTGCGCGCGTCGATTTCGGGCGGAGGTCAGACGAGATCGCGCGCGCATTCGGGCTCCCTTCCGCCGATGCCGCGCGGGTGGCGGTGACTCGTGCGCTCCGCCGGCTGGCGCAGGAAGTGGCGTTGTCTGAACGGCCCGGAAACCAGCGACCGCGTCCGCAGCGCGCTTCGACAACCTCGGCCGCTACCGAGTCAGCCTGAGGCTGAGGTAGAGTCACGCCGTGCTCGACGCGAAGGAGAACAACATGTTGCTCAAGTGGACGAAGAAGCTGTCCGCGCTTCCCTTGTGTCAACGGCCAGAGACATGTGTCGACGACTACATGGTCAACGCCGCGGCAATTTCAGACGATGGAAGCCGGGTCGTCGGCGGCACGTACTATCAGAACTATGTGAGCACCTCGCGGAGGAGAGTCGACGGCCGGTACGGCGTGTACGGATTCTCTACGCCCCAACCCGGCACGTTGCTGTTCAAGCATGAATACGACGGGGACAAAGGCATCTACGCCGTGGCCATCTCCGGCGATGGCACCGTCGCCGCCGGCGGAGGCCTCCTCACAAAGGGGAAGTTCAATCCCTTCAGGCCGAAACGCGGTGTGCTGCTCGCATTCGACGCAGCGAACGGTAACACGCTGCTCGATACGTCCGATCTCCCCGATCGTGTCAACGCGGTGGCGCTGTCGCGTAACGGCGGCGTGCTGGCGGCGGTGGCGGAAACGGGATTGTTCGTCTTTCTGCGCGCAGCGTCCGGTCTGTTTTCCAATCCGCCGAATGTGGTCGATTTGGCCGGGTATTGCGAAACGGTGGCAGTGCATCCGAGCGGTACGTGGCTGGCTGCCGCCGACCAGAAAGGCAACGTGTACGTGATCGCGATTGCGGGTGGCGTCGTCGGCGCGCCGGCAACGTGGACGGCCCTGGAGCCCGAGGACCCCTCGCGTCCGCTGTCGTTCAAAGTGCCGGTCAAATTCCACTCGATTGCGGTGTCGCGCACGAGCGATGCGCTGGCGGTGGGTGGCCCCGACGTCGTGTATCTGCTGACGCGGGCGTCCATGACAGGCGCCACGCCCGGGCCCGTTGCGCGTTACAGCTCTTTTGATGGGACGTCAAAACACAATGTGCGGTGCGTCGCGATCGCGGACGCTGGCTCCTTTGTGATAGCCGTTGCCAACGATACGAATATGGGCGCGAACAAGGGGCGTCTCATCAAGCTTTCCCGCAGCGGGGCGAAGCTGACCGAAGACTGGGTGGCGGCGTTGGACCACCCCCCGAACAGTACGAGCGTCGATTCATCCGGCACGCGCATCGTCGTCGCCGACGGTTACCCGAATCGCACACCGGGCGCGTTCTATCTGTTCAACAACCTCGGTGTGAAGCTCGGGACGCAGGTCACGGTCGACATGAACTGGCCGGTTCAGGTCAGCGCCAATGGAAGCGGCATCGTCGGCGGCGGTGACGACAACTCACTCTTGTTCTTCACCCCCTAGATTGGGAGCGCCGGCGGTCATGGCTGGTTGGGCCTGGACAGTCCCATCCCCTCCACGATCGCCTGAAAGCGGGAGTCGTTCTTCACCGAATCCAGAAACGGCTCGACGACGATGTACTGAAGAAGGGGATCTCGCGCGGCGAACCCGGCCTGAAGCCGCTCGATGGCGCGGTCCCGATCGCCAAGGCCGGCGTATGCGATGGCGAGAGACGAGGGGGGTACAAAGGTCCCACCGCGCTCGATCGTACTCAGGCGACGGAGCGCTTCGTCCCGCTGTCCCGAGCGAGCCAGCGCATGGATGTAGTAGCACAACGTCGCGGCGGTCTTGTCTCCAAGCTGGACCGCCTTGTCGAAGGCGACGAGCGCTCGAGTGAAATCTCCGCTGCCGCCGGTGACAATCCCGATCCACGTCCAGATGGCAGGCGCCTGCGGATCCGTGCGCGCCGCCGTGTTCAACAGGTCCAGCGCGCGATCGAAGCGCCGGACGTTGTAGAACACCGCGGCCGAATCGACCGCGCTCGACAGCCCTATGGGATCGAGGTCGCGTACGCGGGAGATCTCGGCGACCGCCGCGTCGGCCTGCCCCATGACGCTCAGGCTGATCGCAAGGCCCTGGTGTGCGGGAACGTAGCTCGAGCTGAGCTCGATCGCGCGCCTGTACTCGCGATTCGCGGCGGCCCATTCCCAGTGATCGCGTTTGATGTCCGCCAACACCGTGTGCGCCTGGGGGAGCTCGTCGTCGGCAGCGATCGCCTTGAGCGCGGCCTGCTCGGCAAGCGGGATCGCGTCTCCAGGCCTGAAGATGCCGGCCCCGCCGAGCCGGCGATAGGCGTTGGCCAGTTCCGCGTTGGCCACTGCATCGTTCTGGTCGATCCCGAGAGCCTGCTCGAAGTAGCTGGCCGCCTTCTGCGTGCTCTCCGGGGTGTAGAGCGACATCTGGTAGCGGCCGCGCAGGAGAAGCGAATACACGTCCGGGTTGGTGTGAATCGCCTTTGCCAATCTGCGCTGATCTGCCGGCGTCAGCCCCGATTGCACGCGTCTGGCGATTTCGTTCTCAATCTGCGCCTGGATGGCAGAGATGTCCGCGACCCGAGTGAAGTACTCGGCGCCCCAGAGGGCTGTTCTGTCTTCGCCGTTGACGAGCTCTGCCGTCACGCGGAGCCGTCCGTCGCTGTCGGCGATCCGGCCGGTCACGAGGGTCCGCACGCCGAGCGTCCGCGCGATGCTCTGAACGTCCTGTGCGTCCCCGGGAAATCGGAAGCTGGAGCTGCGCGCGATCACCTTGAGACCGGGCAGCTGCGTCAGCGCGTTGATGAGACCTTCGCTGATCCCTTCAGCCAGGACGGCGCCTTCAGGTGTGGATTGCGCGTTGACGAACGGAAGAACCGCAACCGAAGCCGTTGCAGGTTGGCTGCTCCACTGCCAGTAGCCGAAACCGCCCAGCGCCGCCGCGAGCAGTGCGGCGGCTCCCCACTGCAGGCGCCAGGCCGCGAGCGGCTTCGGTTGCGTGATCGCCTGCAGGCGCTTGCTCACTTCCTGCATGGATGGCAGACGCGCCGCCGGATCCTTCACGAGGCATTCGTCCACCAGCTCCTGAAGTCCCACCGGCGGATGCGGCGTGAATGCCTCGATCCGTGGAGGGGGCTCGTTCATGAGGCTATACAGCGAGCCGACGATCCCGGTACTCCAGAACGGCAGTCTGTTCGCAGCCGCTTCGAACAGCATGCAACCGAATGCGAACACGTCGGAGCGCAATCCGACCTCCTGTCCTGCGACCTGCTCAGGGGACATGTAGCCAATCGTTCCCTCGATGCGCGGGCGCGGCTGTTCGACCGCCGGCGCGTTGACGGCTGTCGTGGTGATGGCCTGGGAGGAAGGATGGGAAGGATACGCGTGCGCCAGCCGGACGAGCCCGAAATCCAGGACCTTCACGAGCCCCTCGTGCGTGAGCATGATGTTCTCGGGCTTCAGATCGCAATGCACGATGCGCTTTGAATGGGCCCGAGCCAGCGCGTCTGCGGCCTGCGCGAGGTAGCCGAGTCGCTCGGCGATCGAGCACTCCGGATCGTCGAGCTTTTCGCGGAGTGTCACGCCGTCGACGTACTCCATCGCGATGTACCACTGGCTCTCGTCCTGGCCGACTTCGTACACGGTGGCGATGTTGGGGTGGTTCAGCGACGCGGCAGCCTTTGCCTCGCGCACGAAGCGGTCGCGGAAGTCGTCGGTCAGCGTGGCGTTTGTGAAAACCTTCAGCGCGACGAACCTGTCCAGCCGGGTGTCGAACGCTTTGTAGACGTCCGAGCTGCCTCCTGAACCGAGCAGCTCGAAGATCCGGTAGACACCCAGCGCGGAGCCGTTCGCGAGGAAGGTATGGGTCGAGGGTGCCAGCGCCCCGGCGATCGCGCGCGACATGAGACCATCGAACAGGCGGACGGTGCCTGGGTCCTGTGTGAGGAGCTGTTCTACTTCCTGGAGGAGCTCGGCATCTCCCTGACACGCCTCATCGACGAACGAGCGCCGATCCGGCGCCTCCAGCGCAGCAAGATAGAGCGCTTCAATTTCCTTCCAGCGCTGATGATCCACCGCTGTTCCCGCAGCGTTTGTCGAATGATCGACGGAAGCATATCACCGCGCAGCTGAGCTAATATGCGGCTCGGGACGCTCCCGCACTTCAGGGGAGCAGCGATCTGGAGGGGCGTGCATAGACGATTCGCGATGGCGGCGGCGATAGGCGCCGTGGCATCTCTGCACTCAGGTCCGGCGCCGGACGCCCAGGCCCGGCGGAACATCGTCCTGTTCATCGCCGACGGATTGCAACCGGGGTCCGTGACTGCGACCGATGCGCCGACGTTGTTCAGGGTGCGCACCGAAGGCGTCAATTTCGTCAACAGCCATGCCGTCTTCCCAACGCTGACGATGCCGAATGCGGCGGCGATCGCCACGGGACATTACCCCGGCGACACCGGACAGTTCAGCAACAATCTCTTCCTTGGAGATCCGATATTCGCGAGCGGCAATTTCGGGCGGCGATCCGGAACCGTGACGCCGAACATGGAAGACGATCAATTTCTGGCGGACATCAACCAGCGTTTCACCGGCAACTTCCTCGGTGAAGAGTCGCTGATCTCGGCGGCTCGCTCGCAGGGCTACAACACCGCCGCGCTCGGGAAGCTCGGGCCCACCGCGCTGCAGGATCTCTCGGAGATCAATCCCCGGGGGTTGGGGTTTACCACGCCGGCGACCATTGTCATCGACAGTGCAACGGGGACCCCTCTGGGAATCCCGCTCGGCGCGGAGTCGATGAAGATGCTGGCGGATGCGGGTCTGTCTTCTACGCCCCCGCCACACGACCAGTCCTTCGGCACCAGCGACACTGCCGGCACACTCACGGCCGATGTTGCACATCAACAGTGGTTGGCGGATGTGGTCACGAAGGGAATTCTGCCGAGGTTTGTCGCAAGCGGCAAACCCTTCCTGCTGGTGTTCTGGTCGGGCGATCCCGATCAGACGCTGCACGCCCAGGGAGACAGTTTCAATTCGCTCACACCGGGGATCAATGGGCCGACATCCCGCGCGGCTGTTCGCAACGCGGATACCAGTCTGAGGCGAATTCTCGAGTATGTGGATGCACGTCCGATGGTTCGCGAGAACACCGATGTGTTTGTCACGGCAGACCACGGATTCTCCACAATCAGCCGGCGCGAAATAGACGCACAAGACCATTTCACCAAGAGTTATTCGGCGGCGTTTACATACAGGGATCTCACGGGTCGACAGGAAGTCAACGCCGGTTTCCTGCCTGGTGGGCACATCTCAATTGACCTGGCACATGCGCTGAATCTTCCCCTGTACGATCCCGGTGGGCAGATCGCCGGCGCCGATGGAGCATCCAGGTACATCCCGGTCGATCCGACGATTGCGCAGCAGACGCCGACACGTCGTCAAAGACCGCTTGGCGGCGGAGTACTGGGAGGCAGCGGCCGGGTAACCGTCCCCGACGCCAAGGTCGTGATCGCCGGAAACTCGATCTACGTTCCCGATCGCGATGGAGCGATGGTCCGCCGTGTCGTGAGCATCCTCGCGAATCAGGACTACGTAGGCGGACTCTTCGTGCACGACTCCTTCGGACGAGTGCCAGGAGCGCTCCCCATGAGCGCGATTGGAATGATTGGGAGCACGGCGCTTCCTCAGCCAGCGGTCATCGTCGTGCCGCGCGGGTTTTCCCTGCGTTCCACCGATCGCCTGGCGACGTCCGTGATCGTGCTGGGCGCCGGGCAGGAGGGCCAGGGAGGCCACGGGGCGTTCACACGCGCAAACACCTTCAACAACATGGCGGCCATCGGCCCTGACTTCAAGAAGCGCTTCATCGATCGAGCCCCGGTCAGCAACGCCGACGTCCCTGTGACCCTGGCGTCGCTCATAGGTGTGCACGTGGCGCACAAAGGTTCTTTGCGCGGGCGGGTATTGTCAGAAGCTCTCATCCAGGACTCTCGAAACATCCGTGCGAGGCGACAGACGATGCGCTCGGAGAAGTCCGAGTCGGGCAAGGCAACGATTCTGGTGTATCAACAGATCGGACAGCAGCGGTATCTCGACGAAGCGTGCTTTGAAGTCGCCGTCTGTTGACATTATTCTTACCGTTCACAGGAGAAACCAACATGGCAGACGATCAGGACCCGAAGGATTTGTCGTCCAGTGACGTCTCACGGCGCGACTTCGTGACGATATCTCTCGCAGCCGGCATCGCGCTCGCGGCGGGCGCCGTATCTGAAGCCGCGCTGCCGGTTGTGGAGACCAATGTCCAGGTGAAGACGCCGGACGGCATGTGCGACGCCGCGTTCATTCACCCGACGACCGGCGCGCATCCCGGCGTGGTGATCTGGCCGGATGCGTTCGGGCTGCGCCCTTCCATGCGCGACATCGGCAAGCGCATCGCCGCGGAAGGGTACTCGGTGCTGGTCCCGAATCCGTTCTATCGGCTCGCAAAGGCACCGGTCTTCGACGACCCCTCGAAGTTCAACTTCGCGAATCCGGCGGACATGGCGAAGCTGCAGCCGCTCATGGCGTCGATCAATGCGCCGGGCGCGGCAGAGCGCGATGCCGTCGCGTTCATCGCGTTCCTGGACGGCCAGGGGCAGGTCGACCGCGCGAAGAAGATTGGCACGCAGGGCTATTGCATGGGTGGGCCGCTCGTCGTCAAAACTGCGGCGACCGTGCCGAATCGCGTAGGCGCCGGCGCGTCATTCCACGGCGGAGGCCTTGTCACGGACCAGCCCGGCAGTCCGCACCTGCTCGCGCCCAGGATCAAGGGGCGCATGTATTTCGGCATCGCGTCGAACGACGACATGCGCCAGCCCGACGCGAAAGACAAGCTGAAGGAGGCGTTCGCCGCCGCGAAGGTGCCGGCCGAGATCGAGGTGTATGCTGGAGCCCTCCACGGCTGGTGCGTCCCGGACATGCCGCTCCAGAACGGCAGTCCGATCTACAACAAGCCGGATGCGGAACGCGCGTGGACCAAGTTGGTGGCGCTGTACAAGGCTGCGCTGGTCTAGCGACGGCCTCGCGGAAGGATCTGACGTATGCGCGTAGGTCGACTCATTGTCGCCGTGTCCATGCTGTTTCTTGCGCGGCCGCTCTTCGCGCAGGGATGGACCGAGTACACGAACATGCAGGACCACTTCCAGGTCAACGCGCCCGGTGAACCGAAGGCGGAAGCGATCAAGTGGAAGTCCGAATACGAATCGATATTCCCCGGGATGGTCTACCGATGGCAGGAGGGCCCGAACCGCTACTCGGTCACCGTGATCGATTACTCGGATTCAGAGGCGATCTACACCGCCAACAATCACAGCGTCGACTTTCAGAACGCCGCGTACTGGCAGATCGATATCCTGGGGTCCATCCAGTATGCCGCCACGCAGTACCGGATGCGGCCGGGCGTGAAGGTCACCTTCGACAATTTTCACTACATCAACCTGGTGACCGGGCACCAGCTTTCGCTCCTGAATCCCGATCAGTCCCGGACCCTCGTGGGCATCTACCTCCACGAGAATCGGCTGTACATCCTGGACGCCACCGTCGCGAAGGGCATGCCGTCGCCAATCATCTTTCAGCAGTCACTGGAGTTCCTGGACGCGGAAGGGAAGTCGATCCGCTATCGGACGTACTACTTCGACAAGCTGCCGGAGCAGAAGCTCGGTCGACGCGGCGGAGGCGGTGGTCCGGGCGCTGGTGGTCCGCCTCAAGGTCAAGGCGGTCGTGGTCAGCCTCCAGATCAACCTCGATGAACGCGGGAGGTCGTGTACGTGCCAGGGGTCGCGATCCGGGACTCTCATACGCCAGATCGTCCGCGGCACTCTGCCCCTGTGCGCGTCACGCACTGGATCACTGTCGTCAGCTTCTGTGCGCTGCTCGTCAGCGGGTTCGCCATTCTGCTGGCGCACCCGCGGCTGTACTGGGGTGAGACCGGTGCGGTGGGCACTCCCTCTCTGATCGATCTGCCGCTCCCATTCGTGCTGACAGGCCAATCCGGATGGGGGCGATATCTGCATTTTCTCGCTGCGTGGGCCTCTGTCTTCACCGGCATCGTCTACGTTCTGTATGGCTTGCGAACGCGGCACTTCGGCCAGGGCTTGCGGCGCATCTACAATCCGCTTCAGCGACTCACGTACTTGATCGTCGTCTTCGCGCTGTTTCCTCTGATGATCTGGAGCGGCCTCGCCATGTCTCCCGCGATCACCTCGGTTGTTCCGGGCGCCGTGAGCGTGCTTGGCGGACAGCAATCCGCGCGAACCATCCATTTCTTCGTCGCGACTGCCCTTGTTCTCTTCGTGCTCGTTCACATCGGGATGGTGTCTCTCGCGGGTTTCACGAGCCGCGTGCGAATGATGACGACGGGCTGGACTCCCGCTGGAACGGAGCAGGGATGACGCGCGGCATCACTCGTCGCACGCTGATCACGAAGGGTCTGGTGGCTGCGGCCGGGGCCTCGGGATTGGCGGCCGCCGCGCGTCTTGCCGATCGATACGGCCTGATTCCGCCCGACCACGGCGGCATTTACGGTGCCGGCGAAACGCTCACCTATGCCGCGCAGCGGCTGCTGATGTCTCACCATTCGCTGGCGCGCGAATTCGACCGCAGCGACATCTCGAGGGTGGCGCCGGTGAATGGGGCGCCTCCCGAGACCGACGCCTACGAGCGGCTATTGAGTCGTCAATTCGCGGAGTGGCGGCTCGTCGTGGACGGGCTGGTCGCGCGACCATCGTCCTTCTCGCTCGCGGAGCTGCGGCGCTTTCCCTCGCGCACCCAGATCACACACCAGGCGTGTGAAGAAGGCTGGTCCTTCATTGCCGAATGGACCGGCGTGCCTCTTTCGCATGTCTTGAACGTGGTTGGCGTGAGCACACGGGCGAAGTACGTCGTGTTCTTTCCGTTCGACCAGTCGTGGGACAGCGTTGACATGCCTGACGCATGGCATGCGCAGACGCTACTCGCGTACGGGATGAACGGACAGGAGCTACCCACCGGTCACGGAGCGCCCCTTCGACTGCGCGTGCCGCGCCAGCTCGGGTACAAGAGCGTGAAATACCTTTCCCGTATTGCCGTCGTCGCTACGCTCGAGGACATCGGCGAGGGCCTGGGCTCCTGGTCGCCAGAGATCGGCTACTCCTGGTACGCGGGGATCTGACGAGCGCATTCGAGTGGCGTTATAGTGGCGGGCAGGCCATGCGTGTCGCGCTGGTAGCGCTGGCGGTGTTC
>Ga0209515_10003757_pt1 | contig 21185 bp, 18 predicted proteins | sample Subgroupgradi54m_FD_187454 | JGI IMG/M metagenome (GOLD analysis project Ga0209515, IMG submission 187454) | Subsurface groundwater microbial communities from S. Glens Falls, New York, USA - GMW60B uncontaminated upgradient, 5.4 m (SPAdes)... ...
GTTGTTGCAACAGTTCGTCGAGCGTTTGCTCCAGTTGTTCCTGTTCTTGCTGAACCGAATCGATATACAGTCCGGCGCGTCTTCTCACATCGGGTTGCACCATCCCGCTGGCTGTTTCGGCGCTGACCAGATTGCCCTGTGCTTGTTGGATCGCCGATTGCTTTTCCGAGATGCTGCCTTCGACGACATGAATCTGCGCCGCGAGTTGGCGCATGGCGTCGGATGCCGTGACAAGCTCCAGTGCGCGAAACTGTTTCAATCGTTCTAGCGGGTAGCGGAATTTTTTCATGGCGCAGTCTGTATCCCCGGTCTAGTGCAATGCCTTGGTGAGCAGTTCGATGGCTTGCGCTCTTGGTACGGCCGTATCGGTCTCCTGGCGCAGAAAGGCATTCAGTTTTGGCAGTAACTGGATTGCCAGGTCAAGTTCGGGATTGCTGCCTTGTTTGTAGGCGCCGATCTCGATCATGTCCTTGCCTTTTTCATAGTTGCTGAGCATGCTGGTGCCCCGTTGCATCAGGATTTTTTCCTGTGCACTGGCCAGCGTGGGGGCAAGGCGGCTGATGCTTTTGAGCACATCGATGGCGGGGAAATGTCCATGGTTCGCCAGCTCGCGCGCCAGTACGATGTGACCATCGAGAATCGAGCGCACCGAATCGGCAATTGGATCGTTCAGATCATCGCCTTCGACCAGCACGGTATAAATCGCTGTGATCGAACCGCCGTTGGCCGAAGCACCGCAGCGTTCCAGCAGCTTGGGCAGGTTGGCGAATACCGACGGGGTATATCCGCGCGCGGTGGGTGGCTCACCGACGGCCAGACCAATCTCGCGTTGCGCCATCGCAAAGCGCGTGATCGAATCCATGATGAGCAATACATCCTTGCCTTTGTCGCGGAAATATTCGGCGATGGCGGTTGCCGTATGGGCTGCGCAGGAACGTACCAGCGCTGGCTGATCGGAGGTCGATACTACGATGACCGAGCGCTTCAATCCTTCCGGCCCGAGATTTTTGTCGATGAATTCCTGCACCTCGCGCCCGCGTTCGCCGACCAGTGCGATGACATTGATATCCGCCTGCATATCCTTGGCCACCATGCCGAGCAGGGTGCTCTTGCCGACGCCGCTGCCGGAGAAGATGCCGACGCGCTGCCCCTTGCCCAGTGTCAGGAAACAGTCGATTGCCTTGACCCCGGTCTCCAGAATGTCGCGGATTTTTCTGCGCGAGAGCGGATTCAGCGGCTCGTTCTTCAGGTTGATGTGATCCGGCAATGTGCCCAGCGGCCTGCCGTCGATGGGCTTTCCCATGGCGTCGATGATGCGGCCGAGGATTTCTTCGCCGACCGCGATTTGCAATGGATGTCCGGTAGCAATCACTTCACTGCCCAGTGCAATGCCGCGCAGCTCGCCATAGGGCATCAGCAGCACCTTGCCATCGCGCAGGCCGACAACTTCGGCATTGATTGGTTGGGTTTGCGAGCGGGAATAGATCTGGCAGACCTCGCCCAGGAAGGCATCCGGCCCGTTGGCTTCCACCACCAGGCCGAAAAATTGCGACACTTTGCCGATCCGCCGGGTCAACTCGCCCCCGTGGATGGCCGTGGTGTAACGCTGGAGGTTGAGCTTACGCATTTGCATCCGCATTCCGCACACTGAGCAACATGTCCCGCAAGCGTTGCAGCTGGATTTCCAGTCGCGCATCCAGGCTGCCGCTTTCCGTTTCGATCAGGCAGCCACCGAGTTGCACCAGGTTGTCGGCCACCACGGTCAGACTCTTGGCCAGTGATTCCGCAGTGCCGGGTTGGCTCAATGCGGTGTGCACCATGTCGTAGTCCTGGTTCGACACGCGAATGATCAAGCGGTCGCGTCCCTTGACCTGTTCAATCGCTTCACGCACGAGGTTGTAGGCAATCTGCCGATCGGTAGAGGCATAACCAACCATTTTTGTCACCGCCTCAAACACCACTTCAACTGCGCCATCTTCTGCTTCGTGCAATAAGGTGCCGCGCGTTTCCGCGAGTGCATGCAGCAGATCGTCGATCTGTTTCAGTGCCTGTTCCAACTCCTGCCGGCTTTCTTTCCTGCCCGCCTCCAGCCCGGTACGGAACCCCTCCTCACGTGCTTGTTCGTAGGCCTGTTGCAACTGTCTTTCGCGCTCCATCGAATCATCAACGATGGTTTCCGGTACACCCTTCTCGTGCTCCGGTTCCATTGCATGCGGGACAAGTTTGCTGATTGCATCGGGCGTCAGAATGGACTCATGAAAAGTCGGCGGCGGCGGTCCGCTTTTCGCGTGCTGATCTGGCGCCGGAGTTTGTTTCGGTGCCGGTTTCCCAGGGTCCAGCGCAAAGCCGCCGCCTGCTTTCGGGTGGCGCAAGTTCAGTGAAAATGCGCTGGGTGCGATGCGCGTGGTTTTGATGATCGGGTCCATCATGCATCCAATCCTGTGGCGGCATGGCTGGAATCGTCATAAGGCCTGGTTTGCCTGAGTTCTGCGGCGAATGCCTGAACCAGGCTGACACCTACCGCCGGTTTGATGGTGTCAAGCTGCGCCATGTGCCGCAACAATCGGCTCTGTTCGTGAGGTTCCAACTTTTCCTGAATCAGAGCAGCCCACTGCCAGCGATGCGCATGCAGGAGGATGGCCTTGAGCCGTTCGGGTAAAGGAGCAAAGTTTTTCCATACGAGTTCGGCGTCCGTCTGCTGGATATCTCTGACAGCATCTTCATCCAGAATGTAGTTTCCAACCGGATAAGTTGTCAGGCTTGCCGAAATTTCTGCTGCCGGAACCAGACCCAGCGCATCGAGTTCCTTGATCAGATTCTGCAGCACGTTGCGCTGGCCTTGATCCAGATGGCCTAGCAACCACGATCTGTCCCGAGGGTGCAGGCCATGCAGCTTCAATGCCGCCATGCGATAGTTGTGGCCTTCTATCATGACTGTGGGTTCCGCTGTGCCGGGGCTTGCGACTGCGCCAGCCAGGTCTGGAGGACCTTGAGCATTTTTTCCCGTTCCATTTCGCTCAGGCGTACTCCGCTGGAAGATTTGCGGCGGAGCACTGCCCATAATGCGAGCATGGCCAGCCCCAGGCACAGGCCGATGCTGACAAGAAAATACACACTGCTGTTCCTGGACGCGACCTCCGAATTGCTGCTGGCGTCGGTCTGACTGGACGCTGCACCGATGGTGCTGGTAGAGCGTGCGATGGTGCCCGGATCTGAGGCATCGCGGTTGACGAAACGATCCACCGGATAAACCGCCAATGCATCACCGCGGGCGCTGTTCAGTCCCACCGCCATGGAAATGACTTTCGACAACATATCGATCCGGTCTGGATCGATATTACTTGGCAGAATGACGCCGACGCTCAGGCGTTTGATCGAACCGGGATTGGAAACCAGTTGTTCGATTTTCTTGCCATGCTGATATTCCACTTCATCGGTCGTCAGTTCATCGGATGCACTGCCTTCGTCATCACTGCCGGTCTGGCCTGCCGTTGCCTTCCTTGATTTTCCGTGGCGTTTCGAATGTTTTTTCTTGCGTGTGACGGCACCATCCGGGTCGCCATGCGCAGTGGGGGCGGGCAGCACATCCTCGCGCGTCACGCGCAGACTGTCGTGGTTCAGGGTGACATCCACGCTGACGATCGCCTTGCCGGGACCAAATGTCTTGTCGAGAATGGCAACGACTTTTTGTGTGAAGTACTCTTCCGTTTGCTGCTTAATGGCCAGTTTGTTTTCCAGGCTGGCGCTTTCTTCCTGTTCCTTTCCGGTCGCCTTGGTCAGCGCGACGCCGCGGCTGTCGAGTATCGTAACGGCGGCAGGGTCGATTTCCGGTACCGCCGCAGCGACCAGACGCTGTATGCCCAGCACCTGCTCCTGGCTCAGCTTGTGTCCCGGCTTGGTGGTGATGGTGATCGAGGCCTTGGTTTGTTTCTCGTTCTTTTTCAGGAAACCGGATTCCGGTACGACCAGGTGCACGCGGGCCGATAGCACTTCCTCCAGGCCCATGATGGTACGGGCGATTTCCCCTTGCAAGGCACGTTGATAATTGATCCGCTGCGCAAAATCGGTCATGCCGAAATCGGATTCGTTGAAGATTTCGAAGCCGACCGTACCTTTCAGATTGACGCCCTTGCCCATCAGCTTGAGACGGGTTTTATAGACATCCTTTTGTTCCACCAGAATCGTCTTGCCACCGTCTCCCAATACATAAGGAACTTTCATCCGTTCCAGCTCGCTGACGATGGCACTGCCATCCTGTGGATCAAGCTCGGAGAACAACACCTGGTAATCCGTTGCCAACGCCCAATACGTCAAGCTGAAAAAAAGCGTGACGATGACGCACGCGCCGACGACGAATCCGACACGCGCGGCGCGCGACAAGCCGAGAAACCATTCTTTCAAATTATTCAACACAGCGGTTCTTCCTTAATACTTTGTATAGCCATTCGACCAGGCGCTTAAACGACGAGCGCAAGTCGCTGGTTAAATCTGCATGCGCAGAATGTCTTGATACGCTTCCAGCACGCGATTGCGGACTTGCACGGCAAGCTGGAATGCCAGTTTGGTTTCTTCCATGCCGATCATGATCTGATGCAGATTCTCTGTTTCACCGGCAGCCAGGCGCGCCGCTAGTGCATCGCCTTTGCCGAGGGTGTGGTTCAGTTCACCGATCTGGCTTTGCATCCAGGTTTCAAATGACTGCGTCGGCTGAGCGGCGCCTTGCGTGTTGCCGAAAGCGATTTGTTCAAGGTTGGCGGCTGCCGGAATGAAATCGATTGCTGGAATAGCCATTACCGGTTACCTCCAATTTCGAGGGCTTTCAGTGCCATTGCCTTGGCTGCATTCAGCGCCGAGACATTGGCCTCAAAGGCACGCGTGGCCGTCATCAGGCTGACCATCTCGGTGACCAGGTTGATATTCGGATAGGCCACATAACCTTTTTCATTGGCATCGGGATGCCCCGGTTCATACACCATGCGCGGCGGCGTCGGCATTTCCTTTACCTCGGCGGTGCGCAAGCCTTGCGCGACTGCGGCGGCAGATAACTGGTTCTCGAACGACGCCGGATCAAAGGTGGAACCTGCCACTGCACGCAGCGGTTTGTACGGGCCGCCTTGCAGGCTGCGCGTGGTGTGCAGATTGGCCAGGTTGGCGGAAGCCGTATCGGCGCGTAGCCGTTCAAAGGCCATGCCGCTGGCACTGATTTCAAAAACTGAGAGGTGATTCATGGCTAGCGTTTCCCTTCATTGATGGCCAGGCTGGCCAGCTCAAGTTTGCCGTTCAAGGCCTTGAGCAAGGCTTGATGATGAATAAAGTTCTGATTCAAGCGCACCATCTCCTGATCGATGACTACAGTGGTACCGTCCGGATCGATTTCAATGCGGGGTGCGACGCGCGCGGCGATATCGTTTTTAAGCGCAGCGCCGGAGCCGGAAATTTCCTGCTGTAACTGTTCTTCAAAAGAGACGTGCAGCGGCTGGTAGTTTTCCGTATTACTGTTGGCGATATTGCTGGAGATCGCTTGATGACGCAGACTGGTGGCATCCAGCGCGACTTTCAGAATCTCGTAGCCGACACTGGCGAGCGGGTTGATCGACATGGATGGTCTCCTGGTGTTGTGGGTTTACTGAATAATCAATTCGGCACGCAAGGCACCTGCTGCCTTGATGCCTTGCAAAATGGAAATCACGTCACGCGGCCCCACCTTCATTTTCCCGAGCGCCTGCACCAGATCTGACACGGTATTCGAGGTCTTGGTCTGCAGTGAACCGAGGTTGTCTTCCTGTACGCTGATGCGGGTTTGCGGAACAACTTCGGTGCGCACATCGGGGCCGGTCTGGCGCACCAGGGTTGGTTGCGAAACGAGAGAATCGGTGACGATGGAAACTTTCAGATCACCGTGCGTGATCGTGACCTTATCGATGCGTACATCGCCGCCCGCTACCACGACCCCGGTTCTTTCGTTGATTACAACGCGAGCGCGTTTATCCGGCTCGACCAGCAAACCTTCCAGCCGGGTCAGGAAAGGTACCAGTCGCTTGGGGGCATATTCATCCGGGATTGCAATTTCGATTCGGCCGCCATCAATCGGGGTGGCCAGCTTGCGTCCGAATTGATCGTTAATCGTTTCAGCGACGCGGTTGGCGGTGGTGTAATCGGGTTGGGCCAGTACATAGCGGATGGTTTGATTCTCGCGCAGCACGGTGGCATCCACCGGTACTTCCACATTGGCCCCATTGGGAACGGCGCCCACGGTCGGATGATTTTTTTGCACGACGTTGCCGTTGAGGTCGTACTTGTAACCACCCACCGATAGTGGCCCTTGCGCCAGGGCATACACTTTGCCATCGGCGGCTTTAAGTGGCGCCATCAGCAGCAGGCCGCCAAGCAGACTTTTGGCATCGCCCACCGAAGTGACGGTGACATCCAGCTTGTCGCCCAGGTTGGCAACGGCCGGCAGGGTTGCGGTGATCATGACGATGGCCACGTTACGGCTTTGTACCTGATCAGAAGTGATCGCCATGTCGAACTGGGTCAAGAGGTTTGCCAGTGATTGGCGCGCGGCCTTGTTGCGTAGCGAATCGCCGGTGCCAGCCAGACCGGTGACCAGGCCATAGCCGACCAGTTGGTTATCGCGCCAGCCTTCAATCCGTCCCAGGTCTTTCAGACGGGCCTGATCCGCAGGCGCGGCATAGATTGACGCAGGTAGAGAGGGCAGGCACAGCAACAATGCCACCAGCACGGTTTTAACCAACGACTTGGCGCTGGTTTTATAGCGCCTAGTCGGCTGGCTATGCAGGGCATGGGCGCTGGTTTTATAGCGCCTAGTCGAATGGCTATACAGAGTAATCATGTGTCGAATTCTCATATCAGACCTAACCAGGACAGAACGCGGGTAATCAAACCGGGGCGTTGCCGATCACCGAGTACGCCTTCGCCGATGTAACTGATTTTTGCGTCGGACAGACGCGAGGAGGCGACTGTATTGTTCTCGCCGATATCAGTCGGCCGCACTTTGCCTTCCAGCTTGATTTCCTGTTTTTCCTCATTCACGGCGATCAGTTGTTCACCGCTGACGACTAGCAGCCCCGAGGGCTCGACAGATTTCACCGTGACAGTGATTTGCGCCAGCAATTTTCCCGAGCGCTCGATTTTTCCCTTGCCTTGAAAGTCGTCACTGAGGTCAAGCCCCAGATTGGTATTCGAGCTCTTGCCCTGGACACCAATCTTGACGCCGCTGTTCTTGTCGGTGGTGGTGCCGGCACTGGTGGTTGCGCTGGCGTTTTCAAAGACGAGAATCGTCAGGTTGTCGCCCACCTGATACGCTTTTCTGTCTGAGGTCAGGGGACGATAGTGTTCCGGTTTGTACAGGTTGTCGGCCTGTACCGCAGTGCAAGTCAGTAGTGCAATACCACAAAGAATATTCTTGAACATTTATTCAACCTCAACCCGCCCGGGGGCGATGACTTTGGCAACATAGACCGCTACGGATTGTGTATCGGCCACTTTGATTTTCTGACCGAGATAACCGTCGGATTGCGCGATCACGGTTTTTTCGATGACGATGCCGCCGGCTTGCAACTCGGCAGCGATGTGTTGATGACGTGCCACAGCGGGCACTGGTTCAAGGTCGTTGCGGCGGAGCAGGGTATTTGCAGCAAGCTGATGACGTAGCCGCAGCCCGAACAGTGGCGCGTCTGCTTTCAGCAGCACAGTCGCAGGCGAGGAATCTTCGAGACGGTAGGGCACGATCTCGTAATCGCTCGCCTGCACGCTCTCTCCCGCCGAGAGTGCGCGCGTCAGCCGATAGGCCAGCACAGTCATGTCGAGGGTCGCGGCGACAGGTATCGTGTCAACCCGTTTGTCATTGACGAATACATCGACTGCCACTGTAATATTTCGCGTCGGTTTGAACGGGCTGTTCAAGCGCGCCTTGAGCAAGAGTGCTCCCGCAGGCATCTGGCCCGCAGCGCGCGTCAACCGAAGATCGACGATCTCGAGTTGCGTGGCATGACGGGCGAGTTCCTGGTGCAAAAACGTTTTTGCCGTTGCGCGGATGTCTGACTCCGGCAAGTCCTGGCCGATCAGCGTCACGCTGACCGCAGCGGCGCCACGCAGTTCAATCCTGTCGCGCAAGGCGGGTTGTTGGCGGGTGATGACTTGCAGCAAATGTTTTGCTTCAATACGCAAAGGCTGATTTGGATGCGCAATCGTCGCGACCACCATCCCGCCCAGTTGCTGCAGTCCGGCGGCGCTACGGGTGTCCAGCACGGCAATCTCCGACAAGCGCACCTGATGCGACTGCGCGTGCGCAAAGCCTTTCAGTTCGATCGTCAGCTGTGCCTGTGCCGCCGCAAGCGGCAGGCACAACAGCGACAAGAGGGCCAGTCGTGCAAGCATGGGTCGATTACCTGCGCAGGTTGTTGCTGATACCCAGCATTTCATCGGACGCCTGCACCACCTTGGCACTGACTTCATAGGCCCGTTGCGCCAGAATCAGGCTGACCATTTCTTCCACCAGTTTGACGTTGGATGCTTCCAGATAGCCTTGCGAGAGCGTGCCCAGCGCGTTCTCGCCGGGATTACCCGTGACGGGTTCGCCGGCTTTCTCGGTGGCGAGGTACAGGTTATCTCCGAGCGGTGCCAGGCCCGTCGGGTTGATGAAATCGACCAGCTCGATCTGTCCGGCTTCGATGCGGTCTTTTTCATTGGGAACGCTGACCATAACCTTTCCGGTCGGCTCGATCACGATATCTTTCGCATCCGCTGGAATATGGATTGATTGTCGCAAGGGGTTGCCGCCGGCGGTGGCGAGCAGACCCTCGGCGGTCACTTGCAAGGCACCACTACGCGTATAGGCACTGCTGCCATCTGGCAGCGTGACTTCAATGAATCCCTTGCCGTTGATGGCGACATCCATCGGCGAATCGGTCTTCTTCAATTCTCCGTTCTGGAAAATTTTCCCCAGTTGCAGCACACCGACGCCGGAGCCAAGACGTTGTTCGAGATCGGTCGGGGATGATTCGATGCCGAGCCGGTTCAATTCCCGGTACATCAAATCCTGAAAGCTGACGCGGCCTTTCTTGTAGGCGGGTGTATTGACGTTCGCCAGGTTGTTGGAAATGGTGTCCACGTTCAACTGCTGGGCATTCATTCCGGTCGCGCCGATGTATAAAGAATCAAGCATGTGTGTCCCCTTGCGTATCTGTCAATGGATAGGTCATTAGAATTGGCCAAGTTTGGAAATGACGCCTTCATTCATGGCGTCATACATTTGAATGATTTTTTGACCGGTCTCGAAATGGCGCATGGTTTCGATCATGCGCACCATCTCGGCAGCGGTGTTGACGTTGGAGGCTTCCAGGTGCCCCTGACGTACGGCGATCTTGTCGTCGCTCTTGAGCGAGGCACCGCCTTGCAGATATTTACCTTCGCCGACGGCTTGCAACAAGGCCGGATCGTCGAACTGCACCAGCTTGATCTGACCCACGACTTTGCCGTTCTCAAGAATCTGACCCTTGCGGTCAATCGTTGGTTGGCTACCGGTCAGCTTCAAGTCGCCGGAGAGGCCGCTTACGACATCGCCGGTTTGCGTGGCCAGCCGAGCACTTGCGTCAATCACAAAATTTCCCTGGCGGGTGTAATACGTCTGGCCGTCGCGTTGCACTTCAAAGAAGCCGCTATTCTCGATCGCGAGATCGAGCGGATTGCCGGTGGCGCGCAAGGTTCCTTGCTTCATGTCCAGCACCATCGCTGCGACAGGAGCGGAAGCGACAGGGGCGGGCGCGCCAAGGCCCGGGGTCGCGGAGGTGGCATTGATCCCGGACAACACGGTATTGAACGGGATTGAGCGTTTGTAGCCGGGCGTCAGTGCATTGGTCAAGTTCTGACTGATGCCGTTCATGCGCTCCATGTCATTGATCATGCCGAGTGCGGCAATCGAGAATCCATCAGCCATGCTGTGCCTCTTTCATTTTTTCGTTGACTGCAAAGACATACGTTAAAACAGTGGCGACCACCTGGAACAGCGCCGGGTCGATGGCCGCATCCACCGGCAGGCGATAAAGCTGATCCAGCAGCGCAGGGTCGCGCACCAGGCGCGGCCCTTCGACCTTCAGCGTGCTCTTCAGCAATTCGTCCGCCACCGGGCCTACACCTTTTGCAACCACCGTCGGCAGGCCCAGCTCGGACGTATATTGCAAACCAACCACGCGCTTTGATTTTCTGTCGCTCATGTGGCTATACCAGCATCGAGAGTGTGTTGCTGTTGACGATCCGGTGCAGAATCGGCCGGGTGATGTGTTCGTGTTGTGCGGCCGGATTCACGGCATAGGATTGTTCGTCGAGTCGGCAACCGAGCACTTGCAACGATCGGGACAATTCCTGATTGTGGGCTGCCAGCAGCGATACGCCGGTTTCGGAATCCGAGCTGAAATGAAGACGCAAGCTCTGGTTGACGATGTTGATCGTCGCGTTGATCTTGCCGAGGGGTTCGGTCTGAAGGGATAAATGAACCACCTTTTGTTTCAAACCGGAGGCCTGATCGGAATGATCGTTCTGGTCGAACAGCGCCATTTCAAGTTCCACCAGTTTCCCGTTCAGTACCAGGGGCAGCACGATCAGACGATGTGAGACGGCGCCGCCGTTCTGGGTGTTCATCAGCCATTGGAAGATGGCTTGATCCAGGTGTTGTCCGGGCGTATCGGAGACTTTCTCCTTGGCCGGCGTGATTGGGGAGGCGTCCGTGTCGGCGCTGCTGTTACCGTTCATATTCGAGCGATCCAGCTTGTGCTGCCGCAATAATTCTCTTGCCCGATCGAGAGACTCTTCCGACTCTTCTTGCAGATAATCGGCCAGCATTTGTATTGCTGCGGTGCTTTGTGCGACACCCTGTGCCAGGCTTTGCGTGGCCGGGCTGTCGATTTGAAGATGCAGCGCATTTTGCGGCAGCAGCGTCTTGAGTTGATGTTCCTGCGCCAGATGATCAGCCAGTTTGGCGATCAACGCGGGGTTCAGCGGCAGACCAAGCTTCTGCAAATAAACGGCCGTGGCAAGCACGATGTGCGCTTGCTTGCCTTGATGCGCCAAACGCACCAGTATTTTCCAGGTGGCCGCGTCGAACGTTTTGTAATGCTGGTTGATGAAAGTCTGAAGGTCGGCATTCAGGGGTTGGCCGAGTTGATCGAGTTGACCGATCAGCGTGTCGGCGCTGTCGGCCGCGATTTCGGTGGTGCCGGCGCTGACCATCTTTTCCAGCACGACATGCTCGTTCAAGCCGACAATCTTGCCACGGAAGACTTCGTCCTGGCGCAGCGGGATAGCGCTGTCCACTACATGTTCACGGCCGTTCAAGTCCACCAGATAACTGCCGTCCTGATACACGCGTAATACCTTGCCGAACAGTACCTGGCCCAGTTGCAGCGCATTCTTGTCGCTGGCGGCATCCGTCGTCCGGGTACCGACGATGGCTTGGGCTGGGGAAGGAATGGCACCCGTGCTCATACCGTGACTACGCCAAAAGCACGCAAATTCACCGTGGTGGGAATTTCCGACATCGAAATGATCGACAGTTGTGGCAGCAGACGCTCGGTCAGACGGCGCAGATGGCGGCGCAGCTCCGGTGCGCACAGCAGCACCGGTTTGGCATTGCTCTTGATCATGCGTTCGACCTGGTGGGCCAGGCGCGACAGCAATTGCTCGGCAAATTGCGGCTCCAGCACCAGTGTCGATTTTTCATCCACGGCGCGCATGCTTTTTGCGATGGTCTGTTCGATGGCCGGGTCCAGCGTCAGCACGCTCAGATCTCCGCCGCGGTTGGCGAGACTCTGGCAAATGATCGCGCCCAGTTTGTGCCGTACCAGCTCGGTCAGGTATTCCGGGTCTTTGCTCTGCTTGCCGTGATCGACCAGCACTTCTAGGATCAATTCAAGATTGCGAATCGAAATCTTTTCCTTCAGCAGGTTTTGCAGAATCTTTTGCACTTCGCTCAGGGTCAGCACGGTGGGAATCAGTTCTTCCACCAGCCCGGAATTGTTCTTGCGGAAATTGTTGACCAGCCGCTCGGTTTCCACCCGGCTCAGGAGGGCAGAAGCCTGTTGGCGGATCACTTCATTCAGATGGGTGATGAACACGGTGGCGGCATCGACCAGGGTGTAGCCGGCCTGGCGCGCTTCGGCACGCTGGTTTTCGAGAATCCACAGCGCGGGCAGGCCATAGGAAGGATCCTTGGTTTCGACACCTTGAATTTTGCGGACATCGCCTTCCGGATGGATCGCCAGCACGCGGTCTGCGAGAATCTCTCCGCTGGCGACGGTGATGCCATAGGTCATGATCTCGTAGGTATTGGGCGCGGCCTTCTTGTCGTCGCGGATTCTTATTTTCGGGATCACGAATCCCGCTTCCAGTGCATACGATTTGCGGAAGGTGGTGATGCGATCCATCAGCAAGGCATCGTCGCCATTGATCAGTGGAATCAGATTCTGTCCCACCCTGACTTCGATCGGCTCAACCGTCAGCGAGTCATAGATATCGTCGCTTTGCGCATCCTCTGTTTTGTCGTCGGTTTCCGAGGCTTGTCCGGTGCGCTGCTGTGCGCGGTAGGCGAAATAGGCCACGCCACCAAACAGCACAATCAGGAAGCCGACCGGTAGTGCGGGAATCCCCGGCAGGAACATCATGATGGCGAGGGCAGTGACTACCATCAGCAAGGTTTTCGGAAACGACACCAGTTGCTTGAGCACTTCCGTGCTGAGCCGTTCGTCGGAGGCTGAGCGTGTCACGATGATGCCGGTGCCCAGTGCAATCACCAGTGCCGGCACTTGCGTGACGATGCCGTCGCCAATCGTCAACAGCGTGAATGTTCGCAATGCCTCGTCCCATTTCATGCCTTGCTGCATCACGCCGATGGCCCAGCCACCCAGCATGTTGACCAGCAGGATGACGATGCCGGCAATCGCATCACCCTTGACGAATTTGCTGGCGCCATCCATCGCACCGTAGAAATTCGCTTCTTTTTCGAGATTCTTGCGGCGCCGCTGTGCTTCCGCCTGGTCGATGAAGCCCATGTTCAGATCGGCGTCGATGCTCATCTGCTGGCCGGGCATGCTGTCCAGCGTGAAGCGCGCCGCCACTTCGGCGACCCGCTGCGCGCCGCTGGTCACGACGACGTACTGGATCACGACCAGGATGATGAACACGATCAGGCCGATCACGTAGTTGCCGCCGACCACGTGATTGCCGATCGTGCCGATGACTTTTCCGCCATCGGCGCTGGAGAGGATCAGACGTGTGGCGGCGATATTCAGCGACAGCCGGAACAGGGTGGTGATCAAGAGCAGCGAAGGAAAGGTGGAAAACTGCACCGGCTTTTCCATGTAGAACGTCAGCAACAACACCAGCAGGGCAAGGCTCAGATTCAGCAGCAGCAGAAAATCCAGCAGGCGCGACGGGATCGGTGTGAACAGCACCACCAGAATGCCGATGGTCAGCACCACCAGCGCGATGTCCGCATTCTTGCCCAGCGTTTTTTTCAGCGAATCGAACATCAGGCGACTCCCACAGCGGTCGCATGGCTGCGATTGCGCTTGGCATAGACCCACATCAACAGGCGTGCCGCAGCGGGATAAAACTGTTCGGGAATCTGCATGTCGATGCCGCCCTGGCGGAACAGCGCCCGTGCCAGCGTTTTGTTTTCGATCACCGGTACCTGGTGGCGGAACGCCATCTCGCGCATCAGCTTCGCCAGTTGTCCAGCGCCCTTGGCGACCACCATCGGCGCCGACATTTCGTTGCGGTCGTAGCGCAGCGCAATCGCCAGTCGCGTCGGGTTGGTGATCAACACGTCGGCATTCTTGACGCTGCGCAATGACTTGCTGCGTTTGCGCGCTTCCTTCTGCAATTCGCGAATCTTTGCGCGGATGCGGGGGTCACCTTCGCGCTGTTTATGTTCCTCCGTCACTTCGCGGCGGCTCATCATCATTTTCTTCAGAAAATCGCGGCGCACATAGATCAGGTCGATCAAGGCCAGCGGCAACAGCGCGACCAGGCACCACTTGATCAGGTCGGTGACTTCATCGAGTACGGCGACGGGATATCTTCTGAAATCCGATTGTCCCAGCCCGAACAGCGTGGGCAACACCGAGCGGATGAATAAATAAAGCACCAGTCCCAGAGCGGCGATCTTGAGCGTGCTTTTGAGTCCCTCGACCAGCAGCTTCATGCTGAACAGACGTTTGAAACCCTCGCCCGGGTTGATTCTTTTCCAGTCAGGTTTGAGCGGAAACGTACTGAACACCGGCCCGGTCTGCATGATGTTTGACAGGAGGCCCGCCACCATCAGCAGCAGGAACAGCGGCAGGCAGATCAGCAGCGCCTGCGCGAACAGATGCACCATCCACTGCGTGAATTGTTTCGGCGCAAAGTTGACGAGGCCCGCATTCGAGAGCACGTACTGCCCCAGTTGCAGTTGCCCCTGAATCATGGCCTTGCCCCAGAACGACAGGCCGACCGCCAGCACCAGCAGGATCACAAAGGAATTGATATCCATGCTCTTGGCGACCGAGCCGCGTTCTTTGGCATGTTTCAGTTTGAACTGGGAAGCCTGTTCGCTTTTATTCTGTTCTTCAGCCATTTATCGCACCAGTACCGCTTCCCAATAGCCAAACACCAGACCGAAGATTTTTTTCATCACCGGTTGCATGTAAAGCGTCGCCAGCGCCAGCGTTGAAAGCCCTGCGAGAATCTTGACTGGCACCGACAGGACGAACACGTTCGCCTGCGGCAATACGCGCGAGGCCACCCCCATGCCCACATCGACCAGCAACAGGCAGACCACTGCCGCGCCCACCAGCACCAGGCCGAGGCTGAACATCACACCGAAGTGATGCACGATGGCATCCACGGGCACTTGCGAAAATCCCGATCCCAGCGGGATCAGCGCCAGCGATTTCGTCAAGCCGCGTAATAAAGCGTGATGCGCATCGGCGGCCAGGAACCAGGCAATCGCAAACATGTGGAGCGCCACCCCCAGCAGGGGAGAATTGTTGCGCGTGCTCGGGTCGAGCAGGCTCGACAAACCGAAGCCGATCTGCATGTCCAATACGCGGCCACCCACCATGAAGGCAGAAAATGCCGCCAGCAATCCGAACGCCAGCAGCCCGCCCCAGAACACTTCATGCAGCGCCGCCAGCACCAGATCGAACGGGCTGGACAAATCGATAGTGGAATGCAGATTGAGCGCGGACGCGAGCGCGGCCGAGAAGGCCAGCACCAGCAAGACGCGGATGCGCACCGGCAGACTGCTGCTACCCAGTGCAGGCGTCATTACCAGCACCATGCCGATGCGAATGCTCAGCAGCAGCACCGCGACCAGCCAAGCGGTGGCGATATGCGTAGTCATGCTCGATCCCGTGAGGTGATGTGCATGATCGCGTCAGAAATAGGTGGGGATATTTGTGATCAGCGCCGCAGCAAATCCGAGCACGCGCTTGATCATCCAGGGGCCGAGCAGCACCAGTGCCGCCACCACGGCGGCCAGTTTGGGGATGAAGGTGAGGGACATCTCCTGCACCTGCGTGATGACCTGCAAAATGCTGATCAGCAGGCCGACCACCAGAGCGATGCCCAATATCGGCGCACAAACAAGAACCGAAGTCCACAACATTTGCGACATCAACTGTGTTGCCAAATCCACTGTCATTTTTAACTTCTTTATTTGATTTTGAAGCGCTGCCTTGCAAATCACCCCTTGCTGCGAGCGCATTCTGCCAAGTAATTGCCAGTCAACGCAAATAGTTTACTAAACAAATTCTGATTTCTCTGGATTAGATGTTTATAAATTTTGTTTTCCATTTCACATTTGGGTAATCGTAGTGCTGCGCATGTCGATCTGGTCACCAATTAAAACAATGGCTTAGTTGTTTGGCTGAAGCCTCCAAACAAGCTTTTGAGCCATTGGACGAGATGATGCAGTGCAATGTAAAAATATTAAACAACTGAACACAAAAGAGACATAGGGGCATTAAAAATGACAGCCATCATCAACAGCAACGGACTTGGATTGAGCAACAACCTGTTGGGCGCAACGGGCGGGAATGCGGCGCTGGGGCGCGCAGGCGAGTCGGTCTATGTCAACGGCAGCACCGGCAACCTGGTGGTGCAACGGCAAGACGAATTGCTGCTGGGGGTGGGGCTGGACATTGGTGTAGTACGCACTTACAACAGCCAGGGCCAGTTTGACGGCGACAACAACGACAACTGGCGCATTGGGTTTTACCGTCAGATCAAGAACCTCACCGGCACTGTCAGCACCGCCGGCAGCACCGTCACCCGTGTTAGCGCCGATGGCGCCGAACTGATCTACAGCTTTGACACCGTCAGCGGCAAATACATCAACAAAGATGGTGGTGGCAGCTACGACACCCTGAATTACAGTGGCGGTGAATGGACCTGGACCGATGGCGACAGCCGCGTGACCGAAACCTACGACTGGGTCAGTGGCGTAGGCAAACTACTCAACACCAAAGACACCGACGGCAACACCGTCAGCTACAGCTACACCGGCAATCTGCTTACCGCAGTGACCGATGCCAGCGGCGAGACCACCTACCTCGACTACGACGGCGCCAACCTGACCCAGAGCCGCACCGTCAAAAGCGACGCCACCACCATCACCCGCACCCGTTACGGCTACGATGCCAGCAACCGTCTGACCAGCGTCACCGTTGATCTCAGCCCTGAAGACAACAGCATTGCAGACGGCAGCACCTACGCCACCACCTACACCTACGACGGCAGCAGCACGCGCATCGCCAGCATCAGCCAGACCGATGGTACTAGTGTCAGCTTTGGCTATACCGAGATCAATGGCGTCTGGCATGTCACCCAGATGACCCAAGCGGTCGATGGCAGCAGCCGGATCACCCGCTACGATTACAGCGCCACCACCGGCAGCCAGAACACCAGCGCCGACGCCAACCCGGCAGTACTGTCCACCACCGATATCCAGAACAACAGCGCCAACGCCAACAACGCCATCTTGTTGACTGCCGGCACGCAAAGCAACAGCGCCAGCGCCAACAATGGCGTCCTGTCCACCGCAGGCACCCAGGCGCACAGCGATGCCGCCAACAATGCGGTGCTATCCACCGCCGGCACTCAGAACAACACTGCGGCAGCCAACAACGCCGTCCTGTCCACCAGCGATACACAAAACAACACCGCCAACCGCAACAACGCCGCTCTCACCACGCCCACCACCGGTTGGAAGACCGCCGCCCTGCGTGAAACCCTGAACACTGCGGCCGCCACCAAACCGCAAGTCACCTACGACCAGAACGGCAACGGCATGTCCCTCTGGGCGCTGGGTGCTGACCTGTATGTCAGCTTGTACAGCAAGAACACCGACAGCTGGAGCACCGCCGTCACCCTGGACGGCAGCCTGACCGGCAGCCCCACCTTGCCGCACCTGTCGATGAGCGCCAACGGCAACGCCCTGGTCACCTGGATTCAGAACAACAACATCTATGCACGCCGCTCCATCGGTGGCGTGTGGGATGGCGCCACCACCATTCCGCTACTGGAGAATGCCAGCGGCGCGGCCACCAACCCGGTTGGCGCCATCAACGACGCTGGCCGTGCCATCGTCGTCTTCGCCCAGACCGACGGCACCCGCTACAACTTGTTGACCAACGTCTACAACGGCACCGCCTGGGCTACCGCCGCCACCAATCTGGATGACAGGGGCACCGCCAACACCAATGCGATCGCCACCACCATGGTGCCCAGCATCGCCATCGATGCGCAAAACAACGCTACCGTCCTGTGGCTGCAAAAGACTGGCGCGCAAACCATCGATAGTCTCTACTTCACCCGCTATACCGCCAGCAGCAACACCTGGGCCAACACCAATAGCACCACGCTGGAGAACAGCACTACCGCTGTCACCGCCGCCACGATCGCCTTCGACGGCAATGGCAACGGTCTGGCCACCTGGGTACAGGGCACCAGCCTGTTTGCCAAGGCCTACACCAAAAGCAGCAACACCTGGGGTGCGTCCACCACACTGAGTACCACCATCACCGCCGGCCGCATGCCTTCGTTGAGTCTGAGCAGCAACGGCAACGGCTTGGTGACCTGGATTGAAAGCAATAATGTCTATGCGCGCCGTTATGCGGCGGGGGCCTGGATCGGCACCCTGTCCGAAGCGCTGGAGACGCTGGCTGGCGTTGCCGTCAACCCGGTGGGTTCGATCAACAATGCCGGTCAAGCCGTGGTCGTCTTCGTGCAAAGCGACGGCACCCGCAACAACGTCTATGCCAACCGCTACAGCGGCAGCACCTGGTCTGGCGCCGCGACGATAGAAACCAACAACAATACCGTCGGCACTGCCGTCACCGACACGCCCAGCGTCGCCATCGACGCCAACGGCAACATCAACGCCCTCTGGCTGCAAAAGAATGGCAGCGAAACCAACAACAGCGTCTTCAGCAACCGCTACAACGCCGACACCGCGCCGTACTACACCATCCCCAGCGGCGCCACCTGGAGCAGCATTGCCACCACCCTGTATGGCACCAGCAATGTCGCCACGCAATTGCAAACCGCCCTGGGCAATCCGCCGCTGACGGCCGGCAACCGCTTGACCGGCATGCCCGCGACGCTCAACTACACCACGGTGGTGACGGTGCCGGCGTATTACACCGTCCAGGCAGGCAATACCTGGAGCAGCATCACCCAGACCATTTATGGCACCAACCATGCCAACGCGATTGCCGCTTTGCAGACGGCGCTGGGCAATCCGACCTTAAGCACGGGATTGAAGCTGACGGTGCCGCAGACGCTGAACTACAGCATCCCAATCACCGTACCCGCGTATTACACCGTGCAAGCGGGTGATACCTGGAGCAGCATCACGCAAACGGTGTATGGCACCAGTCATGCCAATGCCATTGCTGCTTTACAAACGGCACTGAACAATCCAGTCCTGAGTACCGGCCTCAAGCTGACGGTACCGCAGACCCTGAACTACGCCACGCCAATCACCGTCGCGCCGTACTACACCGTGCAGGCGGGTGACAGCTGGAGCAGCATTACCCAGACCATTTACGGTACCAATCACGCCAACGCGATTGCCGCCCTCCAGACTGCGCTGGGCAACCCGGCGCTCAGCACCGGTCTGAAGCTGACGGTACCGCAGACGCTGAACTACGACACGCCGATCACCGTCGCCCCGTACTACACCGTGCAGGCGGGTGACAGCTGGAGCAGCATCACCCAGACCGTCTATGGCACCAATCACGCCAACGCGATCGCCGCCTTGCAAGGCGCGCTCGGCAATCCGGCGCTCAATACCGGCATCAAACTGACGGTACCGCAGACGCTGAACTACACCTCCTCCATCACGGTTGCCCCGTACTACACCGTGCAGACCGGCGACACCTGGAGCAGCATCACCCAAACCATTTACGGCACCGGTCACGCCAATGCCGTGGCCGCCTTGCAAAGCACGCTCGGCAATCCCGCGCTCACCACCGGCGCTCATTTGAACGTGTCAACCCCGCTCAACTACAGTGTGGATGTGGTGACCAGCGTTGACATGGTCATGACCGACCCGCTTGGCAACCAGACCACCTACACCAGCGACGCCAATGGCCGCCTGACCCAGATCACGGGTCCCGCAGTGGCAGGTGCCAGCCAAACCATCAGCTACACCTACAACGCCAATGGCGACATCGTCAGCCAGCGCGACGCACGCGGCAATCTTACCCACTACGAATACGACGCCAACGGCAACCAGACCCTGGTGCGTGACGCCCTAGGCAACACCGTCACCCGCACTTACGGCAGCAACAACGAGCTGCTGACCGAAACGATCTACCTGATCCCTGACAGTGACGGTGCCGGTGCCGCACAGCCGAGCCAGCCGCAGACCACGCGCTATGCCTATGACAGCGAGAACCACCTGCGCTTCACCGTAAGTGCCGACGGCCGCGTCAGCGAATATGTGTACGCTGCCCTGGGTACGCGCACCGCGGCGATCGCCTACGCTGGTGGCGTGTACGATGTCAGCGCTTTGGGAGTTGGGGTGCCCCTCAGCGAAACTCAACTGCAAACCTGGGTAAGCACGCAGAACAAAACCAAAACCGAGCGCACTGATTACGCCTACGACTTCAGAGGCCAGGTGAGCACCGTCACCACCTACACCGCCGTCAACAGCAGCGGCGTCGGCATTGTCGATGGCACCCAATCCGTCACCACCTTCGTTTACGACCAGCACGGATTGCTGCTCAAGACCATCGACCCGCGTGGCACGGCCACGACCAGCGACCCGAACGACTACGTCACGACCTATACCTACGATGGCCTCGGCCGCGTCTCAAACACCACCCAATGGGTGAGTGCTACCGAGACCCGTACGAGTCTGAACACGTACACCGACGCGCAGAACAAAGTCACCACCACGCTCGCCAATGGCCTTGCCACGACCAGCGTTTACGATCGTCGCGGTCTGCTGATCAGCATCAGTCAGGCCAACGGTGCCCAGGCCCTCGGCACCACCACCTATCAATACGATGCCGACGGCAGATTGCGCGTGAGCGCCGATCCGCTCGGCAACAAGACCTACGCGCTCTACGATGAAGCCTCCCGCAACATCGCCACCATCGATGCCACCGGCGCCCTGACCGAGAGCGTTTATGACAACGCCGGCAACGTCGTGCAGGTCATCCGCTACGCCACTGCCTTGAGCAGTGCGCAACTTGCCACGCTCACGAACCCTGATGGCAGCCCCGCCAATATCTCGTTAGACAGCCTGTGGTTAACCCGCAGTAGCGATCCGGCCAAGCGCATCACCCGCGCAATTTACGATGCCGCCAACCGCGCGGTCATGACCATCGTCCCGACCGACGCCGTGGCCACCCAAGGCTACGTTACGCGCTCGGTCTATGATGGCGCCGGACGTTTGATCGAAACCATCGCCTACGTCACCGCCGTCACCATCCCTGCCGGCGCCCTCGGCGTGAGCAGCCTCGTGCTCAGCGTCTCGGCCAATGACCGTCATACCCGCTACTTCTACGACAACGGCGGCAATCCGCTTGCCACCCTCGATGCCGAGGGTTATCTCACCGAGTACCAGTACAACGCAGCCGGCGAATCCACCCACAGCCTGCGCTATGCCAAGGCAGCGG
>Ga0209515_10003758_pt1 | contig 21181 bp, 16 predicted proteins | sample Subgroupgradi54m_FD_187454 | JGI IMG/M metagenome (GOLD analysis project Ga0209515, IMG submission 187454) | Subsurface groundwater microbial communities from S. Glens Falls, New York, USA - GMW60B uncontaminated upgradient, 5.4 m (SPAdes)... ...
CCCGCGTGCACGAGCAACACCTCGTCGTCGGAGACGACGACCTCGCCGGGCTCGAGCAACTGGGCGCTGGGCGTGAGCACGAAGCGCTCGTCCGCGGCGCGGCGGGTGATCAGCTGCCGGCGTCGAACGCGAAGGTCGTCGGCGAACGCGCGGCCGGCCGCCGCGGAGCCGCTCGCCATCAGTCCATCGCCGGAGACGCCAGCGCGGCCAGTCCACACCAGGCGGCCGATGGGGTCGTGATTGCCGGGCGCGTACAGCCACAGCTCCAGGGTCATGCGGTCGTCGCCGAACAGCGAGGCGACGTAGCTCGTGCTGCTGCTCGGCGCCGTGCCCCTGTGCAAGAGCGTCACTCTCGGCTGCACGATCAGCGCCGGAGCCTCGGGTGGCGCCAGGGTCGTGCCGCCCGACGCGAGCCCTTGTTCCACTCCGCCGAGCACCTGGGCGGACTCCGCTGCATCGTTCACCCCCAGGGGCGCGGCCACGCGCACCGCCAGGCCCTGGTAGCACCCCAGCGCGTCGACCTCGTGAGCGCGCACATGCCCGAAGGCACAGCCATTCGACATCCACGCGATGGCCACGCCGACGACGGTGCGTCCGATCCTCTGCAAAGCGGTCGACATGCGCCTCTGGCATACAAGGGGCGCGCCAGCCCGAAGGCGTCGCGGAGGGGTCGCCCGCCGCAACGAATTCGCGTCGTTGGCCTTGCCGCGGTCAACTCTCGCGGCCCGGTGTGAACGGAAGTCAACTACGCCGTGGACGTGGTCAGCGCCCGGCGAGGCCATCGATGATCTTGGTGGTGATCTCGTTCAGCGCGGGCGACGTGAGAGTGCACCGCATCTCCGCTTGCCTCCCCTCACCGCCCCGTCGAGACGCGCCGGTGAAATTGACCGTGGACCGGTCGGATCTGTCGGCACGGGCAAAAGCGCTCGCGCCGATCGATCACAGTCGCGACGGTGAGGAGACGTCGCTACGGGCGCTGGCCCTACGGCGTGGCCGCGTCGGGCGCGGGCGTGGGCGGCGGCGGGTTGGTCGGGCCACCGTCGGGCACGCCGGCGTCGGGCAGCGGCGCGGGCGCGGTCCACGAGCCGTCGAAGGCGAGCGAGGGCAGCTCGAGGCAGTCGCCACCCTCGATCATCGACCCGAAGCCCGAGCTCGCCATGGGCGCACCTTCGCGGTTGACCTCGACCAGCCTGACCGTGGTCTCGCCGGTGAGCGGCATGACCGTGCCGGCGAGGCGGCCGGCGACGCCGGGCGCGGTGTTGAACGTGGTGAAGTTGACCACGCCCTTGTCGAGCATGAACAGCTTGTCGCAGGTGGGATGGACGGGACTCCCGTTCGCACCCACCTCGATCGTGTACGTGGTGCACTGCCGGGCCAGGAACACGCAGGCCGAGCATTGCGCCACCCAGTTCTGGAATTCAGTCTGCGTGACCGTGTCGCCACCGGTGATGAGATCGCGGTAGGCCTCGACGTAGAGCAGGTCGCCCGGCGGCGTGCCCACGGCGCCGTTCGCTGTCCACGCGCCCGCCCCGGTGCCGAAGAGATCTTCGGAGCCGCTGGCGGAGAGCGCCGGCGCGCCGGTGAAGGTGAGGGCGCTGCAGACCACCGGTGCCGCGTCGGGCGCGGGCGGCGCCGCGTCGGGCGTGGCCGCGTCGGGCGTGGGTGGCAGGCCGGAATCGGCGACCGCCGCGTCAGGGCCCGCGGCGGCGTCAGGAGCGGCGTTGTTTCCATTCGAGGAACAGGCGGCGAACGTGACCGTGGCGAGCACGGCGGCGAGGGTGGTCCAGCGGGAAGAGATCGACGAAGGTGTCGGAGCGAACATGCCGGGGACTGTTCCCGAGCCTTGCCAGGCAAGTCCAATAACCGGCGCTGATTCGAGATATGGCGCGGGTAAATGGGTGCCTGGCCATGCGGCCGCCATCCGGCTCGAGCAGACGACCGATCGCTCGGTGCCTTCGACCGCGGCCGCGCAGCAGCCGAGGGAGCGGCGATGATCGAACCAGGCTTCGCCACCGAACTGCTGAGCATCATATGATCTCGGAGAAGGACTCACTCGCACGGCCCTCTACGACGAGCTACCCAATGGACTGCACGATGCCTATCTCTACGGCATCAACATCGACTACGAGGCCGAGGAAACCAGGGTCGTCCTGCGCATCAGCGTCGACCTCTCGGACGTCGAGACCGACACGCTGTCGCGCAGGGTCACGCTCTTCTCCTTCGAGAAGGTCGCATACGTGGCCATCGATCCGCCCGCCCGTCCGGGCTTTGCGGCTGGACGACCCGATGGAGATCATCTACGAGACGGGTCAGCCGAAGGGAAGGCCTTGCGCGGCGATGGAATTCGGCCCCGAGTACACGCTGCACACCTTCTACCTCGCGCCCGCCAACGCCTACCTCCGCATCGCTGCGATCTCGCAGTCGTTCGAGTGGGAATGATGTAGTTGTCGGGTTGCCCTGGTCGCGGCGACAGGCGGACTGGGTCGGGCACACGGCATTCGACGGGGCATTCTACAGAATGCCAGTTGTACCGAGCATGCCATTGTCACGTCGTGCGGCCACGCCCGCGCGGAAGATGACGCATCCGGACAGGCTGGGCGCGCGCGACCCGGAGTGCTGCGCGCGCGCCTCACTCGGTCACCTTTGGTTAGCAGCGTGCGCTGGGACTCGTCGCCAGGGCTGCCTAGGCTCGCCACGATGACCAGGCAAACCCGAAGCATGCTCATGGGTGCCGTGCTGGCACTCGTCGCGGGCGCAAGCTGTGCCGATCCGATGGCCGCGCCGGTCGACGACCTGGCCCAGGTGCAGGACCCGATCGTCAATGGCATCAGCGACGTCAACCACCGCTACGTCGTGGGCGTGGGCGGCAACACGCGCGCCTTCTGCAGCGGCACGGTGATCTCGAAGCGCACCGTGCTGACCGCGGGGCACTGCATCGGCGGCGTGCGCAACATCTTCCTCGGCGCGCGCATCAGCGGCGGCATGGGCCAGAAGATCCCGGTGCTGCAGCAGATCCGGCACCCGATGTACGCCGACCTGCCCAACCAGAACGCGACCTACGACCTGGGCATCCTGCAGCTGGGCGCCGACGCGCCCGTACAGTCGGTGCCGCTGCTGCGCGCCACCATGGACAACAGCCCCAAGTACATCGGGCCGTCGCTGGTGTTCGCCGGCTACGGCATCACCTCGGGTGGTGGCGGAGGCTTCGGCACCAAGCGCGTGACCACCTTCCCCATCCAGATCGTGGGCCCGGCGACCGTGGGCGGCTCGTTCGGCGAGCTGCCCGAGACGCTCTTCTACTACGTCGACACCCAGACCATGGGTCGCAGCGCCTGCAACGGCGACTCGGGCGGGCCATCGTTCTTCGTCACCCACGGCGCCGAGACGCTGGCGGGCGTGACGTCCTCGGGCGACGCCGCCTGCACGCTCGACGGCTCCAACCAGCGCTCCGACCAGCCGTACATCGACGGCTTCATCCAGGCGCACATCGACGAGTTCGAGCCGGGCAACCACTGCCGCTCCGACGGCGCCTGCGACGAGAGCTGCAACGTCGACGGCCAGCTCGGCGATCCCGACTGCGCCTTCGCCCATTGCGCGGCCGACGGCATCTGCGCCGAGGCCTGCGTGGCGCCGCTCGATCCCGACTGCGCCGCCATCGCCGCCGACAACTGCGGCGACAACGGCGTCTGCGATCCCAGCTGCAGCGAGGACCCCGACTGCGTGCGTGACTGCGGCGCCGAGGGCAACTGCATCCCGGGCTGCCCGACGCCGGATCCCGACTGCGTGGCGCCCGCGCCCGACGCGGGCACCGATCCGCCCACCCCTGACGCGGGCGTCCCCGGCGACGACGCCGGCGGCGGCGGCGGTGGCGTCGACGCGGGCAACGGCAACGGTGGCGACGTGGGCGCGGGCGGCGGCGGTGGCTGCGGCTGTCGCGTGGGTGGCGCTGGTCATGGCACGCGCGGCCTGCCTCTGTTGCCGATTCCGCTCCTTCTGCTGGCGCTAAGCCTGCGCGCGTTCGTCCAGCGCTTGCGTCTGCGCCGCGCTTGATATCGTCGCCACCATGCGAACATGGTGGCTGATGGCGCTTGCAGCGGCAGGCGGCGCGGGTTGCATCCCGGCCGCGGCCGCAACCTCGATGACGCACACGATCCGCGTGGACGTCACGCCCGGTCACGTCGCCAACTCGTTCCGTCCGCTCACCGCGCTGGGCGCGGGCATCGACCGCCTGCCCACCTTTGCCACCGACAAGCTGTACCAGCCGTCGTTCCTGGCCCAGGTGCTCGCGGCCGGCTGGGGTGCGGTCACCTACCGCCTCAACACCGAGCTGCACATCGAGGCCTGGCACTGGAACCCGAGCGGCACGTGGAGCGACCCGGCCGGCAAGCGCGGTTACTTCACCGGCGCGGCCGCGCCCGGCGCGCAGCCCATCGTGCACTCCTTCGGCTACACCCTGCCGCGCCGCGGCTTCACCCGTAACGAGGGCACCGAGGAGCACGGCTTCTCCCGCCTCACCGACGGCGTCGCCGGCTCGATGTGGAAGAGCAACCCGTACCTCAGCAAGGACTACACCGGCGACGACGAGGCGCTCTTCCCGCAGTGGATCGTCATCGACCTGGAGAAGACCGAGGCCGTCGATACCCTGCAGATCGACTGGGTTGCCCCGTACGCGCGCGCGTACACGGTCGCTTACTGGACCGGCGAGGACGCGATGAAGAAGCCCACCCAGGGCGAATGGCGCGTCTTCCCCACCGGCGACGTGAAGGATGGCCGTGGCGGGCAGGAGCTACGCGTGCTCGCGCCCGCGCCGGTGCGGCTGCGCTACGTGCGCATCGCGATGACCCGCTCGTCGGAGACCTGCGACGCGAGCGTGGCCGCCGACCGGCGCAACTGTGTGGGCTTCGCCATCGACGAGCTGCACCTGGGCACGCGCGACGCCGGCGGCGCGTTCCACGACCTCCTGCGTCACTCGTCCGACCAGCAGCAGTCGGCGACCTTCTGCTCGTCGATCGATCCCTGGCACGACCAGAGCAACATCGCGGACCACGGCGACCAGACCGGCTTCGATCGCTTCTACACCAGCGGCGTCACGCGTGGCCTGCCCGCGATGATCCCGGTCTCGGTGCTCTACGGCATCCCCGAGGACTCGGCCAACCAGATCGCCTATCTGAGGCAACGCGGCTACCCCATCTCGTACGTCGAGCTGGGCGAGGAGCCGGACGGCCAGTACATGACGCCCGAGCACTACGCGCAGCTCTACTTGCAGTGGGCCACGGCGCTGCACAAGGTCGATCCCGAGCTGAAGCTGGGCGGCCCGGTGTTCACCGGCCAGAACGAGGACATCCTCTTCTGGCCCGACGCGCACGGCGACGGCTCGTGGCTGGGCCGCTTCGTCAAGTACCTGAAGGCCAGGGGTCGCCTCGCCGACCTCGCCTTCGTGTCGTTCGAGCACTACCCGTTCGACCCGTGCAAGGTCAGCTGGAAGGACCTCTACGACGAGCCGCGCATCATCCGCCACGTCATCGACGTGTACCGCCGGGACGGCGTGCCCAGGGAGGTGCCGCTCCTCATCACCGAGGTCAACATCGCCTGGCAGTCGTCGCAGAGCTTCGTCGACGCATTCGGCGGCCTGTGGCTGGCCGACTACATCGGCGCGTTCTTCAGCGCGGGCGGCGCGGGTTCGTTCTACTTCCACTACCTGCCCTGGCCGCTCGACCAGGAGTGCTCGAAGACCTGGGGCACCTTCGGCATGTTCAAGTCGAGCCAGGACTTCACCATCCAGCAGCCGACCTCGCAGTACCACGCCACGCGCCTCTTGACCCAGGAGTGGGTGCAGCCGGGCGACGAGCCGCACCGCGTGTTCCCCGTGGCCAGCGACGCCATCGACGCCAGCGGACGCACGGTCGTGACCGCGTACGCGCTCGAGCGTCCCGACGGACAGTGGTCGGTCCTGCTGGTCAACAAGGACCGCGACAGCGCGCACACGGTGCGCGTGGTGTTCGAGAACGCCGACACGCGCGCCGCCGCGTCGTTCGTCGGACCGGTGACCATGACCGTCTTCGGGCCCGAGCAGTACGTCTGGCACCCCCACGGGCCCGACGGCCACGCGGATCCCGACCTGCCGCCCGCCACGCGCCCGCAGCCGGGCGGCCCGGCGGCCGCGTACACATTGCCACCCGCGTCGGTGAGTGTGCTGCGCGGGCGCATCCTGTAGCAGCGTCGGATTTCGCCGCCTGGTCTGCCGTTTCCGGATTGGGGTCCCTTCAGGGAGCTTTCGTACGGCCGTATACGGGAAGTGATGTACCCCGCATTCGCTCTCGTCACCGTCCTCGCCACCGCGCAAGTCCAGGGAACCGTCGTCCAGCGCCACAGCCACTGGCAAGGTGGTCTCATCGTCACCGACACCACGCTGCACGTGGATCACGTGCTGTCAGGCGACGTTGCGAGCGCGCGCGAGATCCAGGTGCGCGAGCTGGGTGGGCAGGTGGACGGTATCGCGCAGGTCGCCTTCGGCGAGGACGAGCTGCCCGCAGGCGACGTCGTCACCGTGCAGCTGGTGCGTGAAGGTACGACCTGGCGCGTGGCGCGCTCGAACGACGAGCATGTGCGCGCCAGCAAGAGCGGCGACGGCGCCGCTCCCGCCGGCGGCTACGTGCGCGCGATGACCGACATCAACAAGGGCTGCAGCGGCCAGACGCCGGTCGAGCTGCACTGGCCCGACGGCGAGACGCACTACGTGATGGACGAGCACGGGCCCCACGGTGTGGACGCGAGCGACGCCGAGATGGCGGTGCACGCGGCCTTCGATGCCTGGGCCAGCGTCGGCTGCTCGTACTTCGGGCTCACCTACGACGGCACGATCGAGCATGCCCAGGTCGGCTACGACGCCAACCGCACCAACCAGAACGTGGTCACCTGGGTGGAAGACGACTGGGAAGGCAAGTCGACCACGCAGGCCATCACGCTCTTGACCTTCAGCTGCAGCGACGGCGTCGTGCTCGACGCCGACATCCTGGTCAACGCCGACAACTTCGACTTCACCACCGATCCCGATCACGACGACGCCAAGAAGCGCGACCTGCAGAACGTGCTGACCCACGAGGCCGGCCACTTCGTCGGCTTCGCCCACAGCCCGGATCCCGAGTCGACCATGTACGCGACCGTGAAGGCCGACGAGACGCAGAAGCGCGACCTGACCGCCAGCGACGTCGCCGGCATGTGCGAGGCCTACCCGCTCGAGATCGGCCCGCAGAGCGCCGCGTCACCCGCTCTGAGCGGCTGCAGCGTCGCCGCCGGGCGCGCGAATCACGAGCAAGATCGCGCTGTTCTGGCCGCGTTCGTGCTGCTGGCGGGGTTTTTCGCGCGCGCCCTCAAGTCTCGTGCACGGCGGTCGAACCACGCCTCATGATTCGAGGCCTGGATGCCGCCGCGAGCGGCATGCAACGTCAGCTCGCGCGCTTCGAGCGCGCTTCCGAGCGCATCGCCCAGCCACCCGGCAGTGGGGGCGACCTGGTCAAGGACACGGTCGAGCAGATCGACGCCAAGGCGGCGTTCTCGGCCAACCTGTCGGTGATCCGCACCGCCGACGAGATGCTCGGCACGCTCATCAACATCAAGATCTGAGCTGAACGTGCCGCGGGTCACACCGGATCGGCGGCCGGTCCGGTACAACTCTACCCATGAGCTGGAAGGGTCGCCTGGTTGTCCTCGGTCTGTGCGCGGTCGCGTCGCTCGCTGCGTGCACGCCCGAGCTGGAGCTGAACGACGACGTGGATTCGCTCGAGCGCGACGTCCAGGAGCTGGACTGCACGCGCGACACCGAGGCCAACCTCACGGTGGACGGCAACCCCAACCGAGGCCCGTGCCAGAGCTGCCACACCGGTGGCGGCGGCGACAGCTTCCAGGTCCAGCCGATCCTCAAGCCGTAGTCTCGCCCGCCGTCCCGCCTCATTTCACCATCTGACACGCCGGTGCACGAAGGCTTCCCCGACGGCCCATCCTGAGGCAGCCTTGGCTCGTGCTCACGCGCCGTCATCCTGTCCTTGCGGCCTGCCTGGCCGCATCCCTGCTCGGCTGTAGCCCGCGCCCGCCCGCGGCCCACGCGCCTGGGCCGCCTGCACCTCCGCCGGGCGGCACACCGTCAGCGGGGGCGCCGGCTGACCTCAGCCTGACCGCGCTCAGCGATGGTCAGCACGTGCTCGGCTTCACCGCCAGGACGGTCTACCTCGACGCCACCGACCAGCCCATCGGCGCGCGCTTCGTTCACGACGGCACCGGCTTCGTGTTCGACTACCTGCGCATCGAGTCGGCGCCGCAGGGCTTCATGTGGGTCAACAGCCTGCCCACCTCTGACATGGGCGAGCCGCACACGCAGGAGCACCTCTTGCTCGGCAAGGGCGACCACGGGCGCCGCCTGGGCAGCATCGAGACCATGGCGCTGGGCGAGTCGAGCGCGTTCACCGAGCAGTGGCGCACCTGCTACCACTTCAACACCGTGGCGGGTCCCGAGGCGTTCTGGACCATCTTCGACGCGCAGCTCGATGCCCTGCTCAACCCCGACTACTCCGACGAGGAGGTCCGGCGCGAGGTCGCCCACTACGGCGTGACCACCGACCCCGACGGCACCCTGCACATGGAGGAGAAGGGCACCGTCTACAACGAGATGGTGCGCACCTACGAACAGGCCAACCAGCTCGAGTGGCGCGCCGGCCTGCACCTGGTCTACGGCGCCAAGCACCCGCTGGCGTACGAGTCGGGCGGGCGGCCCGCCGACATCCGGCGCATGACCGCCAAGGACATCCGCAGCTTCCACGACCGCAACTACCACCTGGCCAACATGGGCATGATCGGCGCGTTCCCGCAGACCATGCCGCTGGCCCAGGTGCTCACGCGCACCGACGCGCTGCTGAACAAGCGCGCCGGCCGCAAGGGTCCGGTGGCCTCGATGGCCAGCGCGCCCGCGCCTGCGCCCGCCGCCGCGGGCAGCATCGCGGTCACCGAGTACCCCTACCAGGACGGCAAGGCGCCCGGCGCGCTCATGCTGGTGTGGCCGGCGACGCGCAAGCTCGACGCCGGCGAGCTGACCCTGCTCGAGCTGTTCATGGAGTCGGTGGCCGGCGACGAGAGCACCAACCTGTACAAGCTCTTCATCGACAGCAAGACGCGTCACCTCGACCTGGGCGCGTCGGCGGTGGGAGCGACGGTGAGCCACGACCAGGGCGCGCCCGTGTTCGTCGAGCTCGAGCAGGTGGGCACCGGCTACCTCGACGAGGCGGGCGCCCGCAAGGTGCGCGCCGAGGTGCTGGCCGAGCTGGCACGCATCGCCGCGCTGCCCGCGGGTGATGCCGAGCTGCTCGCGCTCGACGAGCGCGTGCGCAGCCGCCTGGTCGAGAAGCGGCGCGACCTGATCAAGCGCCTCAACACGCCGCCCGGCTTCGGCTTCCGCGCCTCGCAAGGCGAGTGGATGCAGCTCCTGCTCGACATGGAGGACGTGTCGGGCTTCCGCAAGTCGCTCACGCTCAAGCCGCAGCTGCTCGAGATCGAGCAGCTGCTCGCCGGCAAGGACAACCCGTGGACCGCGCGGCTGGCCGCGTGGGGCCTCAACAGCGAGCCGTTCGTGGTGGTCTCGCGCCCCAGCCCCGACGAGCGCGCGCGCCTGGATCGCGAGCGCGGCGAGCGCATCGCTGCCGAGACCGCGCGCGTGGTCAAGGCGTACGGCGCCGCCGACGCCGGCGCGGGTCTGCGTCGCTTCGCCAAGGACTACGACGCCACCACCAAGCAGCTCGAGGAGAGCGCGCGCTCCACCTCCATGCCGCCGCTGGTCGACGCGCTGCCCATGACGCTCGACGACGGCCTCGACTTCCACCAGCACGACGTGGGCGGCGTGCCCGCGGTCAGCTCGACCTTCCCGGGCACGACCGCGGGCATGGTGGGCGTGGCCCTGCGGCTCGACGGTGTGCCGGCCGAGCTGCAGCCGTACCTTTACATGCTGCCCATCCTGCTCACGCAGTCGGGCGTGATCATCGACGGCAAGCCCGTGCCCGCCGACGAGGTGCTCGAGCGCCAGCGGCGCGAGGTGCTGGGCGTGAAGGCCGAGATCCAGAGCGACGTGCGCACCGGCCGCATCGAGCTGGTGCTGACCGGGCAGGGCATCGACGTCGACGAGACCCGGCGCGCCATCGGCTGGATGGTGCGTCTGCTGTCGTCGCCCGACTGGCGCGCGGCCAACCTGCCGCGCCTGCGCGATCTCGCCGATCGCAACGCGCAGCAGCTGCGCACGGTCATGCAAGGCCCGGAGGAACGCTGGGTGCAGGGGCCGCGCGACGCCTACGAGCGCCAGCGCTCGCCCGTCTACCTGCACGCGCGCTCGCTCTTGACCGCGGCGCACGACGCGCACCGGCTGCGCTGGATGCTGCTCGATCCCGGCGACGCGCGCGTGCGCGACGAAGCCGCGCGCTTCCTCGACAAGCTGGCCGAGGCGCCCGCGAGCAACCCCGAGCGCAGCAAGCTGCTCGCCATCGCCACCGGGCTGACCCAGCCGCAGGCCAAGGGCAAGAGCAAGCCGGACGCGGCCGCGGCTCGCTTCGCGCCGCCCGCCCGGGCCAGCAAGGCGGCGCTCGCGCTGCTCAAGGAGGCAGGCAAGGACCTGACCGTGCTGGTGCCCGATCTGCCCGACGCCGCCCTGGCCTCCGACTGGGCCTACCTGTGCCGGCAGATGGCCGCGGATCTGCGCCGCGGCGTGCCCGCCACCCTGGCCGCGCTGGCGCAGCTGCGCACTCAGGTGGTGCGCGCCAAGGGCGCACGCTTCTTTGTCATCGGCTCGGCCCAGACGCAGAAGGCCATCGCGCCCGACCTCGACACGCTGGTGGCGGCGCTCGGCGACGGTCCGGCCCCGGTGCCGGTGGGCGACGGTCCGCGCAGCATCGACAACCGCCTGCTGGCGCGCCAGCCGGGCGCGAGCAAGCCGGTGTTCGTGGGCCTGGTCGACCCGGCCACGCAGAGCGGCGTGTTCGTGCATGTGGCGCCCGCGCCCGGCTACCTCGACACCGGCGAGGACGCGCTGCTCGACTACCTGGCCTCCAACCTCTACACCGGCCACGGCGCGCACAGCCTGTTCATGAAGACGTGGGCGGCCGGCCTGGCCTACTCCAACGGCGTGCGCGTGGCCCTGCGCCAGGCGCGACTCACCTACTACGCCGAGCGCTGCCCCGAGCTGCCCCAGACCATGCGCTTCGTCATCGGCGAGCTGCACAAGGGCAAGCCCGACGCGTCGATCGTGAGCTACGCGCTCGCGGGCGCGTTCAACTCGCGCGTCGCCTCCACCTACGAGGATCGCGGCCAGTCCATGGCCAGCGATCTCGCCGACGGGCTCACGCCCGAGAAGGTGCGTCGCTTCCGCGAGGCGCTCATCGCCATCAGCAAGCGGCCGGGCCTGGTCGGCGATCTGGCGGCGCGCTTCGGCAAGGTGTACGCGCGCGTGCTGCCCGGTTACGAGCCGGGCTGGAGCGCTGCCGCCGACGCGGTCTACATGGTCATCGGTCCCGACGCGCAGCTGGACGCCTGGCAGAAGTACCTGAGCTCGTCGGTGGGCAGCGATGCGAAGCTGTGGAAGCTGTACCCGCGCGATTTCTGGATTCCGGCCACCTCGAAGTAGAAGCTCGCAAACCCGTGTGCGCGGGCCGCGCGCTGTAGCCATTCCGCCCCATGAGGGCGGACTCCTACACCGGCGCCGTGCGCTGTCTGCCGCGCTGGCTTCGAAAATCGATGCCCGTAAGCGCGCGTAAGCACGCTGGCGTCGTCGATACTCGTAGGACGCTCACCGACCTGCACGAACGGCCCGGATGGCACCGTTCTAGCAAAACCTGGCAAGGTGAGGACGCTGCGTTCTGATGTGACCCGACGACTGCTCCCCTTGCTACCGGCGCTCGTGCTGAGCTTCGCCGCGATGCGCGGGGCCTCCGCCCAGGAGTGGGTCGGCACCGAGGTCTCGGCGGCCGTGCCCACGGTCGTCATGGGCTCGAGCGCGGCGCGCATGAGCTCGCTGGGCGAGGTCGAGACGATGGTGCGCGCGCCTCGCTTCGCCGTCTGCGATGCCGACGGCTCGGAGTTCTGCAGCGGCCTGCACGCCACCGGCGTGGCCATGAACCTGTACCCGCACTGGAAGCTGCACCTCAACCTGCCGGCGCACTTCTCGCTGCAGGGTCATATGTGGAGCATGTCGCACGAGGCCGTCGATCTGACCCTGCGTCAGGCCATCGTCGGGACCACGCTGCGTCACGTCAGTGGTCGCGACTGGTACGAGCTGGGCGTGGGCATGGCCGAGCGCGCCGAGGCGGAGCACACGCACGGCGAGGGCGCGGGCGGTTGCGACCCCGGGCCGGTCAGGCCGGCGCTGCTCGCGGGCGTGGGCACCTGGTTCAACGCCGGCAACCACATGTTCTTCGACCTGCGCGTGAGCGGCGGCGTCGACGTGGGCGACGCGAGCCCGGACGTCTTCCACGCCAACCTGGTGCTCGCCTTCCTCTGGCAGTAGCCGGGGCCGCACCCAGGTTGTAGCTCGCGCACTTCAGGCAGGAGACTCCATCCCCCGCGCCGCCGCGTGCAAGCCAGCGGAATCATTCGCGCGCGGCCTGGCACCCTTCTGGCACAACCCGGCAGGACCGGATGCTGCGCCTGCTCACCATTCGCCTCGCGGTGCTTGCGATCGTCCTCCTGGGCGGCGCGAACATCGCCTCGGCGCAGGCGGTCATCCTGGGCTCGACCGGCGTGGCTCAGCTGCACCTCGAGCAGCCCACGCCCGGGCGGACGCTGCGCGCGCCGCGCTTCGCGGTCTGCGATCCGAAGGGCGACGACTGCCGCGGTCTGCACCCGTACCAGATCAAGATGGAGATCTTCCCCCACTGGGAGCTGCGCGTGCCGCTGCCCGCGGGCTTCATGCTGACCAACCACAACTGGACCATGGAGCACGACGCGGTCGACCTGTCGCTGCGCCAGGCCATGATCGGCGGCACGGTGAGGTATCAGCACAGCGACCTCTTCTGGACCGAGCTGGGCACCGCCATGGCCGAGCGCTCGCTGTCGCGGCCCGAGGAATCCGACTTGCTCGCCAGCGGCGACGTCGGACACATGGGCATCGCGCTGCTCGCCGGCGCGGGCGGCTGGATCCACCTGAGCGAGCACATGGAGCTGGATCTACGCCTGCGTGGCGGTGTCAGCCTCGGTGACGATCGCGCCACGCGCGTGTACCACGCGAACCTGGTGGTCTCCTTCGGCTGGCGTTAGCTCGGCGACCTGCCTACGCTGTCGCGCATGGGCAACGACGACGAGCTGGGCAGGCTCGACGCGTACTGGCGCGCCGCGAACTATCTCTCCGTCGGGCAGATCTACCTGCTCGACAACCCGCTGCTGCACCGACCGCTCGAGCGCCGCGACGTCAAGCCGCGCTTGCTCGGCCACTGGGGCACGACGCCGGGGCTGAACTTCCTCTACGCGCACCTCAACCGCATCATCAAGAAGCACGGGCTCGACATGATCTACGTGTGCGGCCCGGGCCACGGCGGGCCAGCCATGGTCGCCAACGCCTGGCTGGAGGGCACGTACAGCGAGCTCTACCCCGAGGTCTCGCTCGACGAGGCAGGCATGCAGCGCCTGTTCAAGCAGTTCTCCTTCCCGGGCGGCATCCCCAGCCACGTCGCGCCCGAGGTGCCCGGCTCGATCCACGAGGGTGGCGAGCTGGGCTACGCGCTCTCGCACGCGGCCGGCGCGGCCTTCGACAACCCCGACCTGATCGTCGCCTGCATCATCGGTGATGGCGAGGCCGAGACCGGGCCGCTCGCGACCTCGTGGCACTGGAACAAGTTCCTGCACCCGGCCCGCGACGGCGCGGTGCTGCCCATCCTGCATCTCAACGGCTACAAGATCGCCGGGCCCACCGTGCTGGCGCGCATCCCGCGCGAGGAGCTGGCCAGCTACTTCGTCGGCCTGGGCTACCGGCCGCACTTCGTCGAGGGCTCGCAGCCGCGCGCGGTGCACGAGCAGCTGGCCGCCACGCTCGAGACCGTGCTCGACCAGATCCGCGAGATCCAGGCCGACGCGCGCGCCGATCGGGGCGAGCGGGCGCGCTGGCCGATGATCGTGTTCCGCACGCCCAAGGGCTGGACCGGGCCCAAGGTCGTCGACGGCAAGCCGGTCGAGGACACCTGGCGCGCGCACCAGGTGCCCATCGACAAGGTGCGTGACAACCCCGAGCACCTGGCCCTGCTCGAGCGCTGGCTGCGCAGCTACAAGCCCGAGCAGCTCTTCGACGAGCGCGGCACGCCGCGTGCCGAGCTGCGCATGCTGGCGCCCGCGGGCGCGCGGCGCATGTCGGCCAATCCGCACGCCAATGGCGGCCTGTTGCTGCAGCCGCTGCACATCCCCGAGATCGAGCGTTACGCGGTCAAGGTGGAGTCGCCGGGCACGAGCACGGCAGAGGCCACGCGCGAGCTGGGCAAGCTCCTGCGCGACGTCATGCGCATGAACCAGGCGGCCAAGAACTTCCGTCTCTTCGGCCCCGACGAGACGTCGTCCAACCGCCTCGACGCGGTCTTCGACGTGACCGCCAAGGCGTGGGTGGCCGAGACCCTGCCCACCGACGAGCATCTCTCGCGCGAGGGACGGGTCATGGAGATGCTGTCCGAGCACACCTGCCAGGGCTGGCTCGAGGGCTACTTGCTGACCGGGCGCCACGGTCTGTTCTCCTGCTACGAGGCCTTCACCCACATCGTTGACTCGATGTTCAACCAGCACGCCAAGTGGCTGAAGGTGACGCGGCACATCCCGTGGCGGCGGCCCATCGCGTCGCTCAACTACTTGCTCACGTCGCACGTCTGGCGCCAGGACCACAACGGCTTCTCGCACCAGGATCCCGGCTTCATCGATCATGTGGTCAACAAGAAGGCGGAGATCATCCGCGTCTACCTGCCGCCCGACGCCAACACGCTGCTGTCGGTGGCCGACCACTGCCTGCGCAGCAAGCACCACGTCAACGTCATCGTGGCTGGCAAGCAGCCGGCCTTGCAGTATCTGGATTTCGACGCGGCGGTGAAGCACTGCGCCGAGGGCCTGGGCATCTGGCCGTGGGCGTCCACGGATCGCGGCGGCGAGCCCGACGTGGTGCTGGGCTGCGCGGGCGACGTGCCCACGCTCGAGATCCTGGCCGCGGCGGCGATCCTGCGCCGCGCGCTGCCCGACCTGAAGGTGCGCGTGGTCAACGTGGTCAACCTGATGCGTCTGCAGCCCGAGCGCGAGCACCCCAACGGGCTCTCCGACGTCGACTTCGACGACCTGTTCACCGTCGACAAGCCGATCATCTTTGCCTACCACGGCTACCCGTGGCTGATTCACCGGCTCACCTACCGGCGCAAGAACCACGAGAACCTGCACGTGCGCGGCTACAAGGAGGAGGGCACGACCACCACGCCCTTCGACATGGTGGTGCGCAACGACATGGACAGGTTCCACCTGGTCATCGACGTCATCGATCGTCTGCCCCAGCTGGGCGCCAAGGCCGCGTACCTCAAGCAGGAGCTGCGCGAGAAGCTGGTCGAGCACAAGCGCTACATCGAGACCCACGGCGAGGACATGCCCGAGGTGCGCGAGTGGAAGTGGCCGGGATGAAGCACGCGTAGAATGAGGCGGCGATGAAGCCCGTCGATCCGATGCAGACGACCGTGCCCAACACGCTCGGGGGCGCGCCCAGCGAGGCCAGCACGCGCGCCGACGACGGCGGCATCGGCGTGGGCGACACGCTGGGTCGCTACCGGCTGACCGCGCGCATCGGTCACGGCGGCATGGGCGTGGTGTTCGCGGCGCACGATCCCGAGCTCGACCGGACGGTGGCGGTCAAGCTGCTGCGCGCGGGCACCGCGCAAGCGCCCGCGCAGGAGCTGCGCCTGCGCCGCGAGGGCCAGGTGATGGCCAGGCTGTCGCACCCCAACGTGATCCGGGTCTACGACGTGGGCGTGACCGCAGGCCGGGTGTTCGTGGCCATGGAGTTCGTCGATGGCGGCACGCTGGGCGAATGGCTGGTCGCCACGCCTCGCTCGCTCGAGGACATCCTCGACCACTTCATCAAGGCTGGACGCGGCCTGGCGGCGTCGCACGAGACGGGCCTGGTGCACCGCGATTTCAAGCCTTCCAACGTGCTGGTCGGCCGCGACGGACGCGTGCTGGTGACCGATTTCGGCCTGGCCCGACCGAGCGCGGACGGCGACGAGCTGCGTCCCGAGCCGATCAGCGGCGCGGCGGTCCTGCGCACGGTCACGCGTGCGGGCGGGCTGGTCGGCACGCCGGCGTTCATGTCGCCCGAGCAGCACCATGGCAGGACCGTCGACGCCCGCGCCGATCAGTTCAGCTTCTGCGTGGCGCTATGGCAGGCGCTCTACCGCGCCGCGCCCTTCGCGGGCGACAGCTGGGAGGAGCTCTCGGCGTCGACGACGCGCGGGCAGGTGCAGGCGCCACCCGCGGGCGCGAACGTGCCCGCGCACGTGCACGCGGCGCTGCTGCGCGGGCTGCAGCCCGAGGCGAGCGCGCGCTTCGCCTCGATGCACCAGCTGCTCGCCGCGCTCGAGCACGATCCACGCCGCGTGCGGCGGCGCCGCCTGCGCACCGCCGCGCTGCTGGTGGGCGTGCTGGGTGCGGGTTTCGCCGCCGCGTGGATGCTGGCGCGCGGTGAGGCTGCGCAGGCGGCCTGTCCATCGGCTGCGCCGCGTCTTCAGCCGGTGTGGAACGACGCGCGCAGGAGCGCCATGAACGCGGCGTTCGTGGCCACCGACAAGCCATTCGCCCAGAGCAGCTACACCGCGGTGACGAAGGCGCTCGATGCCTACGCCGGCAGCTGGGCGACGCTGCACACCGAGGTCTGCCGGGCCACGCGCGTGCGCCACGAGCAGTCGGAGGACGCGCTCGATCTGCGCATGGACTGCCTGGGCCGGCAGCTGCAGGAGCTCGACGCGCGCGTCGAGCTGTTCGTACACGCCGACGCCAAGGTCGTCGAGCGCGCCCTGCAGGTGGTCGCGGGACTGCCGGGTCTGGACGGGTGCAGCGATTTGGCCGCGCTGCGCGCGCCGGTGCGGCCACCGGCCGATCCGGCCGTGCGCGCCCAGGTCGAAGAGATCCGTGGGCTGGTGGCGCGTGCCCACGTGCTCAAGACCGCGGGCAAGTACGAGGACGGGCTGGCGCTGGCCCTGCCGCTGCTGGCTCGCACGCACAGCCTCGGCTACCGTCCGCTCGAGGCTGCCGCGCTCGGCGTCGTGGGCGAGCTGCAGTACCGTCACGGTGAGCACAAGGCGGCCGCGGTCAACCTCGTGGATGCCACCATCGCGGCGCGAGCCGGCCGCGACGCGGTCGTGGAGACCAACACGTTGGCGGTGCTGGTCTGGCTGGGCGGCGAGTCGGGCCGCTACCAGGAGGCGCACGAGTGGGGCCGGCGCGGCTTGGCCGCGTTCGAGGCGACCGACGGCAGCAACCAGCGCGGGCTCGGCTACCTCCTGCTCGGCCTGGGTACGCTCGCCGCCATCGAGGGCAAGTTAGACGAGGCACTCGTCTACGACCAGCGTGCGCTGGCCATCTACGAGAAAGCCGGGACCTCGAGTCTGGATACGGGCAACGCGCTCGAAGCCGTGGCGCGCGTGTATGGCGACATGGGCAAGTACGACGAGACGGAGCGCTACATCCGGCGCGCGCTGGCCATCTACCGGCAGACCGTCGGTCCCGAGCATCCCTACGTGGCCTCGGCGCTGTTCAACCTGGCCTTCGCGATGGGAGGCCAGGGCCGGTTCGATGAGGCTGTGGAGGGTTACCGCCAGACCGTGGCGATGTGGGAGCGCACGCTCGGGCCCGAGCACCCGCGCCTGTCCATCCCGCTGACCAACATCGGCGCCAACCTGATGGAGGAAGGCAAGCTCGACGAGGCGCTGCCCTATCTGCAGCGCGCCCTCGCAATCGCCGAGAAGAACAAGGGGCCCGAGCATCCCGACGTGGCCCTGGCGCTGCTCAATGTGGGTGACCTGCGCCGCCTGCAAGGTCACGCCGACGAGGCCATGACGAAGTACGGACGCGCCGTGGCCATCTACGAGAAGGCATTCGGAACGCAGTATCCGTACCTGGCGTTTGCCTTGACCGGCATGGGGCAGGTCGAGCTGGGGCGTGGTTCGCCGGCGCGCGCGCTGCCCTTGCTCGAGCGGGCGCTGAAGATTCGCGAGCTGCAGTCGGGTGACACTTCGGCACTGGCGGACACTCGCTTCACTCTGGCGCGTGCGCTGTGGGCGGCGGGCGGGGATCGGAAGCGCGCCAAGGACCTGGCCATGAAGGCGCGCGAAGGCTTCGCGGCGACGCCGCAGCGCAGCAAGAAGGCGCTCGCCGAGGTCGACGCGTGGCTGGAGGAGCGGGCGGGACGGTAGCGGCCGGAGGGTAGAACCTGCCCGGAAGTTCAAGCGCCGGCCGGCATTCTTGGTTCGCACTGCCTGAGTCGCCTCGCGCTGGCAGCGAACCAAGGTGCGCCTGGTCAGCGGTTGAAGTGGCCGTAGGGGGGCGCCGGGGGCGGGGCAGGCAGCGGCGCGCTGACCTTGCCTAGGGCGCGGGGCGCGACCGGCGCGGTCGCCTTGGTCCTGGTGGTGTGCGCGAGCAGCGCGCTCGCGTTCGTCTTGCGGTGCATCGTCGCGTTCGTCTTCGCGTTCGTCTTCGTCACGACCTGGGTGCTGTTCTTGGCCAGAGGAGCGCGCATCCGGGCCAGCGCGGCGAGGGCGGAGCGATCGTGGCTGGCGCGCGCCGTGCGCAGCGTGGGCGCGCTGGCCAGCCCGGTCACCGGCGTGGTGGTCGGACGCGGCAGGTCGGGAGGAGGTAGCACCTGCGCCTCGGCAACGTAGGGTGCGAAGCGTGCGAACGGCGCGAGCGGCGAGTACGACGCCAGCGGCACGGAGGGTACGACGGGCGCGGTCGGCACGATCGGCGCGGGGGCAGGCGCCTGCAGCGCGGGCGCGGGCGCGGGCACGGCCGTGGCGACGCGCGCGTGCGGCGCACGCACGACGATCACCGCAATCGCCACCAGCACGATGACCGAGATCGCGCTGCTCGCCAGGAGGACGATGCCCTTGCGTCTCGACGCGCGGCGCTCGAGCTCCGCTCCATCGTCAGCCTGCGGCTCGCTGTCGAACCACGCCTCTTCGCGCGCCGACAGGCCTTCGGGTGGCGTAGGTGGCATGGACTCCTCCTGCTTCGAATGTCAGAGCAAGCCTACGCCCACAGGGGCCTGCATGCACTCGTCGAGGCAGGGGACGAACGTGCGTCTGCCAGCACCGGGTTCGTTCGACGTCACGGCGCGTTCGTCGGACCTAGTCGCAGATGGGCAGGTTGCCGTCGGGCTCGTTGTTGCCTCCGCCCTGGAAGTAGACCTCGTTGACCCAGCCCCACCGGCCGTTGTCGGCCATCGTCAACGCCCACCAGTTGTTGTAGTAGCCGTTCACGGTCGTGCGGTCGCCGTACGCCTGGCAGTGGTACCAGTTGGTGTGCGAGCCCGAGTGGTCCATTTGACCGACCGGGCTGTTGACGCCTCCCGTGTAGTTCTTCATGACCGGAATCCTGCCGTTCGGGGACCAGTCCGGGCAGTAGCGCACGTAAACGCCCTCCCCGCTGTGCCAGAACTCGGCGCCGCACGGACGGTCGTCAGCGGCAGAGGCTCGACCGGGAAGGCAGAGGATGATGCCTGCGAGAACGATGACGGTATAGAAAGCGCGCATCTTGGTCTCCTGGCCTAACCGCACGTGATGGGGATGTCGCCCGCCGTTCGGTAGCAACTGAACGAGTAGTAGGCCGGCAGGTTGGTCATGTTGCGATACCCGGCATGGTCGACGCATTGAAAGTTGCCGGTGCAATTCCTGGTCCTGTAGAAGACGCAGATTTCGGACGGCGTTCCCGCAGTCGACGAATACAGATGGTTGACGTACCACGCCGGCATCTCGTTGCATCCGCATGACGCGGTCGCGAGATGATCGCCTTCGCCGCGAAAATTCGTGCGGTCGTACAGGTCAATGCTTGCTTGAGTGCCGCACTGCCACCCGGACCTCAGGCTCGCCTGTGGCTGCGTGGTTGTCGCGGCCTGCGGGCTTGCGGAGACCTGCTCCACGTCGTCCTGGATGGCGACCTGCTCTTCCGGGGTGGGCGGCTCCTCGGCGCAGGCCGTGGTGAAAAGGGTGAGAGCCAGAATGGCCGAGCTGATGATGCCGGTGAAATGCGTCTTGATCATGTGCGCGTCAGCGCCCTGTGGCGCCCTCCTCACCTGGAGGAGGACGAGCGCGCGAAATGTCGCAGCGCCATCTCGCAAGCTGCCGAGATGCTTCTATTCTTGCTCGACCAGCGTCACGGGACGACGGGCGCGACCGGCACGCGCTCCCAGCTGAACACCGCCGCGCTGCGCGCGTCGACGCTCAGACGCAGGTACTCGAAGGGCAGCGTCTCGCCGTGCACGACGATGCGCGTGACGTTCGGGGCGGCCGTCACCACGTGGTGCACGGGGTCGCCGTGCTCGAAGGGACGGTCCTCCTTGTACACGTGCGAGTCGCCCTGGATGAGCAGCACCGGCTTGCCGAAATCGGCGGCCAGGTCGGCGAAGACCTGCGCGATGGGATCGAAGCCGTCGAGCGGCGCGCCGTCCCAGATGTCCGCCTGCATGAAGATGACCACGCCGCGCGCGTGGGTCAGCTCGGCGGCGGCGAAGGCCTGCACCAGCCAGGCCACGTTGGCGTCGGTGCGGCGGTCCCACTCGGCAGTACGGCGCGCGGGATCGTCGACCAGCGTATCGGTGTCGTCGTCGGTGAACCAGGGCACGAGGTCGTTGTTCGAGCCGGGCACGTTCACGGTCGCGAAGACCACGCGCGCCTGCGTCCACAGCACGTTCTCGACGAACTCGTGCCACCACGGCAGCCACGACTGCGAGAAGACCAGGCGCGGCTCGCCCAGGGTCAGGCCGGGCACGGGGAAGAACAGGTCGCGCACCTTGGCCAGGCGCTCGAGCGGGTCGAACTTGCCCGCCTTCTTGCGGTGGCAGTCGGTCCACTCGTTGTCGCCAGGCGTGTACACCAGCGGCTCGAGGAAGCGATCGAACTGCACCAGGATGGCGTCGAAGTAGCTGTCGTCGCAGCGGCTC
>Ga0209515_10003759_pt1 | contig 21178 bp, 17 predicted proteins | sample Subgroupgradi54m_FD_187454 | JGI IMG/M metagenome (GOLD analysis project Ga0209515, IMG submission 187454) | Subsurface groundwater microbial communities from S. Glens Falls, New York, USA - GMW60B uncontaminated upgradient, 5.4 m (SPAdes)... ...
ATTTCTTCGTGATAAGATTCGTAAAAATAACCCCGTGGGTCTTCGAAGACCGTAGGTTCAATCAAGATCACGCCGGGAATTTCCAGTTCAGTGAATTTCATAGGAGCTGATTTTCCTTGGAAGGAGATTTTATAGTAAAAAAGTCTTAATTCAAGTTATAATCTTGCTATGTTTTCCTTCCAAAGTCTTCAAAACGCGAGGCTCCTTTTCTTCGTGACGGCGTTGGGATCTCTTGGTGTTTTGGAATCTTTACGGCCGGTGAGAGTGTGGCAGGCTCCGCGGTGGAAACGGTGGGGGTTTCATGCTGCGGTGAGCATTGTGAATACGATCTTAACCAGGCTTACCGTTGCGTTTCCGCTTTTTTTTCTGATGGATTTTCTGCAACAGCATTCATGGGGACTTTCTCATATGTTTGGATTGAGAGGGGGTTCCGAAGTGCTGACTACTTTTATTCTCTTCGACGGGCTTGACTATTGGTGGCATCGTTGGAATCATCAAGTGCCTTTTTTGTGGCGTTTTCACAGAGTGCATCATGTGGACACGCACGTGGATGTGACCACCTCTCTGCGCTTTCACCCCGGCGAGCTTTTTCTCTCTTATTTCGCGAAAACGATATGGATATTTTTTTGGGGGCCTTCGATTTTAGGATACCTCCTATTTGAAACGGGAATTTCTGCCTACTCCCAGTTTCATCATTCCAATATAGATTTTTCAGACCCGTTGGAAAGAAAACTCCGGTGGATTCACATGACGCCGCGCGTTCACGCGAGCCACCACACCGTCAGCCTCCGAAGCCGCGATGCAAACTTTTCGACTATTTTTCTGGTTTGGGATAGAATCTTCAAGACGTTTCGTGAACCTGATTTTGAAGAGATGAAGCAGTTGGGTTTACCGGAGGGGCGCGATACCTATCTTTCGCCGCTTGAATTTCTGACCGCTCCTTTCAAAAGGCAAACCGGGACTGAGATGGGAGAAGGGAGATGATCTATGCCGGGAAAATCAGATGAACTCATTAAGAAAAAATGCCTTCCCTGTGAAGGGGGTGTGCCTCCGCTGACGAAGGAGAAAGTCGCGGAATATCTTCAGGATCTCAAAGATTGGTCCTTGAGCGCCGATGGGAAGTCGATTCGCGCTGAATATCAAATGAAAAACTTTGTCGAGGCCATCAGTCTGATGGATAAAATAGCGCCGGTTGCTGAGGAGGAAGATCATCATCCCGATTTTCATCTGACAGGTTATCGGAAATTGGCGATCGAACTTTCGACTCATGCCATCGGCGGGCTTTCGGAAAACGATTTCATTCTTGCAGCGAAGATCGATCGGATTCCTAAAAATCTTAAGTCTGCGCCGAAGAAATAATTTTTCATGGCTCATTCGCAAATTTTATATTTTGTAAAGTATCCTGAGCCGGGAAGAGTCAAGACCCGGCTGGCCAAGTTTATCGGAGATGACCGGGCGGCGAATTTTTACAAGGAATGCGCTGAAGAGAATTTCAAGGGGCTTCGTTCTCTGATGCAAGCAGGGGTCTCTCTTCATCTATTATTCGATCCTCCTCAAGCGGAAGAAAAAGTAAAAAAATGGCTTTCCGGAGCTTCCTCCTATCATCCGCAAATAGACGGTGGATTAACTGAACGATTGATCCACGCCTTTTCCAAGGCTTTTGAATCGGGAGCTAAAGACGCCTTGGCGATAGGCAGTGATACGATTGGCCTGCCGGTGAGATTGATTGAACAGGCCTTTGACGCTTTGAATCGTTACGATGTGGTGTTAGGTCCGGCGAAAGACGGGGGTTATTATCTGATAGGATTTTCGAAACCCTTTCCGTTTCTTTTCCAGGATATTCCCTGGAGCACGCCCGCGGTACTGGAAATCACTAAGGCCAGGATTCAGGAGCACCGGCTTTCCTATTATTGCCTGCCCGAGTTGGAAGATTTGGACGAAGTCCGGAATTTAGAAACGTATCGATTGTCAACCCAAGGAGAATGACCCTCATGAGACGGTTGGTTTCAAAATCCGCGTGGTGTGCGTTGGTCTTTCTTATTTTGGCGGGAAAGTTTGCTTTTTCTCAGTCCGCCTCTCCTCAAAACCAATTTGCCTTCACCTATACGGTTCGTGTCCCCTCGATTCCTCAGAGCGCGAACGATATTAAAATCTGGATTCCTCTGGCTAAAAGTGATGAGCATCAGGAAATTTTGAATCTTCAAATTGAATCTCCCTATCCCTACAAGGTTTATGAGGACAAAGATTACGGCAACAAGATTCTTCACCTGTCTTTTGACAAAGTGCCGGCGGAGAACCTGGAACTGACCATCCGATACGATGTTGCCGTCCACGGCGACCAGACCAATTATGAAGTGCTTAAGAAAGAACATCCTGCGGTGAGTCAATTGAGAAAAGAAGAAGAAAAATTCAGGCTATATTTAGCTTCTCAATCCCTTCTGGTGATCAATGACCAGGTAAGGCAAATTGTTCGCGAGATCACGCAAGGCAAGCAGACCGATCTGGATAAAGCTAAAGCTATTTATGATTACGTGATTGCCCATATGGTTTATGACAAGTCCGGTACCGGATGGGGGCGCGGCAGCACCGTTCATGCCTGTGAAGTGGGGCGGGGGAATTGCACCGACTTTCATTCGCTTTTTATTTCCCTCTGCCGGGCTTCGGGCATTCCCGCACGTTTCAAGATCGGAGCGCAAATCCCTTCCGGTCAATCTGAAGGTACCCTGGGGTATCATTGCTGGGCGGAGTTTTATCTTCCGGAGGCAGGATGGATTCCGGTGGATACTTCCGAGGCTTGGAAACATCCGGAGCTTCGGGATTTTTATTTCGGCTCTCATGATCCGGGGAAATTTTTCATCAGTCTCGGCCGGGACATTGCCCTTCAGCCGTTGCAAAAGGGAGATCCCGTTAATATTTTTCTTGACCCTTACATTGAAATCGACGGCAAGCCTTTCGGTTCGGTCAAACCGCAGTTTTTTTTCAGGAAAATGAACTAGAGAATAAAAATCGGGGAAAAATAGAAGGAGGGATCTCGAAATGAAAAAGTTTTTTAACGGAATGCTGGCGGGTTTATTTTTTGTGCTCGCCTTGTTCTCAACGGTTCGTTTTGTCCAGGCCGCTGAACACGCGGGACACGATCTGGAACATGGTGGGACAACGATGAAAGAGGAGAAAAAACCGGCCCGGTTAAATGAAGACGCCAATGGGAATGGAGTGCTCGATCCGGGCGAAGACTTAAACGGGAATGGTAAGCTTGACCAGGGTGTGGATAAGAACGGAAATGGGAAATTGGATAAGGATGAAATAGAAAAGAAATGATTCATGAAAGGGAGGGAAGTCTTATGAGAAAAGTTCATAGCTGGCTTGTTGCTTTAACGGTTCTGGCCTTCACAGCGTCGGAGCCGGTTGGGTTGCTGGCGGCGACGCCTACTCCGGAAATGCTGCGCGACACCATACGAAAGTATGTGAGTTCGGAAGAGGCGGCGAAAGGTTCTTTTAGTGTTTTTGATTCCAAATTGGGGGTGAACCGAAAACTTAAACTCGAACGGGTTCATGAGCGGGTCGGCAAGACGGGGGTTTACTATTATTCCTGTGCGGATCTGAAAGATATTCAAACCGGGGATCTTCTGGATCTTGATTTTGATGTTTCCGACAACAACGGAGCCCTCAAAGTGGTCGATGTCCGCATCCACAAAGACAACGGCAAGCCGAGATACACTTACGACAACAACAGCAATATGATTCCCGTGAAGTGAAACACGGCGTCCAATGGTAGAACGTTAACCGATTATTTTAAACCGGGTAAACGGTAAAAAACTCCGTTCCAGTTGAGGGCAGGTTGCGACATTGAAAATGACCGGGCCTTGACTTTCGAAGCTTGAAGGGATTACTTCAGAGGGCTAAACAATTACTAAAAAATTACGATAGCCACATTAAGATAAGGTTTGATAGAAATTATTGAAGATTGAAGCGGGTGAGACCATTATAAAAGATTGTACTTGCAAGTTAACTCTCTTGGGGTAAAATTAAATCCCTTATTCATTGAGCATTTGCCGCATAGTAACGCAGTGCAGGTATATGTTACAGTTAATGATAGATATTGACGTTATCGCTGAAGTTGACAACACAATTTTATGATAAAAATCGGCAAGCTTACCTTAAACGGAACTCCACGCATTGCTGTGGTGTTTAGAGATAATACACCTCAAGATCTTCTCAGAAAAGCCAAGGAAAACGGTCTGGATGTTGCTGAACTGAGAATCGATCAATACACTTCTTTTGACCGCAACCATGTATTAAAAGAAATTTCAAAATTCAAAAATTTTCCAACCATTGCAACGATTCGTTCCCATAAGGAATGCGGCGGATGGAATCTTTCAGAGAAACAACGGCTCTCCCTGTTTAAAGCGATACTGCCAAAGATAGATGCAATTGATATCGAATTATCATCGAAAGAAATTTTAGACCAAGCGGTGAAAGCAGCGCACTCCGCTGGGAAATTGGTGATTATTTCTTATCACAGTTTTGATCAAACGCCTAAAGCAGACGTATTAAATAAAATTTTCGAGCAAGCAAAATCATTAGGTGCGGATATTGTGAAGATCGCCACGATGGCTTTAAATAGGACAGATATTCAAACGCTAGCGGCTTTCACCATTGCCAATTCTGGTAAAAATCTGATTACGATTGCAATGGGAACCCAAGGCGTTATCTCGCGCATTTTCTTTCCCTCGTTAGGGTCCTTGATGACGTATGCTTCATTGGGGGAACCTACCGCTCCCGGTCAGTTGCATTATGACATGACATTTGATTTGCTGAGGATCTTATATCCTAAGTTTAACCAGGAAAAGATTGAAAAACTTAAGATCCTGGAAAACGCTTGAAGTTTGTTTTACTGCTCCAAATAATCGGCAAATCCACACGACGGTACCGGTTCCGCAGGTACCGCTCTTCGGACTGACTTGAATTTGAACCATGCACCGATCACCGGCGAACAGTACGGAGGTACGCACAGAGACCGAAGAAGCATTCAGGGCAGCGGAGAAATGTTTGGAAAAAATCCGCGTTGATGCGTAAAAGAACAAGACCCTTAGCTTAGCTTGGTTTATGAAACTCATGAGTATACGTCCACAACAAACCGCTACTTCGATATTGACCCGCATTCTTTAAGTGCTATAATGATTCCGTTTTATTCCGGGCTGTAAAGATTTTATCATCTTCCGCAAAACGGAAGTCATCAGCCTATCATTGAGTGGAGGCCGCCATGCACAAAAACAGAGGCGGAAGCTAGCCGTGCAAGACTCCACTTTGCGAGCTTGGTTTTTGAATGGCTTGCAAAGGGGAGTTTCGTTTACCCGTCATATAAACCTTGTAAAAAAGTTTAGGAAATTCTTTTGCGCAGCTTTGGCTACGCTCTTTTTTATCCCGCCTGTTTATGCCCAGGATGCCTCCTTTATTCCTCCCAGCATGGGGACTGTTTTGGATTCCTATCGCTTTGAAAGTTCGGTGCTTCCTTCCCGTTCTCAAACACCTCTTATCGTTCACATTCAGGATGCGCATGAGTCTTACGAGATACAAAAGAATATCGCATCTCTTATCATGCTCCTCGTGCGTCAATACCACTTCAAGTTGGTGTTTGAGGAAGGCAATAGCGGATATGTGGACACTTCCAAGGTTTTCTGGACGGGAAACGGCGATTTCCGTGCGAGGCTGGCCGATCAATTCCTTCGCGAAAGCAAAATAACCGGTCCTGAGCTGGCTCAGGTAAGGAGTGAGGGTGCGTTCCATCTTTATGGAGCGGAGGAGGCCTCTCTTTACGAAAAGAATGTCCGATCTCGCGAGGGCCTTTCTTTTTATCGAACGGAGATTCAAAATCAATTGCGGAAACTGGAAAGAGATCTTGTGCGTCAAACGCCGCATGTTTTTTCGCAGGGACTTCTGAATCACTATCGAAAGTCTGAAAGTTTCTGGCGTGGTTTGGGCCCGCCGCCCTTTAACGTTCAGGCTGGGGAGAAAATCTGGGATCAGGATTTTTTTATGAAGCTCGGCGTGCGCGATCAGGAAGCTTTGGACTACCTTGTAACGAAGCGCACAGAAAGAGAATTGATGGACAAAATCCGTCTTGTTTCTGTCCTTAAAAAGATCAGCGATTTGAGAGCGACGCGGGAAGATATGGAGGCCTACTCAAAGATGGCCGGCGCTTCTCGGGATCTTTTGCGGGACCGGCCCATTTTGCGGGAGTTTTTGGATCAGGTCGTTCGATTTTATGATATCGCAAGACAAAGAGACTTGGTTCTGATTCAAAAGACTCTTCAGGGAATGTCGGAAGGGAATGAGGACCGTGCTATTCTGGTGAGCGGAGGTTTTCATACTCAGGGCATTGCGCAATTTCTTAGAGATCGCGGCGTTTCGTATGTGGTGGTGGCCCCGGTCTCTCATCCGGCTCCGGCTGAAACACTTCGCGCGCCCAATCTTTTTAATCTACCGCGGTCTGAAGGCCGCCTACTTTTTGATTTGAGAGCTATGAATCTGGCCAAGGGAGAAGAGAAAGAGACGGAACTTTACAGTCAGTTGAAGCGTGACGCGATAGAACTCTGGGGCAGAGTGGCTCACCGGGAAGAAAACATTCAAAACGGAACTCCTGCCACCGGAATTCGCAGAGGGGCTGTCTTTGTGGTAGCTTTGAAACAGATTCCTCCGGAATTCATTTTGCATGATCTGGCCCGCTGGATGGCTGTCATGATCAGGACGAACGCTTCGGATTTCGTTGTGGCGGTTAATCGCCAGCGTGATTTGAGTGTGTTGAACTCTCGTTTGAAGGAATACGTGCCGGAAATCATGCTTCGCCGAAAAATTCAAACCATTCGGCTTCTTACGCCACAAGATTTTGGGGCGGCTAATAGGCTGCTCCACGGTAAGGTGGTCTTCCTGCTTGGAAATCCTACTGAGAAAAGAAAGATGGAACTTTTGGGTCTTGGTTTTGATCAGTTTTTTCCTTTCTCCTGGAGCCATTTCAGTTACGCCGAAGGACTTTTCGCCAAGGAGCTTTACGAGCTCCAGAAGAGTTACCGCGCCATCATCACCTCATCCTAAAACATTTGAATTTCCACACTATAGTTTATCTCCTATCCTTCCTTAGTTGACAGGCCAGATTCCGAGACTTGACACATAGGAAGAGGTGTGATATAGTAGCCCCTGATTTGGATTCCTATCTAACTCATTTGTTTTGAATAGGATAGGGAAATTTTACTAGAAAGTGGCTGTTACAGCGAAGAAATGAATTCAATCAGTGCCCCTGCCAGAAAAGTTCCTGCTCAAATTCTTTTTATCCTTTTGGCGTTAATCTTCTCATCCAATCATTCCGCCCAGGCCTCTTGGGTTTGGTCCCCCGAGAGCGGCAAATTTGTGAATCCTGAGGGAGCGGTGGAGGATACGGCAGATCAGCAGTACAAATACGCTCTCGGTTTTTGTGAGGTACAAAATTACGACAAAGCGGTTCAGGAACTGAAAAATCTTACCAAGAAATATCCCGGTTCCCACGTTGCTCCCGAAGCCCAGTTCAAATTGGGTCAGATCTACGAGGAGCAAAATGAATACTACAAAGCTTTCCAAACCTACCAAAAGATTGTCGAGAACTATCCGAACAGTGCCCGAATCAATGAAGTGATTGAAAAAGAATTTCGTATCGGCAACGTTTTTCTGTCGGGAAAGAAACCAAAATTTATGGGGGTTCCCATCCTGCCCGCTTTGCCGAGAGCCATTGAGGTTTTCGAACAATTGGTGAAGAACGCTCCGTTCAGCGAGTACGGTGATAAAGCGATGTTTCAACTGGGGATTGCCTACCGTAGCAGCGGAAATCTTGTCAAGGCTGTCGAGATTTTTCAACATTTCATCGAGAATTATCCTGAAAGTCATTTGATTTCCGATGCCAAGTTTCAGATGGGTGAGGTTTCTTTCGAAATGTCCAAAAACATGAATCGCAGTCAGGAGGGACTGGAGAGTGCGGAAGATTATTTCCAAGGTTTTCTTGCGGCGAATCCTTCCTCCGACGTCAAGGAGAAGGCTACCCAGCTGAAAAAGGCCATTGATGAGAAGAACGCCGAGAAAAATTTTAAAATCGGCCAGTATTACGAGAGCGAAAGCTACCTTGACAGCGCAATTATTTATTATGAAGACGTGGTGAGAAACTATGCGGGCACTTCCTGGGCCGTGAAAGCAAAAGAAAAGCTTTCGATTTTCCGCTCGCCCGTCAAATTCATCAAAGAAAAGCAAGACGTCTTGGAAGCGGAATTGACGAGGGTTGCGTTGAGGAAGAAGGAATTGGAAGAAGCCATCCAAGCACTTCCCAAAGATAACCATGCCCAAAGGGAACAGCTAACCCAGGATTTGCAGAAGGTTAGGAAGCAGGAGAAAGAGATTAAAGCCAATAGCCGCTCTTTTGGCAGAAAGAAGGTTTCTGATATTCACAGGCGTGCGGAGGCTTTGAAACGGAAAGAATCGGAACTTATAGAAAAGAAAACGGCTCTTGAGAAGAAGAAAAAAATGATGAAGGATAATACCTCCGAGGATCTCAGCCGTGCTTTCAAGAATTGGTCCGATTCCCTTCGTGCCGAGGAAACCGCTTTGCTGCATGAGAAGAACGAACTCGCTAAAGTGGAGCACGAACTGGGGATCTCGACTCAGACATTTCATCTTCCCTTTGCCCGCAAAGAGAATGTCCAATCCCTGCAACAGATGCATCTTGATGCCCTGGCGGATCTGATGAAAGAGAAAAAACAATGGGATGTTAAGAAGGAAGAGCTCTATGAGTTCCGGGGCAGTGTGTTGACTCAATTGAACGGACTTCGAGGAGAAGATGTCGAGCTGCTCTCGAAGAAAAAGGATTTTCAGGATCTTCTTCAGAAACAGGGAGGAGATCTTTTCCAGAAAACGATTTCCTTGGACAAGCAAAAATCCCGATTGGATGTTCTCAAATCAAATCTCAAAGAAAAACAGGAGCGATTCGAAAAGCTTACGGGAACAGGTTCTTTGAAGAAGCTTTGGAAGGGTTCAACCAAAGCGGTTAAGCGTTCATGGGATTTTCTTACCTTCTCTTCTCAAGACCCGAAGGTTCAATTGAAAGAGGCGCAAGAAAAGAAACTCGAACTTAAGAAAGCTGTTGCCGAGAAAAAAGGTATTGTGGAAGCCATTCAAAGAAGCTTCCAAGATGAATTGCAGGGAAAAGGCGTTGGGACGGTGTCTTCGCCTCTGATCAACTATGCCTCTCAGAAAGGTCTGGAGAAATTGCCGGAAGAGATTCAACTGAAGAAACGTATGAAACTTGTGGAGCGTGAAATCCGCTGGCGCTACGATGAGATTCAGGATAGGAATCTTAGCAAGCATAAAAAGATGGATGAACTGGATCTGCTGATCAAAAGCGCTGATAAGAACAGTCGGAGTTCCGCCTTATCCAAGGCGTCTTTGCCCGCGCGCGATTTTTACAAATTTTTTCATGCGTTTCTTTTTGGGCTTAAACAGCGGGAAGAGTTGATTCGCAAGGAGAGTTTGGAGGCTAAATCGGGCAGTTCCGCTTCGAGTTATGATCGTATTCAGAAACTGAGAGAGGAAGTTGAGTTTGAAAGCATTTTGATTGAGGCTCGTGCCCAGGAGATCAAGATCTTGAAGAAAGATCTTAAGGCGCTTAAAGTCAAAGCGGCCGCCCATAAGGGATTTTCCTATCGTTCCGTCTTTTTTGAGCGGCCCGGGACTTTTATTGAAGATATCGTGAGCAGTGCGAAGAAAGTGTTTCCCAAAAAGGAGCGCCGAGAGATTCTTATCGAGAAACTGGGTGAAGAAACCAAGGAGTTGGCCCGCCTTCGGGAACAGAAGAAAGCCTTGGGTCAGAAGGTAAAAGAAATTGAGCAGGGAATTCATCCCAAGCAGCAAGCCCCCGTCTCCCATCAGCAGATGGCTCATGGATCTAAGGAAACGGCTGCGGCTTTGTCCGAAGTCGCCAAACTTGAGGATGAAATCGTGGCGCTTCAGAAGGAAGTTGAGGTAAACGAAACCTCTTATCAGAAAGATCGAAACGCTGTTCAGGGGGAACTTAAAGAGTTTTATCGCCGCAATTTCTCCAAGCGTATCGAAGAACGATTCGGTCTGGATGAGCAGGCTTTCCAAGACAAGAAGAAAATTTATGATAAGGAGCGAAAGAAAACGGAAGCGGAAATTTTAAAAATTGTGAAAAAGGAAGAGAAGATTGTCCGCAAAGAGCAGGAGCTCCTTACTGAGAAAAAAGAGAAAATTTCGGAGAAAATCACGGATTTCAAAAAGAAAGAGGATTACCGTTCTGAGGTTCTTGAAAACGAACTTGAGGGGCTTCTCTCACAGGTCCGTCAGGTGCAGACCGAGCAGCAGAATCTCACGGAAGAGAAGAAAAAGATATCCGAGAGTTTGGATGCTGAGGTTGGGTCCTTTGAAAGATAAAAAGCTTTTTCCCCTTGTCCTTTTAATTTTCCTTTTGGGCTGTGGCTATTCCAATAAGGTCGTCCTCCCCTATCGGGAGGCGAAAACGATAGCTGTCCCGATGTTCAAAAATACCATTCCTCCGCAGAATATCCTTTCGTATGTGGCGGGTCTTGAAACTCACCTCACTCAGGCTGTCGTCAATGAAATCGCCAAGGATGGCAATCTTAAGGTGGTGGATGAAAAGAATGCCGATTTGATTTTAAGGGGTGAGATTCACGCTTATGAAAAGGAAGGATTCCGTTTCAATCGCTTTGAACAGGTGGATGAGTTTCGTCTTTTTATCGTTGTGAGATTGATTCTTGAGGACAGACGGACGGGGAAGCGTCTTTGGACCGAGAAAAATTTTTCCGGTGACACCCAATTCTTCATCAATGGGCCGAGAGCGATCCCTGAGGAACAGGCAGCTCAGAAGGCCGTCACAGACCTTGCAGAGAAGATTGTCAACCGCGTGGTTGAGGATTGGTGAATCCCGTTGCCAGACGATCCCAGCTTTACCTCCTTCTGGGAGATCCCTTCTTCCGCGGGAAGAAACTCGAAGAACTGATCAAAAATTCCGGTGGGGATTCTCCTCCGGCCGTTCACAGCTATTACAGTTGGGATTTTGACCCTTCCCGTTTTATCGAAGAAATTCAAACCTTTCCCTTTTTTACTTCGAAACAGCTCTTTATCTTAAAGGAAGCAAACCGTTTGGGAAAAGCCGCGAAGGAAATTCTTATCAAGTCTCTTTCTTCCATTCCGTTATTTAGCACGGTGATTTTGGAAGCGGAAGAGATTTCCAAAGAGGATCCCCTGGGTGAGTGGGTTCGTGAGAAGGGAAATATGATTGAGTGCCGCGACCTCAATCCGGAAGAAAAAGATTTTTTTGTGAAGCGTTTTTTGGAAAAAGAAAGCAAATCCATCACGCCCGAGGCTCTTGATATTCTTTTGGAAAGATGCGGTGGAAGCCTCACGCTCCTTTCTGAAAGTTTGAATAAACTTGTTTTGTACGCCAAGGACGAGAAGGTGGTTGGGTCTGAGATTGTTTTATCCCTTTCCGAGCGGGGAAATAGGCTTGACGGATTTGATCTGATCAACGCGTTTTCCCAAAATGATGTTGCCCGTACGCTTAAAATATTTGCCGACCTTTATGAATTGCACGACACGGAGCCTTTGGAGATTCTCGGCATATTCAACTGGCATTTCAAACGTCTGTGGAAAGCTCATGAACTATCGGGGAAGGGCCATTCGTTTCAAGAGGTGGCCAAGGAACTCAGAATTCCTCGGTATGTCTGGAATGATTTCAAGAATCAGCAGAAGCGTTTTGCGCGTGAGCAACTCAGGGTGATTTTGGAAAAACTTTTTGAGATGGATCGGCAGATGAAACAGGGAATGGTTCAACCCCGGCATCAAATGGAATCTTTTTTGATTCAGTTTTGCGGGTGAATCGAGCGCTATTTTTTACTTTTGGCGGTGAGCTTGGCCAGGAGAGACGCTACTCTCGCTTTTTTTCGGTCGGCCCGTTGTCTGGGGATCTTCCCGTTGGAAGCCGCGGTATCGTATTTGCTGATCACAAGGCGTGCGTATTCGGAAGCTTTCTGAAGATTTTGGGAGGAGGCTAAGGAGTAGAGTTTTTTCGAAATCGTTTTGAGCTCAGACTGCACCGTTTGGTTTTCAGCTCTTCTTTTAGCGTCCGATCGCACCCTCTTGGCAGCAGAGGGAATATTGGGCATAACAAATCACCTTTCTTGGTTAAGAAGGGTCGGACTCTAACACAGACTGAGGAGTTTGTCAATATGGAGCAAACCATTCCCCGTCAGGAAAATCTTGCTGGAACGGACAAAGTCCGGCAATCTCTGATCAAATCCGCAGGTTTGATAGGGTTTCTTACCCTCTTGAGCCGTGTTGCCGGAATGGCCCGCGATGTGGTGAGCGCTAAAATATTTGGAACCAGCAGAGTGTGGGATGCCTTCCTTTATGCTTTCGCAGTTCCTAACTTCCTAAGACGCCTCGTTGGGGAAGGGGCTCTCGCCAACGCCTTCATTCCCATTTACACCAAAGTTCTGAAAGAACAGGGCCGCGAGGAAGCGGATAAAGTCGGCCATATTGTTTTTACACTGCTCACCGTTTTTCTCGGTGTTCTTGTGATCCTTTTTATGATTGGGGTGCAGGCTACCTTATCGTTCTTTGTCCTGCCTGAAAAAGTCCGGCTCATTCTGAGATTTCTGCAAATCCTATTTCCTTACATTCTTTTTCTGGCTCATGTGGCTCTTTCGATGGGTATTCTCAACTGCCACCGCCATTTTTTTACCCCCTCTCTTTCTCCTGTGGTGTTGAATCTGGTTTGGATCGGGGCTTTGTTTTTCGTTTGTCCGTTTGCCGCCACGCTCGAAGGGAAAGGATATCTGCTTGCCGGCTGTATTCTGCTTTCCGGAGTGATTCAATTTGCCGTCCAGCTTTTCCCCCTCAAGAGCTTGGGTTATAGGGCCCGATTTGCTTTTGAGTTTTTCCATCCGGCCATTCGAAAAATCATGAATTTGATTCTTCCTGCCGTCATGGGTTTCGCGGTGACTCAAATCAGCATTCTTGTGGATATGTCTATGGCTTTTTTCCTCGGAGACGGAGCCAACGCGAGTCTCTGGTACGGGAATCGGCTGATGCAATTTCCTCTTGGGATTTTTGGGGTGGGTCTGGGGACGGCTTTGCTTCCAACTTTCTCTCATCAGGCGGCGGAGGAAAATTCCGCCGAGATTGTCGACACCCTTTCTTTTTCCATACGCAGCGTTTTTTTCATCGTCATTCCGGCTTCTTTGGGATTGATTTTCCTCCAAACCCCGATCGTGAAGACACTTTTTCAGAGAGGAAATTTTGATGCTGTTTCAACTTACCGGACGGCCAGGGTGCTCATGTTCTACTCCATTGGACTTTTTGCCTATTCCGGGCAAAAGGCGGTGACCGCCGCTTTTTATGCTCTTGAGGATTCTAGAACGCCTTTTCTGGTTTCCGCAGCTTCTTTGGGGATTGATATTCTGTTGAATCTGATTCTCATGTGGCCTTTGAGGGAAGGTGGTCTGGCTTTGTCCACCTCCTTGGGTGGAATTTTGGACTTTGTGGTCATGCTTGTGCTTCTTATGCGAAAGATAGGACACGCGCATGAGTTTGGCCGGATTTTGAGGTCTTTTCTGAATATTACCTTCACCAGTTTGCTTATGGGAATTTCAGCCTTTTGGATTTATCATCACCTTCACTTTTCCTTTGCCTCCCAATTAACCGGTGAAATTGTGAATCTCGCCTGCACGATCTTTCTTGCGATTCTGGTGTATTTAGGGCTTAGTTTCTTATTCCGTGTTGAAGAGATTCGCGGCCTTCTTCGGCTTTTGAACTTTCGGGCTGTCCAGACTCCCTCTGAGGAATAAACCGTCATTCTCTCCCGCTGAGAGTGGGTCTCTCTCACTTCAGAAGAATGTGATAAAATAGAAAACATGAGAGAAGATCTTCTGAAGAGAACCAAAGACTTGCCAAGTGCTCCCGGTGTTTATCTGATGAAAGGTCGGGAGGGGACGGTTCTTTACATTGGTAAGGCACGCGATATAAAGAAAAGAGTGTCTTCCTATTTCCAGAATAAAACCTCTTCTCCGAAAATTGACGTTCTCGTAGGGAGAATTGAGGACGTCGATTATATCGAAACCGCAACGGAAGTTGACGCCCTCCTTTTAGAGGCGCAGCTGATACGGAAATACAGTCCCCGCTACAACACGCGTGCCAAAGATGATAAAAGTTTCCCTTTCATCAAAATCACAGGGGAGAAATTTCCCTTAATTCATATCACGCGAACCAAAACAGATCGCAAGTCTACTTATTACGGACCTTTTACCGATGCCCGCCTTTTGAGAGAAGCGGTTCGAGTGATCAACGCGGTTTTTCCCATAAGAAAATGCATGACACTTCCCAAAAGCGCCTGCCTCTATTACCACATCGGACAATGCCTTGCCCCCTGTATCAAACCCGAGGTGAAGGATCAATACGATGGCGTGATTCAAGAAGTCAAATCCTTTATAGGAGGGGGTAAGAAAACGTTAATGGAATATCTGACGGACAAGATGAAGGAAGCATCCCGTGGACTCAAATTTGAGGAAGCCCAGTTCTACAAGGAGCAAATCCAGGCTTTGGGAAGTCTCAAAAGGAAAAGGTTTTATCGGAGTCGGGATATTTCCGGTGTTTCCCTTTCGGCTACCTCTGAGCTCAAAAAGGCGCTGGGTTTGTCAAAGATCCCCGAACGGATTGTGTGCTTCGATGTCTCCAACATGGCAGGACAAGAGGCCGTGGCTTCACGGGTGAGTTTTTATTATGAAATGCCTGACAAGAACGAGTATCGGCGATACAAAATTAGAACGGTGGTCGGAATCGATGATTACGCTATGATTCAGGAGGCGCTCCAGCGTATGCTTCGCGGTATCAAACTCGGGAAAGAGGCTTTTCTTCCGGATCTCATTATGATTGACGGTGGGAAAGGTCATTTGAATGCGGCCCACGCTATTTTGGAAAGGGAAGGTTTTGGGGAAGTGGCTTTGGTCGCCATTGCCAAACAATTTGAGTATTTGTACATCCTTGAGTCTAAAGGTCCTGTTATTCTGCCCGTGGATTCTAAAGCTTTGCATCTGGTTAAAAGAATACGGGATGAAGCCCACCGCTTTGCCATCACCTATCATAGAAAGCTTCATGCGCAGATGGTGAGTCGATCGATTTTGGATCAGATTGAGGGAGTTGGACCGGCGAGAAAGAAAGTTCTTCTCAAACATTTTGGTTCGATTGAAGCGTTGAAAAAGGCCTCGCCAGAAACTATTGCAGCGCTGCCCAGTTTAAACCTTCCCCTGAGTTTTAAAATTCTGGCCTACCTGAAAGAGGATCCCCGATGAGACGGTTCATTGACAAGCAGGAACATTGCTGTTATAGTGGCGGACAATCTATTATCGGTATTGATAACTCGTTATCACAATAGGAGATGCAGATGCTAGAAAACGTGAATACCCTGAGGGAAAAATTGGAGCGATCGGAAACGAAACTGGATGAATTGCGGAGGTATCTTTGACCTCGAAGTCAAAGAAAAAGAAATAGAAACTCTCAATCATAAGATGTCTGAGACTCGCTTTTGGGACCAGCCGGGCGAGGCTCGCGAAACCATTTCCCGACTCAAACAAATCAAACCCCTCGTTGATTCTTGGAATACCTGCCATCATGAACTTCAGGAACTAAAGGAGTATCTCCATCTTGTTGGCGAACAAGATAAAGAGTCTCTGCCTGAACTTGAACGGCAAGTGAACAAGCTTGTACATGAGATTGATGAGCTGGAGTTCAAACGTCTTCTTTCGGAACCGGAAGATCCCAACAATGCCATTGTGAGCATCAATGCAGGTGCGGGAGGAACCGAGTCGTGCGATTGGGTGAGCATGCTTTTTCGTATGTATCTCCGATGGGCTGAAAGAAGAGGTTTCCAGAGCGAAGTGGTGGACATGCTTCAGGGAGAAGAAGCGGGGATCAAGAATACGATTTTCTATGTCCGCGGTCCTTACGCCTACGGGTATCTTAAGGCGGAATGCGGTGTCCACAGACTGGTCAGGATTTCTCCTTTTGACTCGAACAAAAGGCGGCATACATCCTTTGCTTCAGTGGATGTCATTGCCGAAGTGGAAGATGATGTGGATATCGAAATCAAAGAAGAGGAAATGAGGATAGATACCTTTCGAGCAAGCGGGGCGGGTGGACAACATGTCAACAAAACCGAAAGCGCCATTCGAATCACCCATTTGCCGACAGGCATTGTGGTTCAATGCCAAAATGAACGTTCCCAGTACAAAAATAAGCAGATGGCCTTCAAAATTTTGAAAGCCCGCCTTTACGAAAAAAGAAAAAGAGAGGAAGCGGAAAAAACTGCCCAGAAATACGGCGAGAAGAAAGAAATCGCCTGGGGTTCACAGATCCGTTCCTATGTTTTTCACCCTTACACTTTAGTTAAAGATCATCGAACGAGTTACGAGACCTCCAATGGTCAGGAAGTTATGGATGGCGATCTCGATCCTTTCATAGAAGCCTATCTCAAACAGAATGTCAAAAAGGTATAGAGTATGTTTCAAGCCATATTGAAGAAGATTCTTGGCACTCAGAATGAGCGCACGCTGAAGAAAATCCAGCCTTGGGTTGATCAGATCAGTGCGCTTGAACCCTCGATGAAGGCTCTTTCCGATGAAGCGCTTCGAAGTAAAACAGATGAGTTCCGAAAAAGGTTGCGTGAGGGACAGACCATCGATCAGATTCTTGTAGAAGCTTTCGCAGTGGCTAGAGAAGCCGGCCGCCGAGTACTCAACATGCGGCATTTTGATGTCCAACTGCTTGGCGGAATCATTCTTCATCAGGGAAAAATTGCTGAGATGGCGACGGGTGAAGGGAAAACCCTTGTCGCCACGCTTCCTGTCTACTTGAATGCCCTCGGCGGAGAAGGGGTTCATGTGGTGACGGTCAATGATTACCTCGCGAAAAGAGATAGAAATTGGATGGGGCCGCTTTATGAGTTTTTGGGGCTGACTGTCGGTGTGATTCAGCATGACATAGATTTTGCGGGGAGGAAACAGGCTTATGCGTCTGATATCACCTACGGGACGAATAATGAATTTGGGTTTGATTATCTCCGGGACAATATGGCCGTTTCTCTTGAGGGGAGAGTGCAGCGCAAACTTAACTACGCCATTGTGGATGAGGTGGATTCGATTCTGATTGATGAGGCCAGAACCCCCCTCATTATTTCCGGTCCTGCCGAAGAATCTACGGATAAATATTTTAAGGCGAGGAAAGCTGTTTTAGTGATGAACGGCCATCGTATCGCGAAAGAAGAAGTGGATCCGGAATGGAAAGCGAAACTTGAAGAATTCAAGAAGCAGCATGACTACATTGCCGATGAGAAAGCCAAGACCATTTCTTTGACGGAGTTAGGTGAAACCAAGGGCGCCAAGTGCATGGGGGTTGAGAATCTTCATGATTTAAATACGATCGATGAGAGACATCAGATCATTACAGCCCTCAGGGCTAAAGAGTTTTTTCAACTCGATGTGGATTATGTGGTCAAAAACGGGGAAGTGATTATCGTGGATGAATTCACGGGCAGAATGATGCCCGGCCGCAGATTTTCGGATGGCCTTCATCAAGCCCTGGAAGCGAAAGAAGGGGTTCATATCGAAAGGGAAAATCAGACCTTGGCGACCGTTACCTTTCAGAACTACTTCCGGATGTATAAAAAATTGGCCGGAATGACGGGAACGGCTGAGACAGAGGCCGTGGAGTTTGAGAAAATTTATAAACTGGGTGTGGTAGTGATTCCGACCAATCGTCCGCTGACTCGAACCAATCACCCCGACTGTATTTACCGGACCGAAAAGGAAAAATTTAATGCGGTAGTCCAAGAAATTATCGAGAGGCATAAGTTGGGAAGGCCCGTGCTGGTTGGAACGGTTTCGATTGAGAAGTCGGAAAAATTGAGTCAGATGCTCGAGCGGCTCAATTTGCAGCATACGGTTTTGAATGCCAAGTATCATGAGAAAGAGGCAGAAATTATTGCCCGCGCAGGTCAAGAGGGTGCCATCACCATTGCGACCAATATGGCAGGAAGAGGAACGGATATCCTTCTAGGGGCGGATGTGGCACCGAAGGGCGGCCTTCATGTGGTTGGAACCGAGAGACATGAATCGCGGAGGATTGACAATCAGCTTCGCGGTCGTTCTGGAAGGCAGGGAGATCCCGGATCTTCCAAGTTTTTCCTCTCTCTGGAGGATGATTTGATGCGTATTTTCGGTTCGGATCGTATTTCAGGCCTGATGCTGAAAATGGGAATGGAGGAGGGCCAGGAAATCCAGCACCCGCTGGTCACCAAATCGATTGAAACCGCTCAGAAAAGAGTGGAAGGAAGAAACTTTGAGATTAGGAAACATCTCCTTGAATATGATGACGTCATGAATCGCCAGCGCGAGATCATTTATGAAGAGCGTCGAACAGTTTTAGAATCCCAGGATCTTACCTCTCATGTTCTTGACATGATCGAGGATGTGATTGAGAGCACGATTGCCAGATATCTGAATCCGGATATTCCCGAAGAGAATCGGGATCAGGACGCATTATTCAGCGCTCTTAAAAATAAGTTTGGTGTTGATGGCTCTGACTTGAAAAAGGAAAGTTATGAGCTCGATCTTCTTAAAGAAGACGTTCTCGAGAGGGTGAAAGCGCGTTACGGGGAGAAAGAAAAAAATTTTGGGAAAGATCTGATGCTTTATCTGATACGTTCTGTTCTCCTTCAGATCATGGATGCGAAATGGAAGGAGCATCTTCACAATCTTGATCAGCTTCAGGAAGGCATTCACCTGCGTGCATACGGACAGAGAGATCCTCTTGTGGATTATAAGCATGAAGCCTTCGATATGTTCGAGGAAATGACGGAGACAGTTAAAGAGGAATCCATCGAGTTTATTTTCAAGATTGAAGCCGTGAAAGAAGAAAAGATCCGAACCGTTTTTGATTCGATTGAGCAGGAATTGGTTCATCCTGAGATGAAAGGTCTTTCCCAGAATGCTCCCAGCTCTCCAGAAGGAATTTCCGGTTCTTCCGCGGGTCGTTTAAGCCAAAGCGGTGCTTTGTCCTCAGCCAAGGTTCCGGAGGAAACTGTAGAAAAAGGATTGCCCTACCGGCGCGAGCAATCCAAAGTAGGCAGGAATGATCCCTGTCCCTGCGGCAGCGGGAAAAAGTTTAAGAAGTGCTGTGGTGCGTAGTTCACTCAAACAGCCTTTTTTTACCTCCGTTCTTTTAGCCGTTTCCTTTCCGCGTATTCATTTTTATGGGCTCGCCTGGGTTGCCTTGGTGCCTCTTCTTCTTGAACTTCATCGGACCCAAAACTGGAAGCAGGCTTTTGGCCTTTCCTATTTTTCAGGCTTCTTCTTTATCCTGCTTTCCGTTCATTGGCTGAAAGAAGTGTCTTGGTTTGGATTTCTTTTTGTTTGTGTTTATCAGGCGATTTATTTTGGTTTGTTCGGGCTGTTTGCAAAATTTTTCATGGGAAAGCTTCAAACTTTTTTTTCTCGGGATGGAGTCATGTCTTGGATAGGGATTCTATTGACCCTTTTTATCCTTCCCGCCAGTTGGGTGGTTTCGGAATGGATGCGTGCTGAGATTCCCGTCATGGGATTCGGGTGGAATCTGCTTGCTTATTCTCAAGCAGGCAATCTTTTGGTGATACAGTCGGCAAGACTTGTGGGTGTTTACGGTATTTCCTTTCTGATAGCCATGATCAACACAGTGATTTGCATGGTTCTTACTGTTGCAGAAATCAGAAGACGTGTGTGGATGGTTCTTTTCGGCTTTTTACTCTGGGTGGTGAATATCTGCTACGGCGGGATGGTATTGAAGAACAAAGAGGTGGGTCCGGTGATGCGCATAGGAGTCATTCAGGGAAATATCGGACAGCAGCAGAAATGGGATCCCGCGCTAAAAAACTTGATTATAGAGAAATATTTAAAGCTTACCGAGCTTTCAAGTTTCGATGGGCCAGAACTCGTGGTCTGGCCGGAAGCGGCTTATCCGGATTTTTTTAATGAAGATTATGCGGCTTCATCTGTTCCGTCCCTCGCTAAAAAATTAGGAGTACCCATGCTCATCGGGAGCCCTCATCGTTCAGACAGCCTTCATTATCATAATAGCGCTTATCTTATTTCGAGAGAGGGAAAGATGGTTGACCGTTACGATAAGATTCACCTGGTTCCTTTTGGAGAGTACGTTCCGTTCAAACCTCTCCTTTCTTTTCTCGAGCCTTACGCCTATACGCTGGGGGTAGGAGACTTTTCTTTCGGCAGTCGTTATACGGTTTTTGAGATGCCGTTGGGGAAAACAAAAGAGGTGGTGCGTTTCTCAGTACTGATATGTTTCGAAGATATCTTTCCGGAGCTGGCCAGAAATTTTGTTCGTGCCGGAGCCCAGTGTTTATTTGTCATCACCAATGATGCCTGGTTCGGAAAGACGGGAGCCCCTTATCAGCATCTTGAAGCCTCGGTTTTTCGAGCTATTGAAAATGGAGTCCCTGTGGTTCGGGCAGGAAACATAGGTGTTTCTGCTTTTATATCGCCGGACGGGAAAGTGCAAGACTCTGTGAAGAATGAAAGAGGGTTTGAGACTTATGTGACCGGTGCTTTGACGCGGCCTGTTGTTTTTGTCCGATCTCTTACCTTCTTTCAGCGTGTTGGCCACCTTTTTCCGTGGTTCTGTGTGTCGATAGTTGTGTTATCATTTATTCTTCTATTGCAAAAAGCTTTCCTCGTGGATACAATAACCCCTTCAAAATCTTCCTGACGGAAAGCCAAAGGAGGATAAAATGAAAACCAAGTGGATGGTTCTAGCGTTTCTTCTGGCATTTTTTCTCCAAGGTTTTCAAATCAAAGAGACCTGGGCAGGCAGTTTCACGAAAAGCAATGCCACGCGCGGCGAGATTAACGGTAAAAGCACGGTGGCTGGTTTGTGTTCGCTTCTTCTGTGGCCTGGCATTGGGCAATATATGAATGATTGTGAAACCAAAAAGAATATCACCCACGCCATACTTGGGATCACCGGGATTTTTAGATTGTGGTCCGGGTGGGATGCGCTTGTTCAGCGTCGGGGTGGTTATTGGGAC
>Ga0209515_10003760_pt1 | contig 21171 bp, 8 predicted proteins | sample Subgroupgradi54m_FD_187454 | JGI IMG/M metagenome (GOLD analysis project Ga0209515, IMG submission 187454) | Subsurface groundwater microbial communities from S. Glens Falls, New York, USA - GMW60B uncontaminated upgradient, 5.4 m (SPAdes)... ...
TGCTTGTAAATTCGGTTTTGGATTATTTGCGCATACCCGCCAGCAATCGTGAAAATTATAGCCTCACCTATATTGACCAATCCGGAAAGGAACAAATAAAAACCGGCCTTGCCAGGAAGAAGGCCATCGACGCCATTCTCGGTAATGATGAGATCCTACGCATTTTAATCTATCAACTTCTAACGGGTGTCAAGGGACTCCATGCCAAAGTTAAAGCGAATCAAGAGAAATTAGGAGATAAATCCGAAGATAAACGCAAAAATGGCCTTACCGCCGATATCGAGAAAGAGGCGCTTATTTATTACAACTTGGCCGTCATGCTGGCGACGGAAAAATATTTCGCTTACGGATTTCAGGATCTCGGCATTCTGCTTGCCGCAGACGGAGAATTTATTTTTGCGGCCACCGGTGCCGGTAAGACGCTTATGGGTGGCGGCGCGACATTCTTGCGCGCTTTGACAGGGGATACCGCCTATTACGTTGCGCCTTCCGAAAATCTGGCCAAGCAGAATCATGACGAACTTAGACCGATTTTTGACGTACTTGGCATGGGTTTGGAACTCTATGACAAAAACGGAAAAACCGACGATGAACGCAAGAAATTACACCTTCCGATGCGTGACGTGCCCGAAAGGGAAACGGGTCTGGTTGTGCTGGCAACGAATAGCGAGCTGCACTTCGAGTCGGCCGAAGATCAGACCCGGTCGGACGCCGCCCGCGTGCTTCTGCATCAAGAAGTGGAAGATGCGCCCAAAGCGGTGCAGAAGCTCATGCAAGAAAAGAAACTCGGCGTACTCAAAATTCCGCACATTAAATTCGCCCTCTTTGATGAATTTGATCAGGTCGCTATTTTCGATGCGATGAACCCGCATATTATTGCAAGTGCCCGGGAGGCTATTTTCGATGCCTACTCCCAGCATTCCAATAATCCCGAATGGCTACAGCGCCGAGTTGTACAAACGCTCATCGAAAACCCGCGTTTCGGCGGCGTTGAGAAAGAAGAAGAAATAAAGAAACTGCGTGAAATTTGGCAGCTGCGTACTGGCGAGTCGAAAACTACACGGCTTTGGATCGTAACCAAAATCGATGCCAAACATTTGCAGATTCGTCTTACTGAAGAAGGACGGGAATTCTATCGCGACCGTTACGATGAATTAAAGGACCTGTACAGCGGCGGCCCGGTTGTTGCCCAAAAATTTGAAGACTTCGAGCGCATGGTATCGCAGGCGCTGTATGTGAACTATATCATGAAAGAAGGTAACGATTGGAGTATGAACGGGACCGTTGTCGAACTTATCGCCGAAGGTTCCGGCGAAGCCGTCCGTCGCAGCTTGCAGGAAGGATTGCAGACGGCATTAGATGTAAGAGCCCAAGCGGCCGGATACAAAGTCCAAGTTAGAGATTCGCGTGGCGATACCACGGCCATGGTTGATACGCGGCTCTTTATGAGCTACATCGATCTTCATCCCGGAATGAGCGGTTCGCTCATTGAACATAAGGATGAGCTGGTTAAAATTTATGGCGCCAAATTGCGTAACCAGGGCGAAAAGCAAGTAGCCCAGCGCGTCTACAGGCTTCCCAAACAAGTGCGCGGAATCAGACGCATTCTCGCCGATATGAGTGCGCTTACCATTGAAGAGGTTTATGAAAACCTAAAGAACATTGTGGAAACCGCTCAAACTGGGTCTACGGCCCAGCCCATTATCATTCGCATGGCCAATTTGCAGCAATTAAAACGAGTTTATGAACGAATGCTGAAAGACGAAGTCATTACTGAAGAGCAGGCTCACTTCATCGCCGGAACAAAGGACGAAGAAAGGGAAGCTAAGAAACGCACGTCAGGACTACCCGGGCATGTCACGTTCATTCATGATGACGGTGCCCGTGGCGTAGATTACAGCCTGCCCGGTTATGAGGAGCCTTTCAAAATAATTCGCGACCTTATCTTAGGTGAATTTTTCAAATCCGATGGTCAAGCATTTGTGAAGAAATGGGAGACCTCAAAAGCCAGCGTCGAAGAGCAGCTCGCCGATCTTGCCAAGCAAAATCAGATACCCGAAGAAATAACAACGCTTCTCCAAGAACTTCCAGGACTTGAAGCAGAATTACTCAGACCCGAAAACAGACGGTCAGAGACCGGCGCTGATAATGTCATTGAAACGGTGCCCAATCACGATGCAATCATTCAAAGAATCGCCAAGCATTTTAGAGATATCGAAGACAAAGGACCGCTTGAGGCGGACGCAAAGCAAAATCTCAAGGCCGCTTCCGATCTTCTTTTCGCAACAATGAACGGATATTACGTTCTTATTCTAAGAGCAGATCACGCTTCTAAGGATACACAAGCTCTTGGCCGCGGCGGACGCAAGGACGATTATGTTACGCTGCAAACTATTAATATCGCGAAACCTAGCGGACTTGCCATTGATGAGAAAGAGGAGCCTGCCAAGCTCTGGGATACGCCGTCCGATTTATTGGTTGCTCTTAAGCAAATGCCTTTCCATATGGAAATGGATTGGCGGCGGGCGCAGGCAAGAGAAGGAAAGCCGGAAGTTTCGGGTCCCAAAACCAAAATCCAGCAGTTTATTTCAACGGCGAGGACAGCTATAAAAGTTACAGCCAAGCTTTTTATTCTTCCCTCAACTCTCGTTGCTGCGGTCTTATTCTTCATTGCAAATACCGTGTCGTTTAAGATAAGCGATAGGGTTCTTGTAAATACCAATTTTATTTCTCAGATGCTTCCGCGTGAAGAAATTTCCCGCCTCTATTACAACGAATGGCTTAATTTACCGTCCAAAAACGTACATCGCTGGATTAACCGACTTAAGATATCCGAAGAGATACTTCCCAATTACGGCCATGCACAACTGCGTGAGTTCAATAATTTAATTCGCAAACATAATGAACTCGAAAGAGAAGGTAAAGCGGGCGAAGCGAAAAAGAAAGGGGAGAAGATTCTCGAGCTGCTGCCTATTCTTTCCATGAAAGCGCAATGGGTAAAAGGCGTGACCGATCGCAGGAGAAGGGATTTTCAATATTCGTACCGCGACATGCGCGAGAAACTTCTCCGCCGCTTCGTAAGCGAGCTTACACGAAAAGTTTCTGCCGGCGAATTCGAAGAACTTACGGCAACCGATATCGGTCTTAAGATCGTCGATGAAGCTTATGAAAAGTACCGGAAGACTGAAAATCCGACTGAGGTTGATTTCAAACGGTTGAAGAACGAGTTACGTGCGACTCTGATTGATTATGAAGATGCTGATCAAGACCATGTTGAAACCTTGATCGATAATTTACGTGAGGCCATGAAGAAGGATGCAGTCAGGTACTTCACTCGCGAGCATATAGAAAAGCTCGGCGGCTGGGTGAATTCCGATATGCTTGAGGGGAGCGAAAAAATCCTTCGTGAGCAATACGGCCGCTTGACCAAGCGTGGATTCAGAAAAGAATTAAACGCCCTCCGTAACGATTACGCCTCGGATTTAGCGCAAAAATACGCCGAGTCGGCTATCAAACGCGCGGTCCAGGATGCTGAGGATATCGAGGCCGCCAAGCGGGCGCCGTCCAAATTCGAAGATAGGGAAAATGATATCAAACAGATTAGAGACAAAGCCGGCCTGAGACATTTAAGTAAAGCAGCGCGTAAGGAACAAGCCCGCAAAGTCATGGAACGGCCGGAGTTTCAGGCAGCAAGGAAGAGTTTGGTATTGCTCATGGACAAACTTGCGGAAGCGACTTCCGAAACTGAAAAAACGGATCTTAGGAAAGAGATGGATAAGATCGATCCGGATAGAAGCTATAGAGCCGTAATCGGTGAACAAAAAACAGAGCGCCGAAATTGGGTTAAGGCGGCATTCAAGTATGCCGGAGGCGCTGTTTCCTGGGCGGTCGGTTCGGCCGTCTTATCCGTGGGTCTCAAAAGTTTCCTCGGATCCGGCGCGGTACTTTTGAAGGCGCTTCTAACATTTAAATTGGCAGGCCTCGCCCTACCGATGGGCGTGTTAACTATTAGCGCGGCTGCCATTGGGGTAGGCGGTCTACTTATCGCAGCGGGCTTAAGTTTAGACAGACCTATTTTTTACAGAATCTGGCAGTCAGCGCGTTATGCGATCGGTAAACCGGTCGTAACTAAGACGATCGAAGCTTACGGCCCCGTCACCGAAGAAGTTCGCGCTCCAAAAGAAGGCTATGCCGTCACGCCCCTGGAGACTGCAACGGTTGCGTTAACAAAGGCCGTTGCAAAAGACCCGGTTGAAAAGCGCTACCTGAACCCGAATCTTGAACAGGCAAAGAAAATGGCGAAGCAGGCCTCGCAAGAAATGATGATCACGGATCCTGAGCAGGTGGACGGAAAGTGGCAAGTCAAAGCATACGTAAGAAGCGGTTCGGAAGGTGACGAAGGAAAGCGGGTAGCTTATGTTGCACAACATCTGATGACAAGAACCGAACAAACCGCCGGAAGCGACAAGGGAAAAATTACGATTGATGATAATGCTGATTTCCAAATTCTCTTTTTTGTAATACCGCCGTTCCCGCCCGAGCCGCCGGATGAAGAGAAATATCCTGCGCTCATGCATGTAAACGTTACGGGCAAGACACTTAAACAATGGGCGGGTTATCCGAGCGCTCTTGAAGAGCTTGATCTTTCCGGCCTGAAGCCGACTATCGTTTCCGGCGCTCGCCAAGTGATTGCTATACCCATGAAAGATAGAACCTGGATATGGCGCGAGCTGGATGGAACCTATCAAAACCACGCGTTGATCAATGCGCTTGATCCGCTGGCCAACCTGACGGAGGAGGAGCGCGCCAAGCCGGAAAATAAACAAAAAGAGCCACCTGAAGTCCGCCGTGTCCAACGCGCCATTGCTGATTTTGTAAGTCAGTACAATCCGGACAGATTCGGAGACGACACGCTTATCTTGAATTCGTTACTGGATTCCACAACTTTGGCCGGGGCAGGTAACGTTCTCGACAATGTTGAAACGGATCAAAATGTCGAAATCGGAAATGCCAATTCGGTTTATTTTGCTCAACTCGGAAAATTTGTTCGTATCGGTAATAACGGAAAAATTAAATTTGTGACGGCAGGGGACGAATCAAAGATTGGAGATAAAGTAGATCTCGAGAACGTGATCGGCAAGCTGAATATTGGAGAAGGTTCCATAGCGCGCAATGTAGCAGCCGATTTGACCATGGGCGTGGAGAGTTTGGCTGAAAATATTCCCGGTGTGGAAGGCCCCGTGACGGTGGGTGACCAAGAGTACGCATTTGGCATCTGGATCGACGGGAAATATTATGGCGCAGGGCGGGTCAAGCTCGACGAAAAGGTTCTAACCGGCACGGAACGGGTTCCCGAAGGCGCGGAGCCCGGGTGGGTGGAAAGAATGTTCCGTCAATTCTTAAAGCGCGGGTTCAGCCGTGAGGAGCTTGAACAGCGGGCGCTGGATAATGCATTCCACGGTTGGGCATCAATACCACGAGAAATTTTAACGGATATACCCGTCAAAGGCGGGGTCGTAGAAATCATTAACACGGAATCCTGGTGGAATCCGGTGACCCTCTGGAACCGCATTAAGCGCCGATTCATCGATCAAACGGCCTCGTTTACTATCTACACAGCACGCAATAAGGTCCTGTCCGAGCAAATTAGAAATCTTGCCGAATCCTCGCTCGCCTCCGGCAAATTACCCGGCTTAGACATCAACGACGCTAACGCGGGCGTAATTCAAAGGCGGCTCAAGTATTATTTGAAATTAGGTGACGAGGACGCCGCGGCGCTCGCGGATGAAATTATAAAGAGACGGACGGTATTCGGCACTGAGGTGACCGATCTTAGCGATCTATTCGCAACCCAAAAGGATCCTAAGGATATAGAAAAAGAAGCGGGTATGGAACTCGCGAGTTTCCGGCGGCATTTGAAAAACGCCGAGAACGCCGAGCGCCGCAAGAAATTCGCTTTGGCGCGTCTCTATGCTACGAGAGCTGCCGATGGTGCCGCCCGTTTGCGTTCCTTATACAAACAACTTGAGGCTTTAACCGGCCTGGATATCGACGTTGAGGTGCGGACTGAAAACTTGAAGCGCATCAAGCGAAAATGGATCGATGATGCTGAAGCCAATTTGAAAAAAATTCGTAAGATCCGCTCCCGCGAACCGTCAGTGCGCGAACCCGGTGAGTCGAACGATATTATCCGCGCCGCAGCCGGGCGCGTGAGTGAGCTGGCGAAAGATGCCGGGAAACTTCCGACGGTGGGTGCGATCCATCGTCTTGCCAAACAAGCGGATGCCGAAATTGAAAATATTGAAAATGCGATCATCGATCTAAGCAAAGGTCCGCAAAAGAATAAGGACATGATTTTGGAAGCGGAAGAAATGCTTAAAGCTGCTCTTGAGGAAAAGCAAAAGATTGAAAGAGCAAGAGAGGCCGTTGGGCTTCCGGATGAGGAGAAAATCGCCGTCTTATTTGCTCAAGATCCAATCTTGAGCAAGCTAGGCAGCCTTGACAAGCTGAAAGGGGCGGGCATTTTTGCCAATAATTCAACCGATAAGGACATTATGCAGAGAATGAATCTTAAATTTGAACGGTTGTACGAAGCTGCTGCAATGCTCGATCCAACCAACGAAAAAGCACAACTTCTAAAATTTAGAAAATATGGCGACCAAGGCGAGCATGCCCAGGGCATGAGGGCTTTACAGCGCCACATCGACGATGCAAAACGCACAGGATTGCCTGTAAAGATGCTTAAGAAAGCTCTTAAAGAAAAGATTACCGAAGATTATGCAGTCAAGGATATCGACGACGCGTTCTTAAATAGTCCCGGCTATGCCAAGAAATTGATATTAAAACTCGCCCGGCGTGTGTCGAGGAGCGGCGTCCTTGCCAACTCATTAAAGGAAGAAAAGGACAAGCTGTCACTTCCGGCTAAGATTTATAAGTTCACCAAATACACTGCACGCTTTGTCGTCGGCGCTTCCTTCATTATTGTGCCCCTTGCCGCCTTATTTACAGGAAGTGCCATATTAAGTCCCGCAGGTCTTTTAATTGCGTGGTTGGCCTTACCCGGCACAGGTTTATTAGGTATGTTGAGTCCGGCTTTAACTGCGCTGACATTTGCCGGTCTTTTAACTTTTGTCATCGGTCCAGCCAATGCTTGGAAGGCCGCGAAATGGGCTTTGGGCCAGCGCGGGAGCGACGTCAAAAAACAGCGCGCGGAAAGAAGATTTGAAGAAATAGAAAATCAGGTACGGAATTTCTTCGCCGTGCGATGGCTTGATCGCATGTTCAGACGTTACTTTGAAGAAGATTCGGCTACCGAAAGACTCGATCGCTTTGGACAGCATTGGAATACGGCCGGCTGGCAGGTTTCGTTTGCTCAGACACGAAGAAAACTACTGGCGTTGCTTGGTGAAACAAAGGCGTTTACCTCCTCAACAAATGTCGATCGCCCGCTGATCTATCATAATCTCTTGATATTGGAAGAAATCGAAGACGATCCGTCGAATGCGGAAAATCGAAAGAAATTAAAAGAAGTCCGATCGGATATTCGAACGATTGAGCAGAAATTAAGGTGGGAGAAAAAGATTCAAAATCAAACCCAGCGATTCCGTGCGGCCCAGAAGCGGCTTGAAATCGCAACCATTCGGCATGGAAAGGATTCTGAAGAATTAGAATCTTATAAGGCATTTGAGAAAAGTATCCGGCGCCAATTCGAAAAGATCGAAGCGAGATATCAGAAAATTCATAAAAAATATCTAGAACGATTCGAGCAAATCATTCGCCGCTCTTACGGCCCGGCGGGGGATGCGCCCTTATTCACAGCCGATGAATTTATTCGTTGGATCAAAGCACGCATTCTTCAGGCAAAGAAGGAAGATAGACGTGTTGAACGAGTGGCTCGCTTGATTGATGGAATTGTTAGCAAAACAGGTGCTAAGGAATTAACGGCGATGAGCGCTAAGGACTTCGCGGATGCCATAGGTGCGATTTTTATTCCTGCCTCTGCCGATCCAAGGGATGTAGCGCATTTCATAGCCAAGGGCAACCCGGCCTATACGCGGGATTATGCGTCGTTTAAGCGCGATGAACATATTTTGCGCCGCATCCTAAATTTAGGCCCCGACGATGAAATTTCCAATGCCCCGCGCGGACCCGGGGAATCCGTAATGTACGTGAGCGGTGACGCCATTAATCAGTACGGCGATCCGTTCGCCAAAATTACCATCATTCACGAATTGGTTGAAAAAATGTTTGCTGAAGATTCGACCGAGTTCGAAAATAGCGGTACCGCTCAGGGAATTTCCCGCGCTGAGACGTTAGGCGGCCACAATACCCTCTATGTGCTTCCTGAAGAACTTGCGCTTGCCAACCTAATGGGCGGTGCCGGACTACTCGCAAGATGGCGTCAATCGGAAATAGCGAAACATGCTGATTTGCGTGCTGCCTATCGTGACGAATACACCGGAGGCTTGGTGGCTCGCGAACGCGAACAGCTTGAGAAGGCGGGTTACCGGCCCGAAGAAGTCGACCGCATCTTGACACAATCACTTCAGCGTTACGGTCGCGTCTTGAGCGATATGGTGAGAATGAATAAGAGCGGCGAATTTGTCCAGAAAATGAAGTCCCTCATTTCGTCCGATGCCGGATCAAAATGGGAATTTCCTGATTTTCCGGACCGCGGCATGAAATCCATGGAAAAATTACGCGTGCTGAAAGCTCAGCAAAATTACGAAATGATGCATCGTAAAGTCTTTGGCAAAGGCACAAACGGAGAGGATGCGGCTGGTGAGCTTGACGAAAACCTGGCTTATCGGCGGCCTCAGATGGAGAAGCTGCACGAAAAAATTGAAGCAGTGGGCTGGGAGCATTTCGTTCTACATATGGATGCCAAAGAACACGCAGAATTTAGAGGGGCGCAAGTCGTCGAGCTTAACGATACCGACACGATAATTAAAAAACACATCTACAGCGCCTTCTTTACGTTGGATCATCCCGCCTATACGGCACTTGTCGAGGAGCTGGCCAATCAAGAAAGAAGATATAAGGATGCCGAAGAGAATAGTCCTATCCGGCAGCAAGTGCTTGGCGCCGTTAGGCAAAAATTAAAGCAAAAGAAAATTCTCGAACCTTCGCTTACCAAGCCAAGTATTTTGTATGTTCCCTCACTAGATAGTGGCAGCTTCCCGAGCCGTGTCGGTATTGAACACGAAGTGGAAGAGCAGAGTTATACGGAATCCCAGCTTATAAAGCCTGAAGAGGAAAGGTATTTCAATCCGATAGCCCTGCGGGGCGGTCATTCGACGATGAACGTCATTACCTGGGAGCAATGGTTTGCTACTTTGATTGGCGAAGAAGAGAAAGTGCAGTCCATCCGCAGATTGGAGGCAAATCATCCTGACTTGCCCAAACCCGCTCCGAAATCCAAAGAAAAATTGGAACAATTTATGGAAGATAAAGAACTAATGATTTCATATTTAGCGCGGTATGCAGGTTATTTGCCTGAAGAAGCCATTTACCGATACGGCCAATTGGGTCATGCCTATGGAGAAGAGTTAAAAGCAATTATGGGCGAATACGAAAAGGGGAATTTCGTCTTGTCCCATCCGAATACGTCACCCGAAGGGGTTCGTGCGGTTTTTCCTGAATTAATGAAAATAGCGCCGGAAACTGAATTAGTCAGACCGAAAGTTAATATGGCTTTTAGGCAGGCGGCTGCATATCTGCGGAACGCCTTTCTTCAGGGACAAGGCGTCGATTTTGTAATCGAGCAAGTTAAGGAATATTTGCGTAATACTGTGGCCGAACCCGATGAGGAGCCAGAGATTCCGGTTGAAGAGGCGCGGGCCGAAGAAGAGTTCGGAGTGGGAATCGGTGCCGGCGTTGCGGCAGGATTCGGCGCGGCGGCTGCGCCTGTCATTAAAGCCATACGCAATATGCCACGTTACCGCGTGCTTAAAGCGTTAGCCGCCGGTTTCTTGGTTTCCTTCGGCGCAGCATGCAGCAAGTCTGCTACCACCGGCAAGCCGGAAAGCGCACAGCCCCCGACATCTCAAGCGAGCGAAGCCCCGCAGTCGGGCGAGCCGGGTATGCGCGAAATGACCCCACGCCAAATTGCCGAGCACATTCTCGATTATGAGTCGGTAACAAATGGGCAAATAGAGCCGGCTCTGACAATGATAGAAGATGCTTTAACGCTCGCTTTCAAAATTGATCGCAATCGCGCCTTAAGTAATATCCAACATATTGAAAAGCTTCAGTTGTGGGACGATTCCCGACATTATGCCGATGTCGACAGCGGTACCATAAAACTGCCGCGCGGTGAATTTGAAAAATATTTGAATAAGAATACCGAAGAGCGGCGCAGATCCATAAAAGATAAAATCCCCTTCTTTATGCATGAAGGACGTCATATTGCGGATTATGTTGAAGACCGTTATGACTTTACCGATCAAACTTTAAAAGGCCATGCGATCATTGAGGAATCAGGATACAAAGAGACATCATGGTGGGTGGAACATCTTGGATATCCGGAGTACGAAACAAAAGTTCAGAACTTTGTAAGAGATCACATCAAAGATCATGATTATCAGGGTTGGATGGCTCAGTATGTAACCGGAGAAATTGTAGGCGACGATCTTGTAAATCGCGTTCTCATGCTGCATAAGTTCGATCAAGATTTACGAAAAATAAACGGGACTAATGCCAAGATTGAATATTTAGATATTTCGCTTCAAAAATTCGATGACGGTAACCACTATGTAGCGACCTATGTTAGAAATCGCGATGGTGCTGAAACGCGGTCTATTGTAGATGCGGGCTTTGGCATAGCGCAGATCGAGCAGGTTTTTCGTGAAATTCCGGTTTCTTATTTCGCAAAACCGTATCAAGAACAGACACGAGAATTAAATGAGAACGAAGCAGGGGCTCTTGTCCGTTTAATTGAAAACGTAAGTACGGAATTGAAAAACCGCGGACAAAGCGGTTTGGCCGATTTGATTTCCTCTGCTGCCATAAAATTCGGTGCGCAGGAAACGTTTACTCTAGATCGATCGGGTATTGCCAGAAAAGTATACGGCGATGAAGTTATTGGAATGAGATTGGGTTTCGTACCCACACCCAACGGCGAAGTTTCCGTCCAAGCCAAACCGGAGCGCGCGAGCCGTACAGGGACATTCAAATCCGCCCAAGGCATGCATTATTTGCCGGAATCGGTCCTCTTATCGCTGGAAGAGCTGATCTACCAAGAGTTATCTCCAAGCACGCTTACGGATGACCAGGCTTCAGCTCTGTACGCGTTCGTTATGGCCGGCGTGCGGATAAGTCGTACGGCTAAAGGCTTGACGCTCACAAACGGTGCCGAGGAGCGCAAAGTGCGCGCCGATACCGACGCCATTATGCTTCAGCTTATCGGTAAAGAAAGACTTGAATATCTGCATAAGCAGATGGAAAGCGAAGTGCTCGGCATCGAAGATGAACAGAAAATGATCGAGCTTGTTGAGCGCGCTCTTGAAACCGGCAAGTACTGGGATCCGGCCGCAGAAAAAGAAATCACCATCACAGGACAAAATTACGAAGCACTTCAAAAATACCGCAACGATCTTTTGGAAAAATTGCGCGGGCATTTACTGCAAACCGGCGTTATGGCGAAGGATCAAATTTTACCGAATTTTGGAAAGCTCTTAGCGTCGCTTCAAAAACCGTTTACCGCGTCAGCGGCCAAGGAAATTAAAGCGCCGACGCTCGAAGGATTAAATGAAATCCGCGAGAAGGGCGGTATGGCGCGACTCATCGATTACGTTAATTTTCAACAGAGCGTAAGAACGCAGGTAATCGCAGAACCGCTCGTGCCCCAGCTTAATGAAAACTATGTACAACAGTTGTTGGCGGATGCGGTTTCGTTTAGACCGGAATTGGCAGATGTTCTTGCCGAGGCGAGCCTGGAAGTTCGCGATCTCGGGATCGATAACGTAAACGCCTACGCCGATTTGAAGGCGCGGAGAATAGTTATTAACGGAGATGTTGTCGACGCGACGCATCCGGTGCTTATGCTCCTTCGTATCGTTCACGAAGCGACGCATATCTTAAATCAAAAAATATATCCCATGGAGTCTGATCTGTCGCTTGAAGAAATGTACGCATACGCAGCGAAAGACGAAGCTTCCGCGCGCCAAGCGGAGTTGGATGTATTGAATAAGTTGAATAGCTTGCTCAAGGAGCGCAAGGGCGATCAGAACGCAACATTCGAAACCAACGAAGAAATACGTGCGCATCGTATGTCTCTAGAAAGCGAAATCCAAGCTTTAGAAACGAACGGCGGAGCTAATGAAGCAGGGCTTCGGTTAATTTTCGGGTTGGATCAAAAGGCGCCTGAGTATGAAGCAACCGTAAATACGATGATGTCGGTCCTTTCGGATAAGGATCAGGCGCTTGAAACAGATATTCATATCGTTGCGACAAGTGATCTGGGAATTCAAAAATTGTTCGAAGGTAACGAATATCAACTTGCTCATATTCACGAAGTTGAATCGCTTAGACAAATTACACCAGAACTTATTGCAGGTTTTGGAACCACCGCGAACCGTGTTGTTGTTATTCACGGTGAGTCGCCTAGGCGCTACGATCAAATAGTTGTTACTAAAGGTCTCTTGAACGTGCACGTATCGGCTCTCGGCCGGACTTCTTCCGTCTTGAAAATGAGTTACTTCTTCGGGCGGAGCTTTGTCAGTCTGACACCGGATAGCCGCGCAGAATTTATTAATAAGTTGGGCGAGGCGTGGAATAAAGATACGCAAACCGTAATTTTATCGCGCCGTACCATTGAGCTGTTATTTGAGGTAATCAAGGAGGTTTACAGAACAAAACGCGCGGTGGCCGTCGCCGCGTAATGCACAGTTTAATCTGCCTCGGGGTGGGGGCATCATCCCGCGGGCGGATGCCAATGGGGCGTGTCCGCAAGGGCACGCCCGTTGGTTTTGTGAGCAATTTAAGCAAGCCCTTGAAATCACGTGATTTAGATGGTTTAATTGAACTAGTTGGTTATGAGGATGCTGTATTAACCTTTTTACGCACGGATGATGGAATGGCACGCCGGTTACGAATTAGTTTTTCACTCTCCTTAATCTCCGCTCTTCTTTTCTTTGTCGCGAGCTGCGCTACGGAGCCACTGGTTGAAAATCCTTTCAGCCAAAGTGTGGGCGCCCCGCCTTTGATAGGGTTCTACTATAAAGTAGAAGCGAGCGATACGTTATCGGGCATCTCAAAGCGGTTCAATGTTCCCGCAGATAAGATCAGGGAAGCAAACAAGCTGAGCGATGGCGGTCTCATCGAATCCGGCCAGTTGCTTTATGTTCCGCTTCAGAAACGATCTGCATTACTGAACGGTGGTACTACCACAGGTTACGATAAAAAATCTTTTTCAACTTCTGTAGTTCAATCCGACCACTTTATCTGGCCCCTTAACGGCAAGGTCATCACAAGATTTGGTGTAAAAAAAGATCAGATCACCAGCAAAGGAATTGATATCGCTTCGGGCGTTGATCATTCGGTGCGGGCGGCAAACGACGGAATTGTTTCTTTTGCAGAAAGTGAATTAAGCGGTCTCGGAAAAATGGTCGTGATCGATCACGGCAACGGATTTCAAACGGTGTATGCGCACAACGAAAAAAATCTGGTAAAAGTAGGTGAAACGGTTAAGCGAAGTGATATAATAGCGCTCGTTGGATCCACCGGGCGCGCAGCAGAGCCGTTTCTCCATTTTGAAATTCGAAAAAATCATCGGCCGGTAGATCCGCTAGAGTATCTTCGTTAATTAACATCCCAATTCACGTTTCGTTTTAAAAAATTAGTAAGTGAAATAAAGGCAAGGTTGTCTTTACCGTTTTCATTTTTCATCTTCCCGCCTGATTTCACTTCAGAAAATTGAGTATGGAAACCGACGCAGCACTCGGAAGGGATTTCTTTCCGCGTTCTCAAATCACGGATGTACTCGAAAAGCGCCTGGCCGCATTTAAGCAGGACTATAGGCAAAATGTCGGGCTCATCGGCCGGAAATTTCTCGGCAAATCTTCCATTTTAAAAAACTTTCTCTTGACCTCCGACCTTTCCGGCATTATTCCCGTTTACATCGAAGTTGGTATCGATCCGTTTGATCATTTTGTTTACAAATGGCTCGGCGCGCTACTTTACGGGATTCTTCGTTCGCGTACGGATGCAAAAATTGACGAAGTTCCTCGCTCCCGCAAAGACGTAATTCGACGCGCAAAGGCTGCGGCCGGGGAATCCGTTCGCCGAATGTGGCATGTACGCATGCTTTTACGAAAAGGCGATCATGTTTCTGCCTTTGAAGAAATGTTGGCGCTCACCGCGTGCGTTTCGGAAGAATTAAAAAAGAAAGTTATATTGGTAGTCGATGAGTTTCACCGGCTTGAGCAATTCGGATTAAAAAATATATTTCAGTCTTTTGGCAAGGAAATCATGTTGCAGAAAGATACGCTTTTCATTGTGGCGAGTTCGGCACCTGAAACGGCACGGCATATTTTTTCGGAACAGCTTTCCGTGCTGTTTGGAAATTTTGAAATCATCGAAGCGAAACCGCTTAATTTCTCCGAATGCCACGATTTCATTCAGCACCGCTTGGGCCGTTCAGATTTGAAGCGCGGTCTTGAGCGCTTCTTACTTCGAATCACCGACGGCAATCCGTATTATTTGGATGTGTTTATCCAACGCATCCGGCATTTGGGCAAAGAGCAGTGGCTGTGGCGGTTAAACGAAAATATCTTTTCCGAAGCGATTACCGAGGAGCTTTTTTTCCGTTCAGGCCTGCTTCACTTACGATTTATGGGTTTGCTCGAATTAATCAACAAGGGGCGAATGAGTCCTTATGCGGTACACGTCTTAAGCGCGCTCGCCTTGGGCCATAAAAAATTGAGGGACATCGCACGATTTACCCGGAGAAAACTGCCGGAAGTAAAGAAATCCCTGGCCCGCTTGGTTGAAGAAGGGCTTGTTTCCCAGGACTGTACGGTGTTTACCATATCCGACAGCCTTTTTTCTTTCTGGCTGAGAGAAGTGTATATGCTCCGTGAGCTCCATTTCGATTTAGATAATGGAAATTTGGCTGATTTATTCAGATCGCGTCTTCATCATATAGTCCGAACTTCGGAATTAACCGACAGCAAGGAACTTCCCGAGCGGATTGTAGGCCTATTTGAGCAGTTTAATAATGATTTGGTTTTGCTCGGAGGAAGACGGTTTAAATGCCCGCTATTTAAAGACCTTCGAAGCCGCGCATCGAACGGCCGTGTATTTCCCGTTTATGCGGAAACCGGACAAGGTACTTGGTTGACACAGGTGATACATGAAAAGCTTCGCGAAGAAGATGTGCAGCAATTTGTAAAAGATGAGCAGGGCTTGCCTAAACGCGCGCGTCAGCGTATCATGATTGCGCTAAAAGGAAGTGAATTGAACGCAAAACTGATGGCCAAAGAGCGTGGGTTGACGATTTGGAGTCTTCGCGATCTTAACCATCTGTTTCACCTTTACGACCAGCCAAAAGTCATCATCTGATGGTTCAGCGCATCTGGGCACCCTGGCGAGTTACGTACGTAACCGGAAAAAGAAAGAAGGGTTGCGTATTTTGCCAAAAAGATTCCCGCCACGTTATTGAAACTTCTCTTCATTCGTATATTATTTTAAATATTTTCCCCTACAATCCCGGTCATGTCATGGTTTTACCCAAGCGCCATGTTCGAAATCTTTCCCAGCTTAAATACCACGAAATGTGCGATCTTTTTCAGACGGTTGAGCGCGCAAGATTTTTATTAGAGAAATCCGTTAAGCCGCAGGGTTTTAATATCGGAATGAACCTTGGTAAATTTGCCGGCGCCGGAATTTGGAACCACATTCACGTTCATGTGGTGCCGAGATGGCTTGGCGACACGAATTGCATGCCGATTATTGCCGGTACCAAAATTATCTCCGCTTCGCTCGGCTCGCTCGCCAAGCTTCTTCGCGCTACGGCTAAAAAACATCCTCGGAAGTTTTGAGTCATTTCATGAGACAGCGTTCCGACATCGAAAAACACGAAGATGGATATTTATCCTCTTTTGCGGTGAAGGCATCTGAGTCGCGCGGCCGTGTCTATCCAGAAAAAGAACACAATACGCGCACAGCCTTCCAGCGGGACCGGGACCGGATTGTGCACAGCACCGCCTTCCGGCGTTTGGAATATAAAACCCAAGTTTTCGTTAATCACGAGGGCGATCATTACCGTACTCGTCTGACGCATTCTTTGGAAGTATCGCAAATTGCCCGGACAATCGCGCGCGGTTTGGGGCTGAACGAAGATTTGACGGAAGCTATCGCGCTTGCGCATGATTTAGGGCACGGCCCGTTTGGGCATGCCGGCGAATGGGCGCTCACGAGAAAGATGCAAAGTCACGGTGGTTTTGAGCATAACCGCCAATCGCTCAGGATTGTTGAAAAGTTGGAACACAGCTATGCCGATTTTCCAGGATTAAATCTTACATTCGAGGTTAGAGAAGGCCTCAAGAAGCATGATTATGATGTAAAGGGCGGGAAACGTGTTCACAAAGGATTTTATTCGTTAGAAGCCCAGTTAGTAAATATTGCCGATGAAATCGCCTACGACAGCCATGATCTTGACGACGGACTTCGCTCAAAGCTTTTAAGCTTGGAAAAAGTTAAGGAGCTCAGTATGTGGAAAGAAATCGAGCAGTATATTAATAGAAGCTATAAGAAAAAGTCGTTGGATCGATCGGCAAGGAACTACTTAAGTATTCGCCTCCTTATTAATAGGCAAGTTATGGATTTGCTTGAAAATACAGAGAAAAGAATAAAAAAGTTTGGCATTCAGGATCCCGAAGACGCCGTAGGCCTTGTGGATCCGGTGGTTTGCTTCTCACCCGAAGTGCATAAAAAGAAGGAAGAACTAAGAAAATTTCTTCGGGAAAATATGTATTTTCATCCCTATGTGGTTCGGATGTGTGAGAAAGCTCAGCGCTATGTCGAGCAACTCTTTGATACCTACGTGAAAAATCCACGGCAACTAGAATTATGGGTACAAAAGAAGGTTGAAGAAGAGGGGAAATATAGAGCTATTTGCGATTTTCTGGCCGGTATGACCGATCGTTATGCCATTGCAGAATACACAAAGCTTTTTGCTCCGATCGAATTCAGCTAACTTGCCTTTCCAACCTAAAACCTGCTCCAATCTTTATTTAAAGTTGCCCTAGTCCTACGTAAATGATATTATACGGCCTAGTTTTTCTTCTATAATTTGAGAAAACCTTGGATATTAATAATTGTAATGTCCATAGGTTTTAGTACTTTTTACCCGTATCTTTATCTCTTTTAAAATCGGAATTATACTGCATGCCGCGCCGGAAAAAACGCGAACCTCTAGTCCTAGAAACCTGCCTTTTAGAAACCCAAACTTGGCAAGAAGGATATCAGCAGTTCCGTATTCTTTTCGGTAAACCCCTGGGTTGGATGTATCTGCATGAACCGTCTCCCGAAGCCAACCCCTCCCAAGATATTTTAATTCGTCTAGATCGTAAGACGTCCTGTTCTTATTACCACACCACGCGACAACATGTAGAAGAATGTGAAAACTGCCTGCATGAGTTAGCCCGGACTTTATGCGCGAAGGGGGACTTTGTAAGTCCGAACGCTATTTCCTGCGCAGGGAAAAGACCGGCCACGGCTTTTCCGTTGAGGCATGTGGGTCAGGTCAGGGGCTGTTTAATGCTATGCAACTTAGCGCATGAAGTGGTGAGTAATAAGCCATTGTTAGGTGCTTTCCAGGGCTTTTTAGATGCTCAGGTTGGTTTGGCTTATCGAACGTACGAACTTAATAACTTTTATGAGACCGTCCACCCTCGCGCGCTTGCGCTGTCTACTATGCATTCGGTTCACAGGGTAATCAGTTCTTCTCTAAACTTAGATGAATTAATACCTCGTGTAGCCCGGTTAAGCGCCCAGGTTCTTAAAGCTGAAAGCTGTTCCATTATGCTGGTAGATGAGGATAGAAAGCATTTAATTCCAAAATTTTCTATGGGTGAAGGCGGCTCGAAGATTCGGCTGAAAATAGGACGGGGTATCGAAGGCCGGGTGGTTTCAACGGGCGAGTTTCACTTTGATCGAAATTGCATAGCCTTGCCGCTTATTGAGGATGATGTTATTGGCGTGATTACGCTTAGCAATAAAAAAGGCAGGACACCGTTTACTCGAACGGACCTAGAGATTTTAAAAACCCTTTCCGAGCAAGCCGTGATTGCTATAAAGAACGCCCAACTTTACGAGGAAGCCGAAGCTATTACGCTCGGTAGCATCAAATCCATCAACGATATACTTCAGATGAGTTATAAGAACGAGAATGTCCACTTGCCTCTTTTCGCAAAACTCGTAACGGAAATCGGCAAAGAATTAAAGCTTAACTCTTCTGAATTAAAGAACTTAGAGCGCGCGGTTCACCTCTTGGATACGGGTCATATCGGCATGGCGCCCGAAATTTTCCTAAAATCAAGCAAACTTACTAAGCGCGAAATGAATCAAATCAAGACCATTCCCCACAGAGGCGTAAATATTTTAAAGTCCATTCGTTCTTTAAAGCCCGTAATGCCGATTATTTTGTACCATCGCGAAAGATACGACGGCTCGGGTTATCCGGATCACTTGGCTGGCAACCAAATACCTGTAGGAGCCAGGATTGTGGCTTTGGCAGACGCATTTACGGCTATGATAGAGGAACGCCCTTACAGAAAAGGGAAAAGCATAGAAGTTGCTGTGCGCGAGATTAAAGAGCTATCCGGTAAACAATTTGATCCGGGGGTGGTCGAGGCATTCTTAAAGACATTAGAGCGGCCGGAGATCGTAGAAATGGCTAAAAACGCAGCCTCAAAAGCGCCCTCTGAGGGAGGAGCGGAGTAGTGGAGGGGCGTATCGGGATTAGGATCATGGATCCGCAAGATGAGGATGCTTCAATCATCATTTTTGTATTTCTTGTACTGTCCATTGTGGGTACGACTATGGTATTATACTTCCTCTTCATTGAGTTCTTTGAGTTAACTCCGTTTGGATTCATTCGGCATTGGCTCGGTTTATTATAAAAATTTAAGGACCATTTTTCCTTGGACGGATTGTGTTATCAACAGTAAATAGGAGTAAAGGAGAGTATCTATGAATATAAAAGGACGAATATTGATGCTGGGTTTGCTGTCGGTTGCCTTGACTACTTCAGGTTGCGCGAGACTGAAGGAACTCGAAAAAATCAATCGCCAACAGGCCGCAACGATTGTAAGTTTGAATAATGAGATAACGCGTCTGAGCGATGAATTGGATCTGATGGCGCGGCAGCAAAACGAGTTGGCTCGGGCCAAAAAAGAACTTGAATCGAGATTAAGCGGTGAACTTGCCAACGGTGATTTAGGCGTTGCCATGAGCGACCGCGGGTTGGTTGTTACCGTGCTTGATCGCGTATTGTTTGATCCGGGCAAGTCGGAGCTGAAAACCTCGGCTGAAGGCACACTACAAAAAGTTGCTGATGTCCTTGGCAGCCAAGCGGGCGGAAACGTTGTTTACGTTGAAGGGCATACCGATGCCGATCCGATTCGTATGTCGGGATGGAAATCAAATTGGGAATTATCCACAACGCGCGCCACGGAAGTTATTCATTATTTCACCGACCAGGCCGGTTTGGATCCGCACCAATTTGTAGCCAGCGGTTACGGGGAATTTCGCCCGGTTTCGGAAAATGATTCATCCGAAGGCAAATCGCTCAATCGCCGTGTGGAGATTGTTATTTCACCGTCAAAAATTACCGACGGCGCCGCTTCTCAAATTGCAAATCCAGCGTCCGACGCGATCGCGACCGGAGCTGCCGATACTGCTTTCATTAAGTAATTTTGGTTAAGATGCAAGTTGCACACCGGCTGCGCAAAGCGATATGGTTACCCTTTGTTGCAGCCGGTTTTGTTTGGTTCGTAAGCCTCGCCTCTTTTTGTAAACTCGTTGCCAAGTTGAATTATTCCATACCCTTTGAAATGGAAACCAGAAAATGGTGGGTCAATGGGCTTGGAACCGCTTATATTGAAGGGCTCCGTGTGTACGAGCCCGGGCAAAAAGAAGCATACGTAGCGGGGGATTTTTTGGTTCGGTACAAGCCTTGGGAGATCTGGTTCGGCGATCGTTTCGGCGTTAAAATTACCGGTCGAAATATATCATCCGAATATTTAAAGCAACTTTTCATACAAGATAGCGCCGTTCAGTCAAATTTTATTGAGAAACTAAAAGTTGAATTGATGGTGGATTCCGACGACGGCAGTCTTGTTATCAAGAAGGCTGAGGCCAACGGTTCTCTGGGTGAAGGGACGGCGGCCGGCTCGCTTGATTCTAACGGAGTTATCGATATGCAGACGAGATGGGTTGTTAACCCATCCATGAAAAGATTTCTTCCAAATAACACGGCATCCCTCGCCAATCCCACCGTAGTACAGTGCTTTTTTCAAGGAAACGTTGAGCATCCAAGCGTCCGTCTGGTCTCTGATTATTTTCAAGTTGAATTAGGCTAACCGCTTTTAGGATTTGAAGTCGAGCAGGGATGCTCATCATAACCAAAAGATCGCCATGCGGCTTCGGGAATTATTTGCGGGTATTCATCTTCATATTGCGAGCGCTCAGCCCGACGAGCGTGAAATTAACGGCGTAGCCGCCGATTCCAGGCAGCTTAAGAAAAACGAACTCTTCGTTGCTATCCAAGGTACGCAGCGCGACGGACATGATTTTATTCCAGAAGCCGTTCGCTCAGGCGTCTCCGCTATCGTTGCTTCGGCTGCCGTTTTCCAAACAAAGCACATAAAGGTTCCTCCACCTATTCCGGTTTTGCTTGTCGATGACACGCACGCCGTCATCGGACTTCTTGCTTCCCGTTGGTACGGCAATCCGTCTCAAAATGTACATGTTATCGGTGTGACCGGGACAAACGGAAAAACGACGACAACCAATCTGATTTCCACTTTGCTGGAACCGAAAGGATTATGCGCTGTTCTTGGAACCGTCGAATACCGGATCGGTGATTTCGCTAAGCCGGCAGAAATGACCACGCCGGATCCTTGCAAGCTTCAGGAATATTTTCACGATATGCTTGCTAAAAAAGCG
>Ga0209515_10003761_pt1 | contig 21168 bp, 18 predicted proteins | sample Subgroupgradi54m_FD_187454 | JGI IMG/M metagenome (GOLD analysis project Ga0209515, IMG submission 187454) | Subsurface groundwater microbial communities from S. Glens Falls, New York, USA - GMW60B uncontaminated upgradient, 5.4 m (SPAdes)... ...
GCGCCGCCGCCGCGAGCAAGAGGCTCACGAGCAGCGTGGCAGACGTGGATCCCGGGCGCATGATGGACCTTCTTACCACGCCGGGCGCGGCATATAGTGCCGCTCCGTGGGCCCGACGCGCGTCATCGGCTTGACCGGCGGCATCGCCAGCGGCAAGAGCACGGTCGCCGCCATCCTGCGCGAGCTGGGCGCGCCCATCGTCGACGCCGATGTGCTGGCGCGCCAGGTGGTCGAGCCCGGGCAACCCGCCTACGACGACATCGTGCGCGAGTTCGGACGCGACGTGCTGGCCGCCGACGGCAGCATCGACCGCAAGCTGCTGGGCGCGCGCATCTTCGGCGACGCCGCGGCGCGCGCACGCCTGAACGCCATCACCCACCCGCGCATCGGCGCCGCCGGCCAGGCCGAGATCGCGCGCCACGTTGCCGCGGGCGCCCCGGTCGTGATCTACGAGGCCGCGCTCATCGTCGAGAACGGCCTGTGGCGCGGGCTCGACGGGTTGATCGTGGTCAGCGCGTCGCCCGAGGCGCAGCTGGCGCGCACGCTCGCGCGCGACGGCCTGGACGAGAGCGCCGCGCGCGCCCGCCTGGCCGCGCAGCTGCCCCTGGCCGACAAGCTGGCGGTGGCCGATCACGTCATCGACAACAGTGGCACCCTGGACGAGACGCGCGCCCAGGTCGCGGCGTTGTGGAAACGGCTCACTCACGCTACGAAGGGATCCGCACCATGACGACCACGCGAACCGCGATCGACAGCGAAGATCCCAGCCCCGACGAGGCCGTGCTGGTCACCGGCTTCCCCTCGTTCACCGCCGCGCGCATGACCCGCAAGGTGCTCGAGTCCGACCCGCGCGCGCGTGTCTTCCTGCTCGCGCGCGACAAGTTCGCCGCGCTCGCCGACGAGCTGCTCGCGACCTTGCCGGCCAAGCAGCGCACGCGCACCCAGGTCATCGTGGGCGACGTATGCGACATGGACCTGGGCCTGTCGGGCGCCGAGTACCGCTCGCTCGCCAACACGGTCACCACCGTGCACCACATGGCGGGCATCTATTACCTGGGCGTGGAGCGCAAGCTGGCCGAGCGCGTCAACATCGACGGCACGCGCGGCGTGATCGAGCTGGCGCGCGAGTGCAAGCGGCTGCGCCGCCTGTGCCACTACTCGACCGCGGCAGTCTCGGGTCGGCGCAAGGGCGTCATCCTCGAGGAGGAGCTGGACGAGGGTCAGGGCTTCCACAATTCCTACGAGGAGACCAAGTTCGAGGCCGAGAAGCTGGCGCGCGCGGCGCAGCGGCAGCTGCCGGTGACCATCTTCCGGCCCGGCGTGATCGTGGGCGACTCCAAGACGGGCGAGATCGACAAGTTCGACGGCCCGTACTACCTGATGGTGCTGATCGTGCAGAGCCCGCTCGACGTGCACCTGCCCCTGCCCGGGCGCGGCGTGGCGCCGCTGCACCTCGTGCCGGTCGACTACGTGATCGACGCGGCCTACGCGCTCTCGCGCGACGAGCGCGCCGCGGGCGGGACCTTCCATCTGGTCGACCCCATGCCGCTCTCGGCCAAGCAGATCTACGCGCTGGTGGCCGAGCGCGCGCACAAGAAGCAGCCGCGCGGCTTCATCCCCACCGGCCTGGCCAAGGCCATCATGCGCACGCCCGGCCTCGACAAGCTGGCCCGCGCCCCGCGCGCCTTCCTGGAAGGCATCGACGACCTGTCCTTCTACAACGCACGCAAGACGCTCGAGCTGCTCGACGGCAGCGTCAAGTGCCCGCCCTTCGACACCTACGTCGACCAGCTGATCCGCTACGTCAAGGATGTGCACGCGGCCCGCCGGCAGAAGCTGGAAGAAGAGACCTTCGACCCGTTCGAGTGACGTAGGGCGCCCGCGGTTCGGATCAACGCAGAGGCGCAGAGGCGCAGAGGCGCAAAGGCCAGAGCAGAGCTTGTTGGTCCGAACGGCGTTCGGGTCGTGCGGACGCCGTTCGAACCAACAAGGTCCGGATCTGGGCTCTGCGCCTCTGCGCCTCTGTGTTCCAGAGCGCCGGGCGTGTCCTACTTCGTCCGCGCCAGCAGCGTCATCTGCGGCTCGCTGACGACCGGCGGGTATAGCGTTCCGCAGCTCGCGCCGGTGTGGTGCGTCTCGGCGGCGAGGTCGCCATCGAGGCGTCCCGGCAGCACGTGCGCGCTGACGCCGGTGAACGGGCGGGCCGAGCAGCCCGGGACGACGTCGACCGCGGGGCCGGTCGGGCACGCAATCGTGACCTTCACGCCCGGCTGCTCGACCAGCTCGAGGCCGATGTGGACCTCGCAGCTGAGGCTGGCGCTGGGCGTGCGCGGGTTCTCCAGGGTGAAGTCCCAGCGCCCGCCCAGGTGGGGCAGGAAGTCGCCCAGGCTCATCACCTCGACGCGGGTGGCGTGCATCTGCGCGAACGCCGGCGACGGGTAGGCCGCGCCCACGGTGAAGCCGAGGCTGGCACAGTGGTCGCCCTCGTACTGCACCAGCATGTTGATCATGCCGTCGAGCTGCCCGATGGCGACGCCGACGACGCTGCCATTCAGGTGCAGGTCGTCGCGCAGCTGCCGGCAGCCGGGGTCGATCTCGCGCGGCACGTTGCCCTGCGGGCAGGTGATGTCGAAGACGCCGTCCTTGACGCTCACGTTGCAGTGCAAAAATGGCTCGGCCACACCCACGCGGGTGGCCGAGAACAGCCAGGCACCGGCGACGTCGCTCGTGGGGTCGTCGGCCGGGGGCCCGGCGTCGGAAGCGTAAGGGCTTCCGTCGCCAGATTGATCATCGTCAGCTTGGCCGCCTGCGCCGCACGCCGAAACCACCAGCGCACACGCCGCGAGCCACTTCCAGTCTCTCGATTTCACTACCTACTCCATCAGGCCAACTAGTGAAGGCAGTGTAGTACGAGCGACCGCGCGGCGCCAAACTGCACGACGTAAATGCGCGAAATGTGGAGGAGTTTCCCCTACATCGGGACGAGGCGGGAGGCTGGACCTACGTCGGGGCGGCTGGCGGTGCTACTTGCCGGCCTTCTTGGCGGCGTCCAGGTTGGCCTGCGCCCGGATGCGCAGGCGCAGCGCGTTCAGCTTGATGAAGCCGCCCGCGTCCTTCTGGTCGTACACCGCCTCTTCCTCGAAGGTGGCGATGTCGGCGCGGTAGAGCGAGCGCGGCGACTTGCGGCCGGCGATGGTGACCGAGCCCTTGAACAGCCGGACGCGCACGGTCGCGGTGACCGGCTCCTGGATCTGGTCGATCATCGTCTGCAGCGCCTCGCGCTCGGGCGAGAACCAGAAGCCGTTGTAGATCAGCCCGGCGTAACGCGGGACGAGGTCGTCGCGCAGACGCATGACCTCACGGTCGAGGGTGAGCGACTCGGCCGCGCGGTGCGCCTTGAACAGCACCGTGCCGCCCGGGGTCTCGTAGACGCCGCGCGACTTCATGCCCACGAAGCGGTTCTCGACGATGTCGGCGCGGCCGACGCCGTGCTCGCCGGCGATGGTGTTCAGCTGGGCCAGGAGCGCCGCCGGGGACAGCTTCTTGCCATCGATGGCGACCGCGTTGCCGTTCTCGAAGTCGAGCTCGAGCGTGCGCGCCTGGTCAGGCGCCTGCTCGGGCGCGCGCGTGCGCTGGAACATGGCCGGGTCCGGCTCGTTCCACGGATCTTCCAGCACGCCGCCTTCGTACGAGGTGTGGAAGAGGTTGCGATCGACCGAGTACGGCTTCTCCAGCGAGGCCTCGATGGGGATCTTGTGCTCCTTGGTGTACGCGATCAGCTGCGAGCGCGACTTGAACTCCCACTCACGCCAGGGCGCGACGATCTTGATGCCCGGGTCGAAGTGGTAGGCGGCCAGCTCGAAGCGCACCTGGTCGTTGCCCTTGCCGGTCGAGCCGTGGCCGATGGCGTCGGCGCCTTCCTGGCGCACGATGTCCATCATGCCCTTGGTGATGCACGGGCGCGCCAGCGAGGTGCCGAGCAGGTACTCGCCCTCGTAGAGCGCCGCGCCGCGCAGCGCCGGGAACACGTAGTTGGCGACGAAGTCCTCGCGCAGGTCGCTGATGTAGACCTTGGAGGCGCCGGTGCCGAGCGCCTTCTTCTTGGCGCCCTCGAGGTCCTCCTCCTGGCCGACGTCGGCGCAGAAGGCGACCACGTCGCACTGGTACTTCTCCTTGAGCCAGCGGATCGCGACGGAAGTGTCGAGACCACCCGAATAGGCGAGGACGAGCTTCTTGATCGACATGAGGCGTTTCTCTCCGTGGAACGGCCGCACAGGCGGCCTTCTAGCTTTTTGGCGGAGGGAATCTACCTGACTTCGATGAAGCCGCGGCGCAACAAATTCGACAGAATTCGGTACGCATCCAGGCGCGGCATGCCGGCCACGTCCAGGATGTCCTCGAACGAGAGCAGACCGTCGATGCGCGAGAGCAGGAAGCCGGTGCGGTGATCCAGTCGCTCGGCGGCGATCTGGTGCAGCGGCACCGCGAGCAGCGGAACCTGGGTCATCTCGCCGATGTGGCCCTCGTAGACGCGGTAGAGCAGATCACGGTGACGGTGCAGGATCACCGGGCCGACCTTGCCGTCAGGATCCTCGGATGACGCGGCCTCGGCGGCCTCGACGGCGGACAGGTGGTCGCCGCGCTCGGCCGCCTCGCGCGCCAGGGACAGCAGCTCGCTGACCCGGCGGCGGATGCGGTCCTCGTCGCTGTGGTTGGTGTCACCGGGGAGGACGTTGCGCGCGTTGGTCGGCGCCTCGCTCTCGGCGCGCGCGCCCACGCCCGGCGTGGCGATGCCCATCTGGTCGATGGTCGAGGGCAAACGCGCGCGCGCGTTGGTGATCTCGTCGCCCGAGTCGTCGACGCCGCGCAGCAGCTGCTCGTCGACGATGACGGCAGGCGAGCCGGGCGACGAGCCGTCGACGGCGCGGCCATCGGCGCCCTCGGTGAAACCGGTGGCGATGTCGCCGGCGAAGGGCGAACGCGGGCCCGCGTCGGCACCGAGGCGCTCGGCCGTGCGCGGCTGATCGTCGAAGTCGGCGTCGCCCAGATCGATCGACTCGTCGCCGGGCAGGCCGGCCGAGGGCGAATCCAGATCCGCGGCGTGACGCTCGAGCGTGGGCAGATCCTCGGGCAGGAGCTCGAGCGATCGCTTGGCGTGCGCGGGATGCGTGGCCTCGCCGGTGTCGTCGCCGCCCAGGCCGAGCAGCGCGCTGCCCACCGGCTCGCCCACGCCCGGCGGCAGAGCCAGCGAGTCGAGCGAAGGCGAGTCGTCGTCGCTCTCGCCCGGCTCGCCCACGATGCCGATGCTGATGCCGTCGTCGTCCTCGCTGCCGCCGTCGCGGCTGCGGTCGTCGTACTCCGGGCCGTCCCCACCACGCTCGGTCTGCGCGCGGTCGTCGCTCACGCCCGAGTCGAGCGAGCCCAGCTCGAGCACCAGCTCCGACGGTGTGGCCACGTGCGGCGGCGCCGGCAGCTCGCCCGGGATGGGCGTCTGGGCGTCCTCGGGGATGCCCCGGCCCTGCTGCCCGTAGCCCGGGCTCGTGCCCTCGCCGCCCGTGCGCGCGCGTGGCTGGATGGTCACCGTGGGCACGCGCCCGCCCAGGGCGGCGATGGCCTCGGCCGAGAGCTCGGGATGATCGGGCAAGGGCGGCGGCTCCTGCCCGCCCGGCACCGTCTGCGTCTGCGTGCTGCTCTCCGGCTCGGGCTCGTCGGCGTCCATCTCGACGACGCGGCCGGGCTCCTCGTCGCCTTCGCCTTCGCCTTCGCCTTCGCCCTCGCCGCCAGCGGCCTTGTCCTCGTCCGACGCGAGCGTGGGGATGGGCGCGCCGCTGTCGCGGATCTGCAGCCCGGCCGCGACCTCGGCGAGGTCCTCGTCGAGCGTCGACGCGAGCGGACGCTGCGGCGTGACCGGAGGCGGCGGCAAGGGCGCGGCCAGGTCGTCCATGCCCCAGCCCTCGTCGAGGTCGCCGTTCTCGCGCCGGCGCAGCGCTCTTTCGATGTCCTGGCCCCCCACGGGCGTGGTCTGGCCCCGGTCCAGCTCGACCAGGTCGTAGGCGCCCGAGACCTCTTCGGGCTCCTCGGGCATGGGCACACCGGCGGCGCGGCTCGAGTCCTTGATGGCGCTGGCGGCGCGGAACTGCTCGTCGAGCGTGGCGAAGTTCTCGCGCACGTACTCGATGTATTCCTTGGCCTGCGCCGAGCTCGGGTCGAGCGCGAGCGCGTGCTCCCACTCGCCCAGCGCGCCCGCCAGATCACCGGAGCCGTAACGCTCGAGGCCGCGCTCGACCAGCGACGCCACGCGCGCGGTCACCTGCGCTGGAGCTGGCAGCCCTGCGTCCATTCCGCCCTGGCCTTCGTCCGGCGGCGTCATCGCGCGGACGTACCCTTCAGCCTAGCCTCGTCTTCGAGACCACGCCCTTGAACATGTTGAGTGTGCGCGTCAGCGCCTCGGTCGATTCGATCACCTGAGGCATGTCCTTGGCCTGGATGGCCGAGCGCGCCCGGTCGCACACGCTGCGTGCCTTCTTGACCGCGTCCTGGCCGAACTCGGAGCCGCTGATGATCTCCGACACCTTGGGGAACAGGCCCTCGATCTCGTCGAGGATCTTCTCCGCGGCCTGACGGTGCTTCTCGAACTCCTGGCCGGCGCGGACCTCCAGCATGTAGTCCTTGTTCTCGTCGATCATGCGGCGAATCTCGTCCTCGGTGAGGCCGGAGGTCGCGGTGACCGTGATCGACTGCTCGAGGCCGGTCTCGAGGTCCTTCGCCTTCACCGACACGATGCCGTCGGCGGAGATGTGGAAGGTGACCTCGACCTCGACCTCGCCGCGCGGCGCGCGCCGCAGGCCGGTCAGGATGAACTCGCCCAGGAGCTCGTTCTCCTCGGCGCGGTCGCTCTCGCCCTGCAGGACGAGGATCTTCACCGACGTCTGGTTGTCCTTGACCGTGGTGAACACGTGCGACTTGGACGTCGGCACGGTGGTGTTCTGCTCGATGAGGCGGTGGAAGTAGCCGCCCACGATCATGATGCCCAGCGAGTGCGGCGTGACGTCGAGCAGGAGGACGTCGTTCTTCTCGTCCATGAGCGCGGCGCCCTGGATGGCCGCGCCCAGGGCGACGACCTCATCCGGGTGCACGCCCTTGCACGGCTCGAGGCCGAAGAACTCCTGCACCATCTCCTGGACCTTGGGCATGCGCGTCATGCCGCCGACCAGGATGACGTCTTCGATCTCGCCCTTGGAGATCTCGGCTTCCTGCAGGGTCTTCTTGCAGATCTGGACGGTGCGCTCGACCAGGTCGATGGTCAGCTCTTCCAGCTTCTCGCGCGTGAGCGTGCGCTGCAGGTGCAGCGCCTCGTTCTTGCCGGTCGAGATGATGAACGGCAGGTTGATCTCGGTCTCGCGCAGGCTGGACAGCTCGCACTTGGCCTTCTCGGCCACGTCCTTGAGGCGCTGCAGCGCCATCTTGTCCTTGCGCAGGTCGATCTTGTGCTCCTTCTGGAAGCCGAAGACCAGCCAGTCGATGATGCGCTTGTCGAAGTCCTCGCCGCCCAGGAAGGTGTCGCCCGCGGTCGAGATGACCTCGAACACGCCGTTGCCGATCTCGAGGATCGAGATGTCGAAGGTGCCGCCGCCCAGATCGTAGACCGCGACCTTGCGCTCGATGTTGCGGCCGAAGCCGTACGCCAGCGCGGCCGCGGTCGGCTCGTTGATGATGCGGATGACGTCGAGGCCGGCGATGCGTCCGGCGTCCTTGGTGGCCTGGCGCTGGCCGTCGTTGAAGTAGGCCGGCACGGTGACCACGGCCTTCTGCACCTCTTCGCCCAGGTACTCCTCGGCGATGAGCTTCATCTCCTGCAGGATGTAGGCGGAGATCTCGGGCACCGAGAAGACCTGGTCGCGCAGCATGATGCGCACGTCGTCGTGCGGACCCTCGACGATCCGGTAGGAGACGGATTCCATCGCCGCCTTGACCGCGGGCGAGCCCCACTTGCGGCCGATCAGGCGCTTGGCCGCGTAGACGGTGTTCTCGGCGTTGGTGATGGCTTGCCGCTTGGCGATGTGGCCGACCAGCCGCTTGCCGTTCTCGGCAATCGCGACCATCGACGGTGTCGTCTTGTAGCCGCCACGATTGGGGATGACCACGGGCGTGCCGTCCTCGACGACAGCAACGCAGCTGTTGGTGGTGCCCAGGTCGATGCCGATGACCTTTTCGATCGCCATGTCCCCCGTCTTCACCTGGGGCTAGAGCGCGTCCTGACCTGCGCCGCTACGCCCCGCTGAGCTTTTGCAGCTCTTCGAGTTCTGCTGCTATGTGCACGTTCTCTGGATCGAGCCGGCTCGCGAGTTCCAGCTCTACTATCGCCTCTTGGTTGCGACCCTGGGCCCTGAGAACCTTCGCCACCATACGGTGGGCGGAAGCATCGCGCGGGCTAAGTCCCGCGAACTTTTTAACATATTCCTCAGCAGACCTCAATTCAGATGCCCGAAGACATGCTTCGGCAGCGCGGCGGAGGTAACGCGGTAGCGGGTCGAGCTGGATCGCGGCGGAGAATTCGGACAGCGCCTGCTTCACTCCCCCCGGGCCCGACGCCTCGTGCTGGCAGGCCAGCTCGAACAGCTCGGCAGCCCGCTCGGCCCGGCTCTGCGATCCGTGCGCCGCGACGTCGAACGCGGTCGCGCCGCCCGGTGGCGTGCGATGGCCCGCGTGCAGGCGCTGCAGGTACTGCTCGCGCTTGCTGTCGTCGTCGAGCAGCTCGAATGCGTCGGTGGCGGCCTTGAAGATCTCGCCCAGACGCTGCTGGAACGAGCCCAGCTTCTTGCCGTAGAAGCGGTCAGGGTGGAAGTCCTTGGACAGCCTGAAGTAAGCGCGCTTGAGCGACTTGCGGTCGGCGTCGGGAAAGACCTCGAGGACGTCGAACAGCGTGCCCTGCTGGACGTTCAGGTGCTTGCTGTAGATGAGCCGCTTCTGCTCCTCCGACAGGTCGATGTCCTCGGCCAGGACGTCGGAGGGTATGGGGACGGGGCGCTGCGGCGGACCGGCGGTGGCAACCACGGGCGGCGCGCTCGTGGTCGAGCGCTTGCGGTCGGTCGTGGCCGCCGGCGGTGCTGCGGCGGGCGGAACCGTGGGCGGCTTGCTACGCGGCGGGTCGGTCGGCCGGCGGCGGATCGAGTCGGCGGTGGTCGCGGCGGCGGCAGCAGAGCCACCATCTTGTGACGCGATGGGCGAGATCGTCGAGGTCGGCGCGCGCGCCGGCGGCGGCGGCGCGTGGGGCGGCGCGGTCGGCAACGTGGGCGCGGGGCCGCTCTGGACCATGCGCACGCGCCGTCCCGGCGGCGGCTCGCCGGGCAGCAGGATGGCGCCGACCTCGCGCAGCTTGGCCAGGATGCCCATGGTCTGCGGCTCGGGGAAGCCAGCAATCGTGCAGATTTGCTTGAACGACGTGCGTCCGTCGCAACGGGTGAGCACGAAGTAGTCCTCGGGCGTCATGCCCGCGTCGGTCGGGTCGAACTCGCGGTTCATGAGGGGCGCCAGGTCGAGCGACGCCACTCCCGGAATCGGAGGAGCGGAGGCCATCCTCTCCTTGCTGACGTCGGCTAGGACGTCATCGCGCAGTGCATCAAGTGGTTAGTGCCTTGAGGCGATCGTCCCATTCGTCGGCCTTGGTGGCCACGTTCCCGATGATGAAGGCCAGCTCCTTGGCCTGCAGCCAGTCGACCGGCAGCACCTGGTTGATGCGGATGGTCTCGTTCGACTCGAGCGTGAAGAACGCCCCCAGCAGCTGGACGTTGGCCGCCAGCAGCATGCGGAAGAAGCCCTCGCGGTTCTGCCCGGGCAGCTTCTCGGCCACGCGTGAGGTCGCGACCACGAACTCGGGCGCGGCCACGATCTGCACCGTCGCCGAGCCCTTCTGCAGGGACCAGACGTTGTCGGACACACGCGTCACGCGGTCCTGGATGCCCAGCTCGGTGAACAGCCCTTCGATGATCGCCGTCGAGTTCCGGTCCGCCATGCGAGCCAGCTCCTTTACCCCAGGCCAAGACTCTATCACGACGCGAAGGCGACTCGTTGTGGCAACCGCGCGAGTCGCTGCTACTTCATGAGCATCTCGAGCACGGCCTTCTGCGAATGCAGACGGTTCTCCGCCTGGCGCCAGACCGCCGAGCGCGGGCCCTCGAGCACGCTCTCGGCGATCTCCTCGCCGCGGTGCGCGGGCAGGCAGTGCAGCACGATGGCGCGCGACGACGCCGAGGCCAGCATGGCGTCGTCGATGCAGTAGCCTGCGAACGCGGTGCGGCGCTTCTGCGCCTCGGCTTCCTGGCCCATCGAGGCCCAGACGTCGGTGTTGAGCACGTCGGCGCCGCGCGCGGCCAGCTTGGGATCGCGGGTCAGCTCGATGCGTCCCTTGCCGGTCTCGGCGATGCGCTGGCGCGCGCGCGCGAGCACGTTGGCATCCGGGTCGTAGCCCTCGGGCGTGGCCAGCACGAGATCGAGGCCCAGGATGGCGGTGGCCTCGATCCACGAGTGCGCCATGTTGTTGCCGTCGCCGATCCAGGCGTAGCGCAGCGGGCGCACGTCGCCGAGCAGCTCCATGGTGGTGAACAGGTCGGCGATGATCTGGCACGGGTGGGCGAAGTCGGTCAGGCCGTTCACGACCGGAATCGGCGCCCACTTGGCCAGCTCCTCGCAGCGGGTCTGCGCGAAGGTGCGGATGACGATGCCGTGGCAGTAGCCGCCCAGCACCCGCGCGGTGTCGCGGATGGGCTCGCCGCGCCCGATCTGCGAGCCTTCCGGCGCCAGGTAGACGGCGTGGCCGCCCAGCTCGATCATGCCCACCTCGAACGAGGTGCGCGTGCGCGTGGACGGCTTCTCGAAGATCATGCCCAGCGTCTTGCCGCGCAGCGTGCGCGCCAGCGCCCCGACCAGTCGCGCGGCCTTGAGCGCGCGCGCGCGCTCGAACAGCGTCAGCAGCTCGTCGGCGGAGAGGTCCCACATGGTGATGAGGTCGCGCTTGGGCGTGTGCATGACTACTTGCTCTCCTTGGTCGCCGCCGTCGTCGCCGTCTGGGCCCGCTCGGCCAGCGCCACGTCCAGGATGGCGAGCGCCTCGTCGATGTCCTTCTTGCTCACGTTGAGCGCCGGCACGAAGCGGACCACGGTCGCCCCCGCCACCGACAGGAGCAGGCCGTGCTCGCGGCAGCGCGCCACCAGCCCGGACGGGTCGCTCTTGACCGCCAGGCCGCGCAGCAGGCCACGTCCGCGGCTCTCGACCGCCACGCTGGGGTACTTCTTGACCAGCGCGGTCAGCCCGGCGCCCAGGTGCTCACCGACGGCGACCACGTTGGCCAGCACGCCTTCCTTGTCGATGGCCTCGATGACCGCGAGCGAGGCCGCGCAGGCCAGCGCGTTGCCGCCGAAGGTCGACGCGTGCGTGACCGGCTCGCCCGCGAGCGGCAAGAGGCCCTTGGCCGCCTCGTCGGTGGCCAGCATGGCGCCGATGGGCACGCCGCCGGCCAGGCCCTTGGCCAGGGTCATGATGTCGGGCGTGACGCCCTCGTGCTGGTAGCCGAACCAGGTGCCGGTGCGACCGATGCCGGTCTGCACCTCGTCGAAGATGAGCAAGGTGCCGGTCTTGCTGCACAGGTCGCGCAGCGCCTTCAGGTAACCGGGCGGGGGCACGACGATGCCGCCTTCGGCCTGGATGGGCTCGGTGATGAGCGCGCAGATGGTGTTGGTCTCGAGCAGGGTGCGCGCTGCCTCCAGGTCGCCGAAGGGCAGGAAGCGCACCGGCTCGAACAGCGGGCCGAAGTTCTTGCGGTACTTCTCCTGCCCGGTGATCGACACCGTGGCGATGGTGCGGCCGTGGAAGCTCGCCTCCATGGCGGCGATGGTGACCCGCTCGGGCGCACGCGCGACCACGGCCTGGTAGCGGCGCGCGGTCTTGAGCGCGGCCTCGTTGGCCTCGCCGCCCGAGTTGCAGAAGAACACGCGATCGGCGAACGAGAGCCGGGTCAGCGCGTCGGCCAGCTCGAGCTGCTTCTCGCCGAAGTACAGGTTGGACACGTGCACCAGGCGCCCGGCCTGCTCGGCGATGGCGCGGGTCAGCCCGGGGTGCGCGTGGCCGAGGCAACAGACCGCGATGCCCGCGGTCATGTCGAGGAAGGCGCGATCCTGCACGTCCCACAGGCGCACGCCCTGGCCGCGCGCCAGCACGACCGGCTGCTGCTTGTAGTTCTGGGTCAGGTGCTTCGCCGCGATGGCGACGAGGCGATCGTGATCGGCTTGCGACATGCGTGGGTCTCCTACGCGGCGTGCGTCAGCTCGGTGCCGACGCCGCGATCGGTGAAGATTTCGAGCAAGAGCGCATGCTCGACGCGCCCGTCGACGATGTGGACCTTGCGCACGCCCTCGGCGAGCGCGTCGAGCGCGTACTGGACCTTGGGGATCATGCCGCCCGAGACCACGCCGGTCGCGATCAGCTCGCGCGCGCGCGTCACGTCGAGCGAGGGGATGAGCTTGCCCTCGCCGTCCTTGACACCCTGCACGTCGGTTAGCAGGACCAGCTTCTCGGCCGAGAGCGCCACCGCCAGCTTGGCCGCGAAGGGGTCGGCGTTGACGTTGAGCGTGCGGCCCTCGGCGTCGACGGCGATGGGCGCGATGACCGGGATGAACTCGCCGGCCAGCTTCTCCAGCACGGTGGCGTCGACCGAGATGACCTCGCCGACCAGGCCGGGATCGATGCCGTCGGGGCCGAGCTTCTCCAGACGGCGCGCGAGTGCGAGCCGACCGTCCTTGCCGGTGAGACCCACGGCGCGTCCGCCCTTCTGGTTGATCAGGCGGACCAGCTCCTTGTTGACCGAGCCGCCCAGCACCATCTCGACCACTTCCATGGTGGCTGCGTCGGTCAGGCGCATGCCGTGGGCCATGCGCGAGGGGATGCCCAGGCGCTCGAGCATCTCCTTGATCTGCGGGCCGCCGCCGTGGACCACGACCACGTTGATGCCGACCCAGCGGAGGAGGATGACGTCCTCCGCGAAGGTCGCGCGCATCGCCGGGTCGTCCATGGCGTGGCCACCCACCTTCACGACCACGGTGCGGCCGCGAAACTTGCTCATGTACGGCAGCGCCTCGATGAGAACGCGTGCCTTGTCGATCAATTCCTGCATTCGCGGCAGGAACTTAGCACAGGGTCTGTTTACAAAATGTACCGGGCCAGGTCTTCGTTCTGGACCACCTCGGACAGCCGGTCGCGAACATATTGTGCCGTGATGGTGATCTCCTGCGGACCAATGTCGGGGGCCGCGAAGGAGAGCTCGTCGAGCAGGCGCTCGAGCACGGTGTGCAGGCGGCGGGCGCCGATGTTCTGCGTGCGCGCGTTGACCTCGGCGGCGATCTTGGCCAGCTCTTCGACCGCCTCGGCGGTCCAGATGAGCTTGACGTTCTCGGTGGCCAGCAGGGCCACGTACTGCTTGGTGAGCGCGTTCTCCGGCTCGGTCAGGATGCGCACGAAGTCGGCGCCCACGAGCGGCTCGAGCTCGACCCGGATGGGGAAGCGGCCCTGCAGCTCGGGGATGAGGTCAGACGGTTTCGACACGTGGAACGCGCCCGCGGCGATGAACAGCACGTGGTCGGTCTTGACCGGGCCGTACTTGGTCGTGACCGTGGAACCCTCGACGATGGGCAAGAGGTCGCGCTGCACGCCCTCGCGCGAGACGTCGGGCCCGCCGTGCTGGCCCTCGCGCCCGGCGATCTTGTCGATCTCGTCCAGGAACACGATGCCGCTCTGCTCGGCGCGGTGGACGGCCTCGCGCTGCACCTTGTCCATGTCGATGAGCTTGCCGGCCTCTTCCGACGTGAGCAGCTCGAGCGCCTCGGGCACATTGACCTTGCGCCGGCGCGTGCGCTTGCCGAAGTTGCCCAGCAGATCCTTCATGGAGGAGAGGCCCATCTCCTCCACACCCGCGCCGGAGAAGATCTGCAGGAACGGGTTGCCCTCGTCGGCGGCCTCGACCTCGACCACGCGCTCGTCGAGCTTGCCCGAGTGCAGCAGCGAGCGCAGCTTCTCGCGCGTCTCCGCCTCGTGGTTCGTGCCGCTGCTCGCGGTCAGCTCGGGCGCGGGTTGCGGCGGCTGCGCGAAGCCGGGGCCGGGCGGCGGCCGATCGGCGAAGGAGCGCGCGCGTCCGCCCTGCGGCGGCAAGAGCAGGTCGAGCAGGCGTTCTTCTGCGTGCTCGCGCGCGCGCCCACGCACCTTGGCCTGCTCCTCGTCGCGCACCAGCTTGACGGCGATCTCGGTCAGGTCGCGGACGATCGAATCGACGTCGCGGCCGACGTAGCCGACCTCGGTGAACTTGGACGCTTCCACCTTGAGGAAGGGCGCGGCGGCCAGCTTGGCCAGGCGGCGCGCGATCTCGGTCTTACCCACGCCGGTGGGCCCGATCATGATGATGTTCTTGGGCGCGATCTCGTCGCGCAGGTGCTCGGGCACCTGCTGGCGGCGCCAGCGGTTGCGCAGCGCGATGGCGACCGCGCGCTTGGCGGCGCGCTGGCCGACGATGTAGCGGTCGAGCTCTTCGACGATGGCGCGCGGGGTGAGCCGTGAGCCCGAGGACGAGAGCGGCATGACCTAGAGCTCCTCGAAGGTGAGGCTGGCGTTGGTGTAGATGCAGATCTCGCCCGCGATCTTCATCGACGACTCGGCGATCTCGCGCGCCGACAGCTCCGTGTGGCGCAATAGCGCGCGCGCCGCCGAGGTGGCGTAGGGGCCGCCCGAGCCGATGGCGACCACGCCCTCGTCGGGCTCGATGACGTCGCCCGTGCCGGTGAGCAGGAAGGTGCGCTCGGAGTCGGCGACGACCAGGAGCGCTTCCAGGCGACGCAGCACGCGGTCCATGCGCCAGTCCTTGGCCAGGTCGACGGCGGCGCGCGGCAGGTTGCCCCCGGCTTCCTTGAGCTTGCCCTCGAGCTTCTCGAACAGGGCCATGCCGTCGGCGGCCGAGCCGGCGAAGCCGCCGATGATCTTGCCGTCGCCCATGCGGCGGACCTTGCGCGCCGAGTGCTTCATGATCGTGTTGCCGAGGGTGACCTGGCCGTCGCCGGCGATGACGACCTTGCCGCCGCGGCGGACGGCGAGGACGGTGGTGGCGTGGATCGTGACGGTGCGCTCGTCGCTCATGGTTTCTTTCCCCGCGCGTGCGGGTGGGCCTGGTCGTACACCGACATCAGATGGTCCAACGACACCTTGGTATACACCTGAGTCGACGACAAGCTAGCGTGACCGAGGAGCTCCTGGATGGCACGAAGATCGGCGCCACCGTCGAGCAAATGGGTCGCGAAGGAGTGGCGCAGGGCGTGCGGTGTGGCGTCGGGCACGCCCGAGGCGGCCACGTCCTTGCCCATGTGCACCTGGATGCTGCGCGGCGTCAGACGTCCGCCGCGCGCGTTCAAGAAGAGCGCGGCAGGATCCTGCGCGCCGGTCTTCGGATGGGCAAGCGTGGCGCGCACGGCGAGGTAGGCGTCGAGCGCGAGCATGGCCTTGCCGCCGAGGGGGACCAGGCGGTGCTTGCGACCCTTGGCGTGGCGGATCTCGAGCAGCGCGGCGTCGTCGCCTTGCCGCTGGACGTCCTCGAGGTCGAGGCCGCAGCACTCCGAGATGCGCAGGCCGGCGCCGTAGAGGACCTCCATGATGGCGCGGTCACGGATGCCGAGCGGACCGTCGGGGTCGGCGACGGCGGCGCCGGCGCTCTCGACCAGGTGGCAGGTGTCGTCGACGTTGAGCGCGCGCGGCAAGGCGCGCTTGCGCTTGGGCGAGCGCACCAGCGCCGCGGGGTTGTCGTCGCGCTCGCCGCGCCGCACCAGGAAGCGGAAGAAGGCGCGCAGGCTGGACAGCTTGCGCGCGATCGACGCGGCGTCGAGGCGTCCGTGCAGCGCGGCCAGGTGCGCGCGGATCTCGGGCACGTCGATGCGGCGCGGCTCGGGCGCGCGTCCGCGCCGGGCGGCGAAGCCGGCGCGAAATTCTTCCAGGTCGCGCAGGTAGGCCTCGTGCGTGCGCGGCGAGACGCCGCGTTCGATCGACAGGTAGCGGCCGAACTCGTCGGCGGCGGCAGGCCAGCTCCAGGGCATGGGACGCGGCCAGCGTATCGCGGCGGCGCGGGCGGCGCGAGTTTGCCAGGGCGCGGAGCGCGGCTAGAGGACGCCCTTGGGCGGCAGCACCACGAGCTCCTCGACTGACATATCGGGCCGCGCGACGATCTCCACCACGAGCTCCGCGATCCGCTCCGGGCGCATCATGTCGGCACGGTCGAAGCTGGTGCCGTCCCAGGCCGGCGTATCCGTGGCCCCCGGGTAGAGCCCGGTGACCCGCACGTCGTACGCGCGCGCCTCCTCGACCAGCACGCGCGTCATCCCGCGCAGCGCCTCCTTCGCGGCGCTGTACCCCGCGGCGCCTGCGAACGTCCTCACCGCCGCGATCGACGACACATTCACGATGTGCCCGCGCCGCCGGGGCGCCATCTTGCGCAGCGCCTCCTGCGCGCACACGAACGCCCCCACGACATGCACGTCGAGCATCTCGCGCAGGTCTTCAATCTTCGCGTCGATGACCGGCGAGTACGTCACCGGCCCCGCGTTGTTGACCAGCACATCCACCTGCCCCAGCTCGGCAAACCTCGCCCTCACGCTCGTCTCGTCCGCGACGTCCAGCTGCACCTCGGTCACCCTCCCCGCCTGTGGCGCCCCGACCCGCGCGGCCCCGAACCGCCTCGCGAACCCCACGACCGCCGCCCCCTCCTCCGCAAACGCCTTCGCCATCGCCTTGCCCAGCCCACTCGACGCCCCCGTCACGACGACGACTCGCCCTGCCATCCTCGCTGCACCCATGGCCCGAGGCTCCCCCATGGGGGACGGTGTTGCCAAATTAACTTTCGCCAGCAAGTCCGCGATTTCGCGCCGCCGCTGGGGGGGACGGTGTTCCCATCTTCACTTTCGCAGCCGGGAGTGTCGCTGCCGACGACAGTCCGCGAGAGCACCACGTCGAAGTCTGGCAGGCCGCGTACGCGTGATCGAGCATTCGTAGCCTCGGGGACCATGCGCGGCGACCGCGCCGAAAGTGAATCCGTCCCCGCGCCGGAGCGAGATGAGGCGAGCGAGTCCGGGAGTGACGTCTCCGACGACACTCCCGAGCCGAAAGTGAAGATGGGAACACCCTCCCCTCGGGGGGCGAGGCGAGTCGTTACGCGGCGTTCGGGGCGAAAGTTAAATTGGCAACACCGTCCCCTGCCCTAGCGGGTCAGGCCGGTGATCTTGTAGGAGCCGTCGGTGAGCTGGGTGACTTCGAGGGTGAGCAGGTCCTTGCCGACGCGGGCGACGAGGAAGAGGACGTGGGTGCCGTCTTCGGCGCCCTCGGGGAGGTGGCCGAAGGCGGCGCGGTAGCCGGCCGGAGAGAGGAGCTGCCATTCGCTGATGCGGCGCTTGTCGGTCTCGTTGAGCACGACGCGCCAGACGGCGGCGAGGCCGCCGTCGTCCTCGGCGACCACCTGGCCGCGCGAGTGGAAGGGTGCGGAGGAGACGGCCATGAGGGCGGCCAGATCGCCCTTCTCGAAGGCGTCGCCCCAGGCGATGGCGGCGTCGTTGGCACGAGGATCCTCGGGCGAGGCCAGCTGCTCCTTGGTCGCCTTGTTGGCCGCGCCGTCGGTCGAGGGCATCTGCTCGCGCTTCACGTGCGGCATGGCGACCTCGCCCTTCTTTCCTTTTTCGGTCGAGCCGTCGCCGCGCGACAGCTGCTTGGGCGGCGCGCGCCCATCCTTGGGCCGATCCTCGGCGTGCTCCTCGACGCTGCCCTCGGTGCCCGGGCCACCATTGTCGAGGATGAACGGGTCGGCGAAGTACGGCGTGCACATGCGCTCGTCGCGGTGGAAGGTCCAGTGGATGTACACGTTGCCGTCGCCGGAACGGATGTCGGCGGGAGTCTCCTCGTAGGGACCGAGGCTCATCACGGTGTCGACCGCGGCGACGTCGAAGGTCAGCACCCCCGAAGGCTTGACGATGGTGACCTTGTCGACCTCGCCCGAGGCCGCGATGACGATCTCCATGGTCACCTCGAGCGAGCGGTCGTTCATCGGGTTCGACTGCGGCTTGCGGTCCAGATCGGCCAGGAAGCCGAAGCCCCAGACCTCGTGGATCTTGTTGTGCATGCGCGCGATGTAGACCGCGAACGGGCTGGCGCGCGTGCCCAGCGCCGTCTGGTTGCCGGGTCGCACCTCGCCGGTGAAGGTCTCGAGCGTGGAGTGGATCTTGTCGAGCCGCTTCTCCCACTTGCCCTTGCGCGACGACTTCTTGCGCTTGGCGATCGCGACCTCTTCCTCGGCCTTGTCCTGGCCGATGATGCGCGTGTAGTCCTGCTGATCGAGCTGCAGCTTGGGCCCGCGCTTGCCCGGCTTGCCTGGCTTGCCCGGCGTGCCCGCGGCGCCCGGTGCGCCTTCCTTGCCGCCCGGGTTCTTCGAGGTGGCGACCACGGGCGAATCGTCCTGCACGCCCGACGGCGACGGCGTGGGCTTGGGGTTGTCGGCCTGCAGGCCGATGCCCTTGGCGTCGCGCATCGACAGCGCGCCCGCCGTGCCGTTCTCGCCGCCCGAGCCGCCCTCGCCGCCCTGGCCGCGCTCGCCGCCCTTGCCTTCCTCGCCCTTCTGACCGTTGTCGCCGACCTTGATGCCCTCGGCGTGATCGCTCTTGCCGCGGTGCACGCTGGCGACCTTGTCGCGCTTCTGGTTCAGCTTGGACGCCTCGGCGTCCTCGGTCTGCGCGACCACGTCTTCCTTGCCGCCCGCCTCGGGGATCTCCTCGTTGCTCTTGGCGCTGGGCGCCTTCTTGCCCTTCTCGGTCTTCTCGAGGTTGCGGTCCTGCGCGTAGGTCTCCTTCTCGGGCTTGCGGTTCTTGTCCGAGAGGTAGCTCACGTCGGGCGGCGGCTCCTCGACGACGCTCTTGTCGTCGTCGACCTCGACCATCTTGTGCCGCTCGAACTTGGGGATCTTCTTCGGCTTTGGCGTCGGCTTGGCCACCTCTTCAGGGGGCGGCGGCTTGGGCGGCTCGGGCGGCTTGGGCGGAGGCTTGACCTGCACGACCTTGGGCTCGGGCTTGGGCGGGGGCGGCTTGGGCGGCTCCGGCTTCTTCATGACCGGAGGCGGCGGCGCCTTGGCGAGCTCGGGCTTGGGAAGCTTCTTCTCCTCCGGCTTCACCAGGTCGGGCTTGGGCTTCTCGTGCTTGGTTTCCTCGTACTTGTCGTCCTCTGGCTTCTTGCCCGGGACGTTCTCCGGCGGCACCGGAGGCGGCTCGTCGATGAGCGCGACCTCGTCCAGAGCGTAGTCGCTCAGGTCGATGACGATGGTCTTCTCTTCGGGGATCTCGAGCTTCCAGATGTACCAGGAGTTGGCAACCCAGAGCGCCGCGGCGTGGACCAACACTGCAGCGAGCAAACGCGCAGGCAAGTATGCCCACCCGCGCTGTCCTCGCCGCATTGCCATGGTCTCTTGGATATAGCAGCGCGGCGTAGGGTTCGCTACGCAGAACAACTATCTTCTCGCACCCTTCCCTGCGTGCGGAGACGTGCGGAAACTAACGGATCTTGCGGTAGACCCCGACCACGATTCCGATCAGGTTCACCGAGCGGAAATCCTTCTTTTTCACCAGGATGGGCTGCATGTTCTGGTTGGCCGGCTGAAAGCGGATGACGTCGCCCTCGGGGAAGTAGCGCTTCACCGTGGCTTCGTCTTCGATCAGTGCGACAACGATGTCACCGCGCTCGGCGTTCAGCGCCTTCTTGACGAAGATGAAGTCGCCATCGTGGATGCCGTCGTCGATCATCGAGTCGCCCTTCACGCGCAGCGCGAAGACCTCCCGGTGATCGCCCACGAGGAAGCGATCGACCTTGACCGTGTCCTCCACGTTCTCGACGGCGAGGATGGGCTGACCGGCGGCGACGCGACCGATGAGGGGGATCTCCACCAGGTCGTCACCCATGTGCAGGGCGTCGCTCACGGCGGCAGGGAGCGGCGCATTCGGGCTGATGTGCCCGATGGGCCTGAGTGCGCGTGACTTCAGGTCCTCGCGCGCCAGGTAACCCTTCTTTTCCAGGGCCTTCAGGTGATCGTTGACCCCGTTGGTCGAGCGGATGCCGAGCCGCTCTCCGATCTCGCGCAGCGTCGGCGGGTAGCCGCGTTCGGTGATGGAAGCGGCAATGAAATCCAGCACCTGCTGCTGGCGATCGGTGAGTGCGGAGCGATCGGCGCCGTGCGTACCGCCGTTCACTCCGCCACCACCGATAGACGATGTTGTCGATCCGCTGGAGCCCGACTTCGAGGTCGCCATGGAGCGCCTCCCCTCTGGGAATGGTGTCGCTGAACGGATTGACTGTACTGAACGGATTCTAGGCCGTCAATTTTTTAAGCCTGGGATAGTCTAAGCCCCATGCGAATCCATCGACGTGCGTTCGTGCTGCTCATGGCGTCGTCGCTACTCCTGGGTCTGGTCGGCTCGGTGGCCCTGGCGCAGGCGGGCAAGTTCTACAAGGCCAACAAGGGCAAGCTCATCGTCAGCGACAAGCCCTTCGAAGCGTCCGAGGACGAGGACGCCATGGCCGCGCAGGTGAAGAAGCAGGCCAAGACCGAGCTCAAGGCCACCGGCGGCACCGAGGAAGGCGCGTCCTGGGACTTCCACTGGATCGCCGTGCTCAACAAGAAGCCGGGCAGCGCCAGCGCGACCATCTTCTTCTATGACGTCACCGGCAAGGAGCGGAAGCAGTCCACCTACAAGGACATCGGCTGTGATCCCAACCAGCTGATCATCGTTTCCGACCTGTCGATCTCCGAGGACGACGGCCTGAAGAAGGGTAACAAGTACGAGATCGTGCTGGCGGTCGACCAGGGCGGCAAGCAGGTGCCGCTGGCCAAGGGCACGGTCACCTTCAAGTAAGCGCGTGCTGCACGCGTTGCTGCTGGTCCTGCTGGCCGCGTCGACGGCGGTCTCGCAGGCCAGCGTGTCGCTGCGCGCCGCCTGGCTGCGCGACGACCAGCTCGAGCTCGGGCGCGCCGCGGGTCGCCTGGGCGTGCGCGGCCTCGCCGCCGCGATCAGCAGCGGCACGCGCGCCGAGACCCTCGCCGCCATCGCCGCCGCGCCGCAA
>Ga0209515_10003762_pt1 | contig 21168 bp, 17 predicted proteins | sample Subgroupgradi54m_FD_187454 | JGI IMG/M metagenome (GOLD analysis project Ga0209515, IMG submission 187454) | Subsurface groundwater microbial communities from S. Glens Falls, New York, USA - GMW60B uncontaminated upgradient, 5.4 m (SPAdes)... ...
TGTGGTCGTAACTGGCGAGTGCTGGCGCAATTGGCGGTCAATCCGGGAACGTCGCGTCAGGGCAGGTAGACCGTATCGCCGGGCATGAGCACGAGGTTGGCCTCGGGCTTCTTGTTGGAGCGGATGTCATCGTAGTTGATGGGAATGCGGCGGTACTTGCCAGTCTGCCGATCCTGACGGATGAGCACCAGGCCGGCGTGCGAGGCGAACTTGTTGGGCCCGCCCGCCTGCGCGATGGCCTCGGCCACGGTGACGTACTTCGACGGGTGGTAGACGCCCGGCGCCTCGACGTTGCCGGCGACGGTGAAGCCGTAGCTGTTGACCGCGGTGATGGCGACGGTCACGACCGCCGACTCGTCACGGATGAACTTGGACATCTTCTGCGTGATCTCGGCGCGCAGCTCGGTGGTGGTGCGCCCGGCCGCCTTGATGTCGCCGATGAGCGGCATGGTGATCAGGCCGTCAGGACGCACGATGGCGGCGGTGGTGAGATCCTCCTGGTGCCAGACGTTGATCTGCAGCGCGTCGGAGACGCCGATCACGTACTCCATGTTGCTCGGGTCCGGCTCCTTGGAATAGTCGTAGTAGGGAGTGGAGGCGGCGCAGGCGACGAGGCAAGCGGCCGCGAGGGCAACAGCCATGGCGCGATAGCAGAGGGTCATGAGCGCGGATATTACAGCACTATGTGTCGCTGTCAGATTCCTCGTGTCGACCTATGTGACGTCCGTCGGACCCGCGCGTCGCTCGTCGGCGCTGCTCGCGCCGTTCGTGCCGCGGCGCGCGCGCCAGCGCTCGCGCAGCTGCTTGGCCTCGCTGCGGCCGCGCTCGACCAGCTTGCGCACGTCCTCGCGCCAGCCCGGGCGCGCGCCGCGCAGCGTGCACAAGGGGCGCGTGGCCAGCGCCAGATCCATCTTGTAGCGCGCGGTGCCGGCGAGGAAGTCGTACTCGCGCCGGCCCGCGGCGATGGCGCGCGCGATGGCGCGCGCGTGCAGCACCATGCCCGGGCGCAGCTTGCCGGGCAGGTCCATCTTGCGGCCCGCCTGGTAGAAGTAGACCTTGCCGTTCCAGACCAGGTTGTAGAGCGCGGCCACCGGCTCGTCGCCGACGCTGAGCCAGAGCAGCTCGAGCGCGCCGTGCGCGAGCATCCGGCGCGACGCCTCGGCATGGAAGCTGGCGAAGCGCGACGATCCGAACGCGCCGCGCCGGCCCGCCGCCTGCCAGCGCTGCCCGTGCAGCGCGCCCAGGACGCGCATGCCCTGGTCGAGCGACGCGGCGTCGCGCGCCTCGTGCAGCACGTCGCGCCCGGCGGCCCACTTGTCGAAGTCTTTCAGCGAGCGGCGCACCATGTAGCGCCGCTGCTGCGGCAGCGCCGCCAGGTAATCCTCGAAGCGCGCGGGCAGCGCGATGTAAGGCGAGGGCGGGCTCGGCTCGAGCTGGGCCGTCCAGCCGTGCCGCTGCAGCGCGCGCGTGAGCTCGAGCGCGGTCGGGCTGTCGGCGGCGAGCGCGGGCAGCACCAGCTCGTCGCACACGCCGCCCGCGAAGCCGCCCGTGAGCGCACCGGCGAAGGCATCGGCCACCGCACGCTGCCGACCGCTGGCCGCGATCACGCCCAGGTAGTCGCTGCAGATCTCGTCGTCCTCGTCCTCGCCGGTGCCCAGCGCCTCGAGGCGGCGCAGGCGCAGCCCGGGCGCCAGGCTGACCCGGCGGCGGCACAGCGGCACCAGACCGACCAGCTGGTCGCGCTCGTGGAACGTCACGACGCACAGGCGGCGGCCGTCGAGCGGGCCGAACACCTGCCACCACGGCTCCAGCCACTGCGGCGAGAGCATGGGCTCGTTGGCGTCGGAGCGCGCGAGCAGCCCGAGCCAGGCCTCACGCAGGCGCGCGAGGCCTACCGGGTCGTCGACGATGCTCATCGATAGGGCCACGGCCGCTTCAGTAAACCATGAACACGTGCGCGTGTGGTATGCCTCGAGCCGCATGCACGCGCTCGTCGTGTCGTACGCGTTCCCTCCCACCGGCGGCGCGGGTGTCGCACGCGTGCTCAAGCTGGTGAAGTACTTGCCTGCGCACGGCATCACGCCGTCGGTGCTGACGGTGGCCAATCCATCCGTGCCGGTGGTCGACCGCTCGCGCGAGCGCGACCTGGCGCCCGACCTGGACATCGTGCGCGCGCGCACCTTCGAGCCGGGCTACGCCGCCAAGCAGGCGGCCGCCGCGCCGGTCGGTGGCAACGGCGCGCCCGTGGGGCTGGTCACGCGCGCGCGCCGGCTGGCGGTGCGCGCGGCCCGCGCGGCGCTGGTGCCCGACGCGCAGATCCTGTGGCAGCCGGGCGCCTACGCGGCCCTGGCGCGCCGGCTGGCGTCGCCGCGCACGCGTCCCGACGTGGTCTGCATCAGCGGTCCGCCCTTCTCGCAGTTCCTGCTCGCGCCGCTGGCGCGGCTCGCGCCCGGCACCGCCGTGGTGCTCGACTACCGCGACGAGTGGAGCACCTGGCGCACCACCTACGAGAACTCGAGCCGGGCCGCCGCGCTCATCGGTGGGCCGCTCGAGCGCGCGCTGGTGCACTCGGCGCACGCGATCACCACGGCGACGGAGGCCTTTCGCACCAACCTCCTGGCGCAGTTTCCCTTTCTCTCGCCCGAGCACGTGCATGCCATTCCCAATGGCTACGATCCCGACGACTACCCGGCCGAGCTGCCCACGCCGCCGCGCGATCGCTTCGTGGTCACCTACGCGGGCACGATCTTCAAGCTGACGTCGGCGCGCGGGCTCCTGGGGGCGGTCAGGAAGCTGCACCGCGACGCGCCCGAGCTGGCGCGCCACCTGCGCGTGCGCTTCCTGGGCAGGATCGTCGAGGCCGAGCTGGACGCGTTCGAAGGCATGGACGCGCTCGGCGTGGAGCGCCTCGGCTACGTCGAGCACGCGCGCGTGACCGGCGAGCTGGCCGCGAGCCACCTGGTGCTGTGCTTGCTCGACGACGTGCCCGGGGCCGAGCGCATCTACCCGGCGAAGATCTTCGAGCTCATGCACCTGGGCCGGCCGACCCTGACCCTGGCCGCACCCGGCGAGCTGGCCGACCTGGTGCGCGCGCAGCGCATGGGCGACCTGGTGGGCCCGCGCGACGAGGCGGGCATCGCGGCGGTGCTGGAGCGACACCTGCGGGCGTTCGTGGCGGGCACGCCGCCCGCGGTGATGCGCGCCGTGGATGCGGGGCGCTACCATCGGCGCGCGCTGGCGGGGGAGTTCGCGCAGGTGTTCCGGGACGCGAAGGCGAGGGCGACGAGAGCCTGAGTAGCCTCACGGGCGTTGCAACCCTCTGCTACCATCGCCCAACCCGTGCTCGTCGAGTCGTCAGAGGTCCTCGCCGCCATCGCGGCGCTCGAGCAGGCGATCGACTCGTCTGCCTTCAAGCCGCCCATGCTGCCCGTGGTCGCGCAGGAGGCACTCGCCGTCGCGCAGGACCGCGGCGTGGACATCGCTGCCCTGGGCAAGATCATCGAGCGCGACCAGGTGCTGGCCTCGCGCTTCCTCACCGTGGCCAACTCGCCGACCTACCGCCGGCGCGTCCCGGCCACGACCGTGTCGGCGGCGCTCATGCGCCTCGGCCTGACCAACTCGCGCGACCTGCTCTTCTTCACCGCGCTCGAGCCCGCCCTGTTCACCTCGCGCGAGTACGAGGCCGAGATGACCGCGCTGCGCCAGCACAGCCTGGGCACCGCGACGGCCTGCGGCTTCATCGCCCGGGCGTGCGGCTTCTCCAACGAGTACGCGACCCTGGCCGGCCTGGTCCATGACCTGGGCGCGGCCGCGGTGGTCCACCACATCGCCGAGAACGAGGACGAGTTTGCCGTGCTGCGCGCCCACGAGGGTGGCGTCGCGGCCGCGGTCGCCGCCACGCACGCGCTCGCCAACCAGCGGGTGGCCCGGCGCTGGAGCCTGCCCGAGCCGGTGACGCGCGCCATGGGCGAGCACCACGTGGTCGCGCCGGGCTCGCCCTTCATCGTCGTCCTGACCGCCGCCGCCGACGAGCTGGCCACGCTCGCAGGCATGGGCTCGGGCATGGATCCGCCGCTCGGTCGGACCGCGCTCGAGCGCGTCTTCATCGACGCGGCCGCGGCGCAGAAGGTCATCGACGACTTCATCGCCGAGCTGGCCAGCGTCGACGAGGCCGAGCCGCCGGGGTAGGCTCGGGGCGATGCCCGTCGAGTCAGTCGAGATCCTTCACTCCCCGGTGCTGCCCGAGCAGGGCTTCGTGCATGGCTGGCCCACGCGCGTGGGCGGCGTGTCGACCGGCAAGCGTGCCTCGCTCAACCTGGGCCTGCGCTGGGGCGATTCGTCCGAGAACGTGGCCGAGAACCGTCGTCGCGTCGCGGTCGCGGCCGGCTACGATCCCGAACGCCTGCAGGTCACCAAGCATGTGCACGGCACCAACGTCTGGGTCGTCGGCGACACGCTGCCCGTCGGGCAGCGCGACGAGTACGACGCCCTGGTGTCCAACCGGCCGGGCGAGATCCTGGGCGCGTTCGCCGCCGATTGCATCCCCATGCTGTTCGCCGATCCGGTCAAGCGCGTGGCCGCTGCGGCCCACGCCGGCTGGCGCGGCACCGTCGGTGGCGTGGCGCCCGAGGTGATCCGCACCCTGCGCGACCGCTTCGGCTCGAACCCTGCCGACGTGCGCGCCGCGCTCGGCCCGTCGATCGGCCCGTGCTGCTTCGAGGTCGGCGACGAGGTCGTGGCCGAGTTCCGCGCCGCCCTCGGCGACGTGCCCGGCCTGATCGTCGACGGGCCGCGCAAGCAGCACATCGATCTGCGCGTGGCCACGCGCAGGCTGCTCGAGCGCGCCGGCCTGCGCCCCGAGCACATCGACGACCGTCCGCCCTGCACGCGCTGCGACGAGACCCGCTTCTTCTCCTTCCGCCGCGATGGCCAGGAAGGCGGCGTGCATATGGGTTTCATAGGCCTCGCCTGACAGTTTTTCTCGTCCGCTCCTACCTCGTCGCCATTCTCTGAACGACCGCATGCTGAAACATGTTTCACCGACGGCACCTTGTGCCGAATCGGCGACGGATGTGTGTTAACGCGCCGCTTCAAGCAGGTAACGCAACTTACGCCTTATGCAAATCTGGAATTTAACACGAGATTTTGTGTTTCCTGAATTACTTAACCCGACAATAATCCTGCAGTGCGTCAGCTCCATGACGCGCAGTGAGGGAGGTTGCAGCTCATGTCGGGACGATCTCCGCAACAAATGAGGGTCTCGTTCATCTGGCTCGTCGCTGCGCTGACCAGCGGGTCATCGTGCAGCAACATAGCCCTCGATCCAGCGCCGCCGATCATCCATGCGCGCTTCGATCCCGACGCCAAGGTCGTCCCCATGCCGACCGATGTGCTGCGCGATGCGGCCACCGGACGGCTCGACCTGCCCGTCGACGACAAGGACATCTCCGACGCCGAGCGCGAGTTCTACACCTTCCTCGAGACGCTCGACGGCTGGTCGACGGCCATGTCGGCGACGGTCGAGTTCACCGGCCCGATCGCCGCATCGACCATCACCGCCGACACGCTGCAGGTGTGGAAGTGGGCCGGCGTGCCCAAGCGCGTCGACGACGTGACCATCACCATCTCCGCCGACGAGAAGAAGATCACCATCGATCCGCCGCGCGCCGGCTGGGACCGTGGCGCTCGCTACGTCGTGCTCATGCGTGGCGGCGATGCGGGCGTCGAGGGCAAGACGGGCGAGAAGGTCGAATGCGACGCAGCATTCTACTTCCTGCGCCAGACCACGCGCCTCGACACGCCCGAGCACGAGCGCGCCTTCCCCGGCAACACCGCGGCGGAGCGCGCCGACAACGCGAAGAAGCTGGAGACCATCCGCGAGGATCTGGCGCCGGTGTTCGACTACTTCGCCGAGCGCTCCATCCCGCGCGCGCAGGTGGCCGCGCTGTGGGCGTTCACGGTCACCAAGCGCACCGAGCTGGCCATGGACAAGTCGTCGCAGCGCATGCCCATTCCCAACGCCCTGCTCATCGACCCCAAGACCGGGCTGGTCGACATCCCGGTGGCCAAGTGGGACTCCGAGCCCGAGGTCGAGGCCAAGTACCGCCTGCGCGACTACGACGGCTTCGCCACGTCGGCCAATCTGCTCTTCGAGTTCACCGGCAAGATGGACGCGGCCACGGTCAACCCGAACACGGTGCACTTCTACCGCCTCGACGCGGGTGCGCCGGTCAAGCTCGACGCCGACGTCAAGCTGATGCCCGATCTGATCCACGTCATCCTCACGCCCAAGCAGCTGCCCCTGCCCGAGGCCACCGCCTACGCGGTGGTGGTCACGCGCGGCGTGCGCGACGCCGACGGCAACCAGATCGTGCCCATGCCGGCCGCGTTCCTGCTCACCGAGAAGTCGACCGTGTACCAGGACGGCAAGTCGATGGTCGGCGCGCTGCCCGTCGAGGACGCCGTGCGTGTCGAGGCGGCGCGCACGCAGCTCGCGCCCGCGCTGGACAAGATCGGCCGCGACGACGTCGTGGGCGCCTGGCCGTACCGCACCCTGACCGTGCACCAGCCGCTCGCCGACGCGGCCGCGCAGGCGGAGAAGCTGGGCATCGACCCCGATCCGTCGGGCGTGACCCACAAGACGCCCTTCGAGGCGCTGGGCGACTTCGCCCTCGCCATCGCCTCGCTCTCCGACGTGGGCGACGTCTACTACGGCACCGTCAAGTCGCCCGTCTTCCTCGACCCGACGTCGCGCGCCTGGCGCGAGGACGGCCAGTACACCGTCGAGGAGATCCCCTTCACCATGACGGTGCCGAAGAACATCCCCGCCGGCAAGCCGGTGCCGGTGGTCATCTTCGGCCACGCCATCTGTACCGAGCGCCGCTTCGTGCTCGCCATCGGTGACGCGCTGGCCAAGAAGGGCTTCGCCGCCATCGCCATCGACCTGCCCTTCCACGGCACGCGCACCTACTGCATGAAGGGCGGGCCCATCTCGGTGGTCAACCCGCAGACCGGACAGCTGACCTCGATGGAGCCGTGTGCGTCGGGCACCACGTGCAACGACCTGGGCAAGTGTGTCGACGCCAGCGGCCACGGCAACAGCCTGGCCACCTGGCCCATCATCGGCATGCCGGTGGCGTCGGGCGCGGCCTTCCTGGAGATCGACCACATCGCGCGCACCAAGGATCACTTCAAGCAGGCGGTCATCGATCTGAGCGCGGTCGAACGCTCGCTGCACCAGGGCAACTGGCGCGGCGTCATGGGCCACGACGTCGACATGACCCGCATCTATTACGCCGGGCAGTCGCTGGGCGGCATCATCGGCGCCACCTGGCTGTCGGTGTCGAGCGACATCAAGCGCGCGGTGCTCAACGTGCCCGGCTCGGACCTGGTCGATCTGTTCCGCGACTCGGGCTGGTTCAAGGACCAGGTCAATGCCTTCTTCACCCGGCAGAACATCGCCAAGGGCAGCTTCGAGGAGGAGCGTTTCCTCGACGTGGCCCGCTGGTTCGTCGACGCGGTCGATCCGCAGAACGTGGCCGCAGCCACGGGAGATCGCGCCCTGTTCATCCAGATGGCCATCAACGACGGCATCATCCCCAACTGGACGACCAAGCTGCTCGAGGGTCTGACCCACGCCGGTTACCACGACTACAACGGCTCGCACGCCTTCCTGGTCATCCCGCTCGAGTTCGAGTTCGGCCGCGGCGGGCGTGAGCTGTCAGAGTTCCTGGCCGGGGAGCTGCAGCCATGAGGCCGCTCGAGCGAGTGGTGCTCTCGGCGACCCTGCTGGCCGCGCTGCCCGTGTCCGCGCACGCCGCCGGCTTCGCCGTCGCCGAGCAGAGCGCGACCGCGAGCGGCACCGCGGGCGCGGGCGCCGCGCGGCAGGACGACGCCGGCCTGGCCTGGTACAACCCGGCCGCGCTCGCCGACGCGGGCGGCTGGCGGGTCGGCTTCGGCCTGACCCTGGCGCATCCGGCGCTCTCGGCGCAGGCCATGGACGGCTCGTGGCAGAGCGACAGCGAGAGCGCGTGGTCGACGCCGCCGCACCTCGACGTCAGCTGGGCCGCGGGCCCGCTGGCCGTGGGTATGGCCCTGGGCGTGCCCTTCGGCAGCGGCGTCAGCTGGCCGGCCGACTGGCCCGGCCGGCACGAGATCGTGCGCACGCAGCTGGAAGACTTCCGCGCCGCGCCCTTCGTCGCCTGGCGGCTCGGCTCGCTGCGCCTGGCGGGCGGCGTGCATTTCGACGCCGGCCGGCTGCGCGTGGCGCGCAAGCTCGACTTCATCGACGTCGACGGCGACGTGGCCATCGACATGGACGGACGCGGCGTGGGCGTCGACGCGTCGGCATTCTGGCAGGCGCGCGAGGATGTCGACGTCGGGCTGGTCTACCGCAGCCGCACCCAGCTGGCCTTCTCGGGCGGCGCCGACTTCACCGCGCCCGACGCATTCTCGGAGAAGACCGCCGACCAGAATGCGCGCGCCGACATGACGCTGCCCGATCAGCTCGTGCTCGGGCTGAGCTGGCACCGGGGCCGCTGGGCCGCGCTCGCCGACGCCGAGCTGACCACGTGGAGCGTGAACGACCGCCTGGTCATCGACTTCCAGAACGACCAGACTCCCGACCCGGTGCAGGAGAACGGCTGGACGACCACCGTGGCCCTGCGCGGCGGCGGCGAGCTGCGCCCGAGCGCCCGCCTGGTGCTGCGCGCGGGCGCGTACTACGACCCGACCCCGTCGCCCGACGACAAGCTGGCGCCTTCGTCGCCCGACTCGACGCGCGTGGGCGCCACCGCGGGCGCCACCTACGCGCTCACCAAGGCCTGGTCGGTGGACGCGTTCTACGAGTCGATGTGGCTGGTGCGCCGCGAGTCGACGTCGATGGAGTCGCTCGCGGCGAGCTACGGCGGCTCGGCGCAGATCCTCGGCTTCGGCGTGCGCTGGGTGATGCGCGAGAATCCCGATGCGGCCACCTGGATTCCGCAGCAGCAGTAGAACTGCCAATGAGCAGCTGAGCACGCTGCAGCACACCGCGCGACACGTTCGCACGACCCGCCGCTTCGCCTAACTCCGCAGCTTCTCAGTGATCGCGCCGTGGCGCACGCGTTGCAAAGCGCGGGTGCATGCGTGCAATCGTGGTTCGTGTCGTCGCCGGGCTGGCCATGCTGCTGGTGGCGTCGTGTGCGGTCGTCAGTGCGGCGCCGGTGCGTGCAGACTCAGCGTGCTCGGTGGGTCGCGCGCGCGTGCTGGCGAGCTTCCCGTCGCCGATCTCGTCGCGGTGTGGCGCTGACCGCTACGTCGTCGTGTGTCGCAACGACGGCAGCTGCCGCGCGGTGGGTCGTTGATGCGCCGCGCGCTGCTCGTGCTGCTGGTACTGCTCGCGGCGTCGTGCGTGGGGCTTCGCGTGGTGCCCGAGGACCAGGCGGCGAGCGATCTCGTCTGTCCCGCCAGTCAGGTGCACATCACGGTCGGCTTCCGTACGCAGATCGCGTCAGGATGCGGACGCAGCCTGGCCTACACGCAGGTCTGTTCGGACGACCGCAAGCATTGTCATTTCGAAGCGATGAAGTCGCGGATGGAGGAGATGCGCTGAAGCTTACGACTTGGCCAGCGCGATGCCGTAGCGGGGCAGGATCTCGCCGGTCAGCGAGTCGAGGATGGACACGGCCTTCAGGTAATCGGCACGCGCACGCGCCTCGCGCAGCTGCGACTGCGCCAGCTCGTCCTGACGCTTGAGCACCTCGAAGTTGGTCGTACGACCGACCTCCCAGCGCGCCTTCTCCAGGTCGACGTTCTGCTTGGCCAGCGCGCTCGCCTTGGCCGAGACGTCCATGCGCTTCTTGGCCGAGCGCACCAGGTTGACCGCGCGGACCACCTGGGCGGCGATCTGCGAGCGGATGTCCTGCTCGGTCAGCTTGACCTTGCGCAGGTTGCCCTGGGCCACTTCGTGGGCACCCTTGGCGGAGTCGTTGCCGAAGGCCATGCTGAACTTCACGCCCGCTACCACCTCGAAGGAGTCGAAGGTCGCCAGGTTGGAGTAGGTGGTGCCCAGCTTTTCCGCCTGCGCCTGCGGGCCGGCCGCGGCAGTGAAGTCCAGCTGCGGCAGCAGTCCGTTCTGCGTCACCGCGACCTCGATGGCGGCAGTCTTGCCCTGCGCCCGCACCGTCTTCAGCTGCGGGTTGTTCTCCATCGCCGAGGCCAGGGTCTTGTCGAGGTTCGGCTCCTGCGAGCCGGTGTCGAGGTGGTCCGTGGCGTCCAGGTCGATCTCGCCCGGGCCGATCTCCATGCCGATGAGACGACGCAGCTCGATGGCGCGCTCGGAGCGATTCTGCTCGGCCAGGAGCAGCTCCTCCTCGCGCGACGCGATGGCCTGCTCGACCGCGAGCGAATCGGTCTTGGCCAGCTTGCCCACGTCGATGCCCGCCTGGGTGATGCGCAGCTGCTCGCGCGCCAGCGCGACCGACTGCTTGCGAATCTCGACCTCTTGCGCCGCGTAGGCGAGCTCCCAGTAGGCCTGCACGACGTCGCGGATGACGTTACCGGCGATGTTCTCGCGCTCGAGCTCCTGCACGGCGAAGCCGGCGCGGGCGCGTGTGCGGCTGGCGTTGCGCGTGGTCTCGCCGAAGCCGCGCAGCAATGGCTGGGAGAAGGTCAACTGGGTCTTCGCGGTGTACTGGTCGACGTCGTACTGCACGATCTGCGGCTGCATCGGGCCGAGTGGACCATCGAGATCCACCAGGCCTTTGTTGTGCGAGCGGCCGCCGCTGCCCTCGAACTTGATGCCTACGATGCCGCCATCGGTGAGCGGCCGCCTCAGCTCCGCGGAGCCGGCCAGGCCGTTGGACGACAGCTGCTGGAACGGCTGGGACGGGAGGTCGTCGTTGCGGCTCGAGGTCCACGTGGCGCCCGCGTCGAGCAGCCAGTCGTCCAGGCCGTAGGTCTGCTTGATCTGCGCCTCGGCGATCGCGACGTCGAGGGTCTCGTTGGCCAGGGTCGGGTTCTGCCGCACCGCCAGCTTGAGCGCGTCGCGCAGGCCGATGCGCCTGCCGTTCCCGGTGTCGTCGGGAGCGGTCGCGCCCGCGTCGGCGGCCGCTTTCGCGCTCGGCGCGGGCGCCGCCTTCTTCGCGCCGCCGGCTGCCAGCGCGACGCTCATCGGACCCGTGCCGGTGAACACGCCCAGCGCGGTCACCACTGCCGCGGCTCCGATTGCCTTGCTTCTACGACCACCACGATTCTTCAAGATCGGCCTCCGAGCTCGTGACTCGTCGCTGACGAGCCGCTTCTTGCCAATGCCCCGGCGGGAAAGTACTGCATTTGCGCCGGCGACTTCGATGTATCTCGACGCCGGATCGTCTTCACCATCGCCGTCACGACCGTGTCACCAGCACCCCGCCCAGGAAGGTCTCGACCGCCTGCCGGCGCAGCTTGTCGAGCATCTCGGGCGTGGGCGGGCCGATGAGCCGCGAGGTCAGGGGCAGGTTCATGAAATAGAACTGCATCATGCCCATGAGCTGCAGGCAGGCCAGGCGCGGATCGATGTCCGCGCGCACCCGCCCGGCGGCGCGCGCGTCCTCGACGAGGGCGGTGAACAGGGCCAGGTTGCCACCGATGATGTGACCGAACTCGTCGAGCATCTCGGGGTTGGCGCCGTTGACCACCTCGCGGTGGACGATGCGCATGAACTCGTGGTCGCGCGAGAACTTGGTCATCATGTAGTCGACGAAGCGCTCGACCTTGGCCTCGAAGGGCTCGCTCGACTGCCGCATGGCGCGCAGCTCGTCGCCCGGCCCGGCCATCTGCACGCGGATGAGCTCGCGCAGCAGGCCTTCCTTGCTGCCGAAGTAGTGCGCGATCATCGACACGTTGCAGTCGGCGGCGCCAGCCAGCTCGCGCGTCGACGTGGCCGCGAAGCCCTTGCCCGCGAACAGCGTCAGCGCCGCGCTCAGCAGGCGCTCGCGCGTGGCGTGCTCGTCAGGTCGCGAAGTCGTCGCGCGCATGGGCAGTAGGAGTAATCAAACGTCCGACTGGTGTCAATCAAACGTTTGATTCACTCCCGCAAGCCCTGGATCTGCCTGGCACATTGGCTGCTATGCACCGTGCCGCCACGTCCGGCCACCCGAAAAGGCGAGTGATATGTCGCAGGGTGTCATTGGTCACTGTCTCCGGATGTGGATATGCGTTTCCGTGTGTCACGGCGGCCGCCGTTGAAAGGGCTCTGGTTTCAATGACGCTCTCTGAAGAGGTGAAGGACGTGATCGCGCAGCTGGCTCGGCTGCTCGATGATCCGGTGCTCGAGCCGAACCCCGACCGAAGCGACTGGGCCAGCGCGCGCGCCGCCCTCGATCATGTGCAGACCGTGGTGGAGACGCAGCTGCTGGCCAGGCTCGCCGCCGGCGCCGCGCCACTGGCCGCGGGTGCGGACGTGCAGCGCGCCGCGGCCGACGTCACCGCGCTGATCGCCGCCACGCTGCAGGCCTCGGGTCGCTCGCCCGCGGCGCGCGGGCTGTTCGAGCGCGCGCTCGGCCTGGCCACATCGATGCAGCAGAAGGCAGGTTTCGCCGCGGCGGTGCGCGAGCCGAGCACGTTCGTCCTGCTGGCGCACGCGCACTGGCTGGAAGCACGCGGCAAGCTGGGCCCGGCGGCCGCACGGCGCGAGCAGGTCAGACAGGTGACCAGCGAGCCGGCGCTGCGCACTGCCGCGGAGGATGCGCTGGGCAAGGCGCCGCCGCCGCGCGCGAGCGGCGATCCGGTGCGCTCGGCGCCCGTGCTGTTCCGCTTGAACGGCTGCGGCCTGGGCATCTACGGCAACCGCGACCGGCGCAGCGATGGCACGTCGATCGCGACCTACTGCCTGTCGCTGTTCTGGATTCCGGTGCTGCCGCTGCGCGCCTACCGCGTGGTCCGCGATGGTGACCGGGTCGGCTTCATCAGCCACGAGCCGCTCAGCCAGCTGACCAGGATCGTGCGCACCACGCTGCTGGCGGGAGTCGTCCTGCTGATCGTCGCGGGTGGCATCTCCAAGTGGCAGGGCTCGCCCGAGCGCAAGGCCAGGAAGGCCATCGCCGCGGCCGAGCAGGTGGAGAAGAAGGGTCCGCCCGACGCGGCCGTGGCCGCGTGGGAGCACGTGCTCGAGGACTGGGACGGCAAGGTCGACAGCGCCACGCTGGCGCCCGCCGCCAACGCGCTGGTGCGCATCGCCATCGCCGGCGTGCACCAGCCCTTTCAGCCCGCCGACCTCGACGCCGAGCGCCGCGTGGTCGCGCGTTACGAGCAGCTGCCCGAGCCGCAGCGCGACGCGACCCGCAAGCGTCTGACCGCCGCCCTGCTCGCCTGGGCCGACCAGCTCGGCGCCGCCGACGGTGGGCACGCGCGCGCCGGCCTGCGCCTGCTCGACGAGCTGGCGCGCATCGATCCCGACACCGACCTGGGCGCGCGCCGGGTCACGCTGCGGCGTGGCCTGGCCGCGGCGCTGGCCAGCGACGAGCCCATCGGCGCGCTGCGCCTCTTGCTGCAGAACGGCGGCGATCAGGAATCCCTGACCACGGCCAGGACGCTGCTCGCGCCGGTCGTGCACAGCCCGTCGCTCATCCTGGATCTCGATGACCTGCTCGACTCGTGGCTGGGCTACGCCGAGCGCTTCGAGGGCACCGCCGAGCTGGCCAAGCAGGTGCGCGCCGCCGTGGCCGAGGCGCGCCAGCGCAAGCAGGACAGCGCGCGCCAGGCGCTGCTCGACGAGCCCGACGAGGCCAAGCTGCGCGCGGCGCTGGCGAGCGCGCCCAGCGACCAGGAGCTCACCGTGGCGCTGGCGCAGTTGCTGGCCGCGCGCGGCGATCTGGCCGGAGCCGCCGGGCTGCTGGAAGCATTCGGCAAGCCGGGCACGCTCGTGGGTGGCGCGCGCGTCATGCTGGCCAGCCTGCGGCGCGAGACCGGCGACCTGGTCGGTGCCGAGGCCGTGCTGTCGGGCTGGCTCGACTGGCGCCTGGCGCCCTTCCAGGAGGCGGCGCAGCGCTACGTCAGCGCCGAGCGCAACCTGCGCGAGAAGCTGGTCGCCGACCTGAAGGCCGGCCGCTACGACGGCGAGCTCGCGCCCAAGGTCGAAGGCATGAGCGAGGCCGATCGCAATCACTTCCTCGGCCAGTGGTTCGAGGACCGGCTCGGCAGCGATGCCAACCTGGCCACGCTGCGCCAGGGCTGGCAGCGTCACATCGACGTCGTGGCGGCGTCGCTGCTGCTCGGGCAGGTGAAGCTCGAGCGCGCGCGCGCCGCCAGCGGTAGCGAGCGTGACGCCCTGCTCGCGGGCGCCGAGCAGGCCTACCTGGGCGTGCAGTCGGTGGCGGCGGGCGCGCCCAGCTACCACCTCGGCCTCGGCCAGGTCTACTACCGGCTCGGCCGCCCCGCCGACGGCGAGAAGCAGTTCGACGAGGCGCGCACCATCGGCGCGCCCGAGACGCTCATGGAGCTCGCCGACAAGTACCGCGACCTCGGCATCTACGACCGCGCCCGCGTCGAGGCCGAGAAGGTCGCCGACAACGAGAGCGCGGGTGAGCCCCTGCGCAACTCGGCGGCGGTGCTGCGCTCGATGCTCGCCGACAACGAGGAGGACGAGGAGAAGTGGCTCCGCCGCTCGCAAAACGAGCAGGCCAAGCTGGGCCTCTTGCAGCTCGAGGCCGGGCGCCTGCTGCGCGACGGCAAGCCGGCCGAGGCGGACGCCAAGTACGCCGAGGTCGCGCGCGCGTACGGCAAGAACGCGGCGGTCGACTCGGCGTCGGCCAACAACGCCGCCATCGCGCTGCTGCAGCGCTTCGTGTGCACCGGCGACCTGGGCCACATCGACCAGGCGATCAAGCTGCACGAGACCTCGGTGCGGCTGCGGCCCGACGACAGCATCGGCATCGTCAACCTGGCCAACGCGCTGCTCTACCGGGCGCGTCTGCGCGTGCTCGATCGCTGGGTGCAGGTGCGCGTGCTGCGACCGGCTGCGGGCGAGGTCGAGACCGCGCTGGGCGCGCTCGAGTCCGGGCCGCTGGGTGAGCAGGTGCGCGCGGCGTTGCGCCTGGAGCCGGCCTTCCGGCGCGCGCTCGATCTGGTGCGCCGCCGCGAGACCCTGTCGCCGCAGGAGACGGGTGGATATCTCAAGGAGTTCGAGATGCTGGCCGAGATTCGCGACGACGCCGGCCTGCGCGCGCTGATCGCCCGGGTGACGCCGCTGTCGGGCTTCCACACCGCCGATCACAACGATCAGCAGCGACGCTGGCTCGCCGGCGAGACCGACGCGCAGTACGCGCGCAGCCTGCACGGGCAGCTGGCCCGACTGCAGCGTGTCGCCGACCTGCCCGACGACAAGGCGTCGGCGCGCACGCGCGCGGCGGCCTGGGTGCTCATCTCCGGCTCCGACGCGCAGCTGGCCACCATCGAGCACGAGCCGGCAATCTTCGACCACGCCGAGTCGGCGGCGCGCAAGGCGCTCGCGCTGGCGCCCGACGTCGGCTCGAAGAACCTGCTCGGCTGGACGCTGCTCGGCCGCGCCTTCGAGCAGGCCGGCGCAGGCGACGACGATCTCACGCGCACGTGGAAGACGGCGCAGCGGCGCTACCCGACCTGGCTGGCGGCCTGGACGCTGGCCACCTCCGAGCACGGCTCGGCCTACCTGGCCGCGCTGCGCGCGCAGCCGGGCGCCAGGGAGAGCGCGTCGCTCGTCGACGTCAGCGATCCCGGCCCGGGCGACTGGGCGCTCTTCTGGCTGCTCGGCGACGAGGCGCGCCAGCGCGCCCTGCTGCCCGGCTTCGATCGTGAGCGCTCGCGCCTCAGCTACGAGCTGCGCACGCACCTCTTCGCCGACGACGAGGACGAGCAGCTCGAGGCGCGCTTCTTCGCCGGACGCGGCCAGGTCGCCAGCGCCGCGAAGGCCGCTCCCGCCGGCAAGTAGTCGCCCGCCTCGCCGCGTGCGCTGACTTCGTGATAACGTCCGCGCACTCCATGGCCTCCGTCAGCCTGCGCACGTATACCTTCATCGATCAGCTGCAGCCACAGCTGGCGAGCTTCATCGGCAAGACCGCGCGCGGCTTCCTGCCGGTGCCGGGGCAGGCGTCGCTGTTCGTGGAGATCGCACCCGGCATCGCCATCAACCGGGTCACCGACGTGGCGCTCAAGGCCACGCGCGTGCAGCCGGCCCTGCAGGTGGTCGAGCGCGCCTACGGTCTGCTCGAGATCCACCACCACGATCAAGGTGAGGTTCGTTCGGCCGGCCGGGCGATCCTGGCCCACCTGGAGCTGGCCGAGGACACGCGGCTCAAGCCCAAGATCCTCACCAACCAGATCCTGCGCGGCGTCGAGCCGTACCAGACGCAGATCATCAACCGCAACTCGCAAGGTATGATGATCCTGCCGGGCGAGTCGCTGTTCATCCTCGAGACCGAGCCGGCCGGCTACGTGGCCTTCGCCGCCAACGAGGCGGAGAAGGCGGCGCGCGTCTCGCTGGTCAATGTCACGCCTTACGGCGCCTTCGGACGCCTCTACATGAGCGGCAGCGAGTCGGAGATCGACTCCGCGGCCGCGGCTGCCATCGCCGTGCTCGAGTCCATCTCGGGCAAGGCGGGCGACAAGTTCGTCGACAAGTAGTCTTGTCGAGTACGCTTTTCACGGGAGACCTGAGAAATGGCTGACGCTCTGGGACTTATCGAGACGAAGGGCTTCGTGGGCATGGTCGAGGCCGCCGACGCCATGGTCAAGGCCGCCAAGGTCGAGCTCATCGGGTACGAGAAGATCGGCGGCGGTTACGTCACCGCCATCGTGCGCGGCGACGTCGCGGCGGTGAAGGCCGCCACCGAAGCCGGCCAGCGCGCTGCCGAACGTGTGGGCGAGCTGGTCTCGGTGCACGTCATCCCGCGGCCGCACGGCAACATCGACATGGTGCTCCCGCTCGGCCGGCAGAAGGAAGCGCGCGAGGGCAAGTAGCCCGCGCGTCCACGCGCAGACAGGCACGCCATGCTCATGGGCAAAGTGGTCGGGACGGTGGTCTCGACGCGCAAGGAACCCGAGCTCGAAGGGCTCACGTTCCTCATCGTCAAGGGCTGCGACTTCGACGGCAAGCCGAATGGCGCGTCGGTGGTCGCCATCGACGCGGTCGGCGCCGGCATCGGCGAGGTCGTGCTGTACGCGTCGGGCAGCTCGGCGCGGCAGACGCTGGTCACCAAGGACCGCCCGGTCGACGCCACCATCATGGCCATCGTCGACTCGGTGGTCGTCGACGGCGCGCAGCGGTATGTGAAGGACTAGCCCGCCGTGGCCGCGACGCTGGACGAGCGCAGGATCCAGGAGATCGTCGAGCGCGTCGTGGCGCGGCTCGGCGTCGGTGGCAACGCGGCTGACGGTCGCGGCGGCGGCACGCCCGCGCCGCGCGTGGTCTCGTCGGCCGCCTCGGCGCCGCCCGCGCCCGCGCGCGACCTGCGCATCCCTGCCGGTCGGCTGGGCTCGTACGACTCGCCCGACACGGCGGTGGCCGCGGCGCAGCGCGGCTTCGAGGCCAACGAGCGTATCGACCTGGCCACGCGCGCCAAGATGATCGCGGCCATGCGCGAGACCACGCGCAAGCACGTGCGCGAGCTGTCCGAGTTCGCCGTGGCCGAGTCCACGTTCGGACGCGCCTCCGACAAGGTGAACAAGAACCTGCTCGTGGTCGAGAAGACGCCCGGGCTGGAGATCCTGCAGCCCAAGGCATTCACCGGCGACGACGGGCTGACCATCACCGAGCGCGCGCCCTACGGCGTGCTGCTGGCGGTCACGCCCACGACCAATCCGACCGAGACCATCCTGTGCAACGCCATCGGCATGGTCGCGGGCGGCAATGCGGTGGTGTTCAACGTGCATCCGGCCGCCGCGCGCACCAGCCAGTACCACGTGCACCTCCTGAACGAGGCCATCCAGGCCGCGGGCGGACCGGCCGACGTGATCACCATGGTGGCCAAGCCGACCATCGAGAGCGCGCAGGCGCTCATGAAGCATCGCGGCGTGCGCCTCGTGGTCGTGACCGGCGGCCCGGCCGTGGTCGCGCAGGCCATGGCCTCGGGCAAGAAGGTCATCGCCGCCGGGCCCGGCAATCCGCCCGCGTTCGTCGACGAGACGGCGAACCTCGAGATCGCCGCGCGCGGCATCGTGGCGGGCGCGTCGATCGACAACAACATCATCTGCACCGCCGAGAAGGAGATCATCGCGGTCGCGTCGATCGCCGACCGGCTGCGTGAACTGCTCTGCAAGAATGGCTGCCTGCTGCTCAACGACCGGCAGGTGCGCGAGCTGGAGAAGGTCATCCTCGAGGGCGAGGGCACCAACAAGAAGTGGGTGGGCAAGAACGCGTCGCTCATCGCCGAGCAGATCGGCATTCGCGGCCACGGCGACGACCTGCGTCTCCTGCTCTGCGAGGTCGACGAGCAGCATCCCTTCGTGCAGCACGAGCTGCTCATGCCGGTCATCGGCCTGGTGCGGGTCAAGGACGCGGCCGAGGGCATCGCGGCGTCGCGACGCGTCGAGCACAACTTCTTTCACACCTCGGTCATGTACTCGACCAACATCGACCATATGTCGGCGATGGCGCGCGTGGTCAACACGTCGATCTTCGTCAAGAATGCGCCCAACCTGGCCGGCCTGGGCCTGGGCGGCGAGGGCTACACGTCGTTCACCATCGCCTCGCCCACGGGCGAGGGTCTGACCACGGCGGTGCACTTCACGCGCGAGCGGCGCTGCACGCTCAAGGACGCATTCCGCTTCGTCTGAGGGGGGAATCGATGACGCGCGACATGTTCCTGCAGGAGACCGACGCGACGGTGCTCAACTTCGACCTGCGCGCGTTCACCATGATCGCGGCGCACCTCGGTCCGGTCGAGCTGGGCGCGCTCCTGAGCCGCTTCTACGAGCACGCCGAGCAGGCCATCGACGCAGGCGGCGGACGCCTGATCAAGTTCATGAGCGACATCGTGATGTCGGTGTTCATCGCCGGGCAGCACGGCGAGGCCCACGGCGGGCACCGGCGCGGCGCGCTCGCCGCCATCCGCCACGCGCAGAAGACGCGCGCGGCCTGGCTGGCCGAGAACCAGCAGCTCAAGCTGCCCCTGCTCTCCTACTCGATGGCGGCGGCGTCGGGCAAGGTGCTGGTGGGCCAGATCGGCACGGTCAAGCAGCACGCCTTCGACGTCCTGGGCGGGCCGGCCAACGTGGCCTACAAGCTGACCGCGCTGGCGACCATGCGCGACGTCGACAACCTGGTCACCGCCGACGTGCTGGCGGGCGACTCCAAGGGCGCCATCGAGTCGGAGGCCGCCTCGCTGGGCGGCCAGCGCCATCGCCTGTACCAGGTCGAATAGCGAATGATCTGATGGATCTCCCCGCGCTCGCCCTCATCGAAGTGAACAGCATCGCGCGCGGCGTGGTCGTCGCCGACGCGATGGTGAAGAAGGCACCCGTGCGCCTCCTGCAGTCGCACCCGGTGTCGCCGGGCAAGCACGTGGTCGTCTTCGCCGGCGGCGTGGCCGAGGTCGACGAGGCGCTCGCCGCGGGTGTGACGGCAGCTGCGGCGACTCTCGTCGATCGGCTCTTCCTGCCCCACGCGCACGGCTCGCTCGCGCCGCTCGTGGCCGGCCGGCCCGCGCACCCTCCCGGCGGGCGCTACGAGGCCGTCGGCATCTTCGAGACCTTCACGCTCGCGGCGACCATCGCCGCGGCCGACGCCGCCGCGAAAGCCGCGGAGGTCACGCTCTGCGAGATGCGCCTCGGCCAGGGCATCGGCGGCAAGGCGTACTTCACCATGACCGGCGAGCTGGACGCCGTGGAAGCCGCGGCGGGCGCCGCGCGCGCCGCCATCGAACCGGGCCTCGTCGCGGCGGTAGAAATCATCGCCTCGCCGCACGAGGATCTGCGGACGAAGCTGTTCTTCTAGGGGCCTCTTAGCGGCAGGTGGTCGAATCGGGTGGCGGAGGGGAGTGCAGGACGCCCCCCTCCGCGAATATCGTGCGCAGCCACTGGGTTCCCTCATCGCTCAAGGAACACCTGACGAACACGTCAGTGAGGCAGGCCTCGATATTGTGGCGACGGAACCGGTACTCGCCTGCCCACGCGATGCGCGCGCACGTCGCGAACGCCTCGTCGATGCTCACGCCGCCCCGGCCGTACGCGGCGTGCTCGGCCGCGCATTCACCTGCGCACGAGGGCAGCTTCGCGCAGGCGGCCGAGAGGGTGGCCAGCGCGGCGGCCCGCGATTGCGTCAGGGCGAGCGCGAACGCCCGGCTCATGACCTGCCGATCCGATTCACTCGCGTCGGGCCGCGTGTCCAGCTGCACATGCAGCGGCACGCCACCGTCGAGCACGTGCGCGCGCACATGGTCGTATTCGTAGCCGCGGTAAAGGAACGTGGACTGCGGCAGCTGCGGGTAGAACGAGCCCATCCGGGTCAGCTCGGCCGCGTCGACGAGCGTGCCGTCCCAGCCGACCGCGGCGGCGAGATCCAGGCGCGAGCGCGCCGGCCAGAAGACGCACTCGTGCGAGCCCGGGCTCTCCTTGGCATCGCCTCCGTCGTGGCAGCGCTCCACCTTGAGCAGGTCGTAGCGCTCGATCTCCGCCCGGTAGACGCGGTAGATGCTCTTGCCCTCGCGAAAGTACGCCGGCCCCACATCTGGCATGAGCGTGAGCAGCGCGGCCGGCAGCGGCTGCGTTCGTGGCCGGTGCCTGGGATCTGCCCGCTCACGGTCCAGGGTGGCGAGCGAGATCGGCGCCGGCCAGGCCAGCAAGCGGACCGGGCCCCGGCGGCGCGCGACCACGCGCGTGACCGTCTGCTGCTCGGCACGGCGCACCAGCGCCTCGAGTACGTCGACGAGCGGCCGCAGCTCGGGGCGCGGCAGGGCGACCTCCTGAAGCCGGGCGCACGTGAGCGTGATGCCGGTCCCGTTCCAGCCCTGCAGATCGGGCGCGTCGGGCAAGCCATCGAAGCGCACCGTGGCGAAGAGTCGCAGTAGCTGCTCGAGCTCGGCCTCGTCGAGGCGCAGGGAGCGCACCACACCGTAGCTCACGGTGCGGTCGTTGTAGACGTAGAGGGGCAGGCGAGGGTCGCGCGCGTACTTGATGAGCACACCGTCACCGGGCACGGGCGCGTCCGGCACGGGCGCGACGATCTCGGGCCCGCCG
>Ga0209515_10003764_pt1 | contig 21158 bp, 21 predicted proteins | sample Subgroupgradi54m_FD_187454 | JGI IMG/M metagenome (GOLD analysis project Ga0209515, IMG submission 187454) | Subsurface groundwater microbial communities from S. Glens Falls, New York, USA - GMW60B uncontaminated upgradient, 5.4 m (SPAdes)... ...
AAAAGCTCAAAATCAACAGAATACAGCTCCTCCGCCGGTAGGTGTTTCTGTTGTCAAAGAACATGAGCCAGAAAAAATTAGCGTAGAGCCCATACAGCCGTCAGAGACAGAACCATCTTTAGATAAAGAGGTCGCCGAGACCGGAGTTGAGACTGTTTCTGAATCTCCTCAATTATCTCCTGATCAGAAGAAGGCAGGCGTTGAATACGCAAAAGAAAACATGCCTGTTTCAACCACTCCTTCCGGAAATATAGTTCTTCCCATGACAGAGGAGGAGGCTATAAAAATCATTAAGACAACAAATGCTTCTTCCTCCAAACATTGGCTGGCAGTTTTAATAGAAAGAATCTTTCAACAGATCAGAGTTTTGCACAAGAGCATGATTGGACTTAAGACAAAATCTATATGACACTACAAACTTTTTCTATTGAAGGGCTTGTCTCAATTCTCTTTTCGTTTTTGCTTTCGCTTTTGGCGGTTGGAGTTGTTATCGCAATTTTCTACGGGTTGGGGTATTTGCTTTTTATACTTTACAAACACCGAAATCGGGAGTTTGTGTCACTGGAATCTGTGCTTTTGCAAGTTGGAGTGCCTAGAGACAACGAAATCAAAATTGACGCTGCAGAACAACTCTTTTCCAGCCTTGCATCAATTGCCAAAGGCGGAAGATTTTCTTTTTTAAACCCCCAACCCCATATTTCTTTTGAAATAGTCGGAATACCCGGAGATATAAGGTTTTATGTTCATCTGTCAAAGAGCCTGCGCGACCTGGTAGAAAAGCAAATACACGGCGCTTATCCGGATGCTGAAATAACAGAAGTTTTGGAAAATCAAGCACAGCAACAGCAAAAAGCCTATATTATCGGGAATGAATACAATATCTTTTCCGAAAGTGGCAAGGTGGCTTTTGCTTCGTTAAAGCTAAAATCAAAAGATTATCTCCCCTTAAAAGTCTTTAAAGACCTGCCGGTTGATCCCTTGTCCTCAATTACCTCGGTCTTAGCCAAGATGACAGAGGGAGAGGGCGCGGCAATCCAGATACTGGCAAGCCCTGCGGATTCTTCCTGGAAGAAAAAGGGACGCAGTTATCTTTCATCGGTAAAAAAAGCAGAGGCAAATCCCGAGACAGCAAAATATTCGGCTGATGCAAAAGAACTGGAAGCAATTGAAAATAAGATAGGAAAACCCGGATTTAACGTGATGGTTAGAATGGTGGTTTCTTCAAGCACCATGGAGTCAGCAAAGGCGCATCTGGGAAATATTCAAAGCGCATTTAGCCAGTTTGACGGAGCAAACTCGTTTACTAAAAACAAACACGTATTCAAAAACGCGTTTATCGCGGATTTTGTCTACCGCTACATGCCTGTTCGAGGACAAACTTCAGTTCTAACAAGCGAAGAGCTGGCAACTATATTTCATTTCCCGAATAAAAGTATTACCACGCCTCACATTTATTGGATAACGGCAAAACGCGCTCCCGCCCCGGCGCAAATTCCGCAAAGCGGTCTTTATTTGGGTAAAAGCACTTATAGGGGGCTTTCAAAGCCGGTTTACATGGGAAGGGATGACAGAAGGCGGCACATGTATATTATCGGAAAAACCGGCACGGGCAAGACGGAGTTCTTAAAAAACATGGTCATGCAAGATATAAAAGCAGGGGAGGGCGTTGCTGTTGTTGACCCTCATGGAGACTTAATCGATGACATCTTACTTCTTATTCCGCCTAATAGAGCAGAAGATGTTATTTTATTTGATCCTTCAGACACTCAAAGACCAATGGGTTTAAATATGCTGGAGGCAGAAACCGAAGAACAAAAACACTACGTTGTCTCCTCAATCATCGGTCTTATGTACAAACTGTTTGATCCCCACCAGACAGGAATCATCGGACCCCGTTTTGAACACGCAATCAGAAACGCCATGTTAACGGTTATGTCAGAACCAGGGAGCACATTTGTTGAGGTAGTCAGGGTGTTAACCGACGCCACTTTTGTCCAGGAGCTCTTGCCAAAGGTTACCGACCCAATTGTCAGGCGCTACTGGACAGACCAGATCGCCCAAACCTCTGATTTTCATAAATCAGAAGTTTTGGATTATATTGTTTCCAAGTTCGGCCGGTTTGTTACCAATAAAACTATTAGGAATATCATTGGGCAGTCGCAAAGCGCTTTTAACTTTAGAAAAGTTATGGATGAGGGAAAAATTCTTCTGGTAAATCTTTCCAAAGGAAAAATCGGTGAGGAGAATTCAAGCTTCCTCGGACTGGTTCTGGTTCCAAAGATATTAGTTGCGGCAATGTCAAGGCAGGATATGGCAAAAGAAGAGCGCCGGGATTTTTTCCTCTACGTTGACGAATTCCAGAATTTCGCAACTCCTGACTTTGCCCAGATTTTATCCGAAGCAAGAAAATATCGTTTAAATTTAATTGTTGCCAATCAGTTTATAGGACAAATGGAAGAGGAGGTAAAAAATGCTATTTTTGGCAACGTTGGAACAATCGGCGCGTTTAGAATCGGAGTAACAGACGCAAACTATATCCAGCACGAATTCCAGCCCACGTTTACCGAAGCGGACTTAATCAATATAGAAAGATTCAATACTTACATGAAAACAATCGTCAACGGCGAGCCGGTCCCTCCTTTTTCCATGGATCTTACTAAAGATCTTTCTGCCGAGCAAAAACTCATGAATCCCCGGGTTTCTGAACTCATAAAAGAGCTTTCGCGCCTTAAGTACGGGAGAGACATAAACGTTGTTGAAGCAGAAATCGCCCAAAGGGCGAGATTGTAAAAGTATGTTATAATATTTTTATGGCAATAGATTGGACAAATATTTATAAAAAATACAAGGGGATGTGGGTGGCTCTAAAAGGTGACGAGAAGACTATTATATCAAGTGGTAAAACTGCAAAGGAGGCTTGGGATGTGGCACAGAAAAAGGGATTCTCAAAGCCAATTCTTACTAGGATGCCACCAAAGCTGATTCCTTATGTTGGCTACGGGAATCAATGAAATTTAAGTATAAAAAGTACGCCCCAAACATTTTGCGTCCAGTAATCCCTATCGAAATTGAATTAAAACAAAAATAGCCTCCTAGCCTGCCTCGCTCGCTTCGATCCTGCGGAGCGGGCCTTTGGCAGGCCTCAAAAATGTTGGAGCGAAGCGGAAATCCCGCCGAATCCGGCTTAGCCGGAGAAGGAGGAGTGAAATTCCGTATCCCACTCTGGAAATTACCCATAAAAAAGTGGTTCGACTTCGCTCATTGTTTATAACTTGCCAAAGGAGTAAAATGTGCCTACAGCTAGAAATACAAGGAGGTAGAATACTAATATGGGAAGAACACCCGAATACCAGATGCCTTATGAAGATAGATTGACAGAAGAAGCTTGGGCGATTGCTAGCAGCAAAAGAGCATATGAAATGAGTGGATCCAAATGGGAACCGTGGAAGTTGGATCTTGTTTCAGTTAACGTTGCAGATATTATATCTGGTGAAAAACGCGAGCTTGAAATAACTCTTCCTGATGAAAAAGATTACCATTGGGCAAAACAGAGAGTGGATTTAAGGATAGAGTATAGTAAGTATTGTCTGGCACGTTTGCAAAGAGCAAGAATAATTTACTGCGATCTCCCTTCTGACAACGAATATATACATCCTAGGATTATTCAACTTAATGCATCATGGAATGGAATGAGAGATCCATTGGGAGTAGATGAGTTTTTCTTTTTAGCCGGTATTCCGGATGAGGAGTTAAAATCGGTTTTTCATTACGATCCAGAGAATATGTCATCAGCAGCAACATATCTAGGAGATGGTTTCTCTGGTTTTACCCAAGGAGGTAGACAACGACTTACAGAACTTGTCGGGAAGCCGATCGCTTTTGTACATATGAGAGCAGAGGGAAGGCGCTCTGGGGCTTGGGATTTAAGCTCAAAAGAGGTGTTCTATCCCTGAATTGCAAGTGAACTTGAATAATAATTCCCAAAAGTCCTAAAATTTAGGGGTTGCAGAGGGTGCTTTTGGTGTCACCAGCATTCATACTTGACATATAAAATTTTATATACTATTATATATAACATGAATACATTAATGCCCAAAACTGTTTCTGTATCTGATATACAAAAAAACTACCGTAGGGTTTTTGACAGTGCAAAGAAAACTAAAGAACCTATTGTTGTTTTGTCTAATAATAAGCCAGACGTGGCAATTATAGACTATGGCGCTTTAGAGGAATTACGCAGAATAGCATATGAAGTGGAAGTAAAAGATGCACTTTCTGCAATTGAAGAGGGCGATAGAGAACTTCGGATAGGTAAGACAAAAAAAGCTTCCAGCCTTGCTCATTTTCTTAGATGACTATACATTATACTTCCCGATTTATTAAAGACTTTAAGAAACTAAGTAAAGAAAAACAAAAACTTGCTACCAAAAGAGAGCTATACTTCAGGAAAGACCCTTTTAACCCCAAACTTAAAACACATAAATTATCCGGCAGGCTTAAAGAGTATTGGGCTTTTTCTTTAACATATTCAGATCGCTTATTATTTCGTTTTATCAAAAAAGATGAGGTAATCTTCTACAAAATCGGTAGCCACGACATTTACAGAGGTTAAGGGTTGCAGAGGGTGCTTTTTGAGCCACGCTTTAATATTTGCCAAAAAGATAGAGTTTTGGTATCATTCTAGAGTAGTTTTGACGCGGGGCCTGTAGCTCATCGGTAGAGCGGTTGTCTTATAAACAACAGGCGTTTGGTTCGACTCCAAGCAGGCCCACCCTTCTCCGGCGAAGCCGGATCAGTGCAAGCTTTACAATTCCGTCAGGGTGGTGGTTTCTTTGCTTCTCTCGGTTACATATTGAAGATACCGTTCAGTGGTTGAAATCCTCTTGTGTCCTAAAATTCTTGAAAGAACAATTAAGGACAATCCGTGTTTTAAGTGATGCGCCACAAAGGTATGCCGAAGGTCATTTACTTTAGCGTTTTTTATCTCGCTTATTCTAAAATACCGCTCAATTGCTGTTCTTATGTTTCGAACCAAAAAAGGCTTGCCTGACTTTGTAATAAAAACTCGCTCTTCTTTGGTCTTGGGACGCGCTGTAACGTAGCGCTTGAGGGCTTCTTTTACTGATTTATTTAAAGGAACGAGCCGTTCTTCATGTTTTTCAATCGGCATTATTTTAAGATTGTCTCCCTGGATGTCATCTAGTTTTAACATTGACAGTTCGCCAATTCTTATTCCTGTTTGAAGCAGGAGTTCAATAATTGCAAACATGCGCGGATCATTTCTTGCGGCGTCCCGCAAGGCCCTGTATTCGGTGGGAGTGAGCATGCGGGGGGGAGTCAGCTCGTATTTGGGATGGGCAACCAGGAGAGAAGGGTCGTCTGTTACGTATTCGTTTGTTTTTAGAAACCTGTAAAACGTGCGGGTGGAATTGATTTTTCGCGATACTGATTTAGGAGTGTATCCCTCTTTGCTCAATTTATCAAGAAAAGCCTGGATGTCGTCTTTTTTTACATCGCTTAGGCTGTTTTTCGCGATGGTTTCTAAAAACGAGACAAGCTGCTGGATGTCTTTATCGTATGCTACAATAGTGCTGGCTGCGTGCTTATTGCTTTTGAGATAATTTTTAAATTGTTGGTGCGCTTGCTTGATATCTATTTGTTTCATAAAAATAGGACAGCCTATAATATCATTAATTTTTGATTTAGTCAACCCCCGCCAAAAATTGAATATTTAGGCGGGGTAAATTATGAAACGCATTATTTTTATCGCCAGTTTTTTAGTTGCGATTTTTATTATAAAAAGCCTTGTCTCTTCAATCTATACGTTGTGGCATAAAAAGGATTTAATAACCGAGGCAAAAAGAGAGTTAACTTTTGAAAAGAAGAAAAATCAGGAGTTAAAGGACAAACTTTCTGTTATTCAATCTCCGCAATTTATAGAAGAACAAGCCCGCAACAAACTCTTTTTGTCAAAACCCAACGAGCAGGAGATAATTATCCCAAAAGACCTTCTTAAAATTACAGATTCAAAAGAAGAAAAACCTTCCAAAGAAGAGCCGAATTGGAAGAAGTGGCTAAACTTATTCTTTTAGCCACTCTGAGTAACGTCGAAGAGTGGTGGAATTTGTTTTTTTAAAGGCATGAGATTTGATTATATTGAGGATAGTTATAAAGCAGAATGGGAAAAGCTTGTATCGCAAAATCCTGCAAGCGGATTTATGCAATCTTTCTTCTGGACAAGATTTACCAATTTGCTAGGTTGGCCTACTTTTAAAATCGGTGTTTTTGAAGATGAGAGGTTAATTGGTGGAGCGGTTGTAACTAAATTTGCAACAGATAATGGTCATAATTATTTATATATTCCAGAAGGACCGGTTCTTCCTTATAATGCGTTAGGATCAGATAAAATCTTTGATGGCTTGATTGCCGAGATAGATAAGATAGCTGATCTAAAGGGGGACAGTTTGACATCTCATTTAAGAATTGATCCTAAATTAATAGAATTACCCATTTTTTTAAAGCGTTTTCAGAAAGCGCCGACTGATCTTGAACCGCTTAGGACTTTGCTGATCAATTTATCTCTGTCAGAGGAGGAAATCTTGGCTCAAATGAAGCCAAAAGGTAGGTATAACATTAAAGTTGCCCAAAGACATGGACTAAAAGTAATCTCAACCGACCTGCAATCCGGCTTAAACGATTTCCTAAAGTTTTATCACCAGACTGTTGATCGAAGACAATTTGAAGGAAAAGAAGAAAGCTATTTTACTAATTTAGTAACCGCTATCAATAATCCAGCTGACGCTAAAATGTTTTTTGTTAAAGACCAAAATAGCATCTTGGCGGTGGCTTTAGTTATTTTTTATGGAGAATTGGTGACATTTTTGTTTGGCGCTTCTTCGGATTCGCATCGTGAGAAGATGGCCCCATATTTACTGCAATGGGAGATTATCTGTCGGGCAAAGGAAATGGGTTTTTCCTGGTATGACTTTTACGGGATTGTTCCCGATGAGAATAATTTAGAACATCCCTGGCAGGGCTTTACGGCTTTTAAAAAGAAGTTTGGCGGGGAAGATGTTAAGTATATTGGGGCTTATGATTTTGTGTATAATCACCAACTCTATCAAGAATATTTGAAGACAGCTGAAGAAATTACTTAAACCGGAAGCTAGTGGCTAATTGGTCAAAAATTGTTTGATAATAATCTTCCTGGGAATCCCCTTTGTTATAGCGTAGTGACAAAGTGTACTGAAGATGTTTGTCGCTGTTATATAAAACAATTTCTGTGTCAGTGGTCGGAGTATATCCTGGCCAAGAATTACTATTAGGCTCAATCTTTAATTTTTTACCTACCGCATTGCTGGTATTAAAATCGATAATTGAGATTAACCCACCTGGTCTATTTTGTTCAGTTTGAGTAACAAGTTGATCTAGGGTTAAGTTTGTAGATCCACCCCAAATCTGGATTAAAGCCCCTCCATTTGGTAGAAAGTTACGAGGATCACTGTATCTAAAAGGACCGGGGAAACTAGTCAAGCTAAAATCGCCGCCATTATTTGTTAATTCAGTATCAAGATACCAGTTACTTGGAAATTGAAGAGCATAGTTGTTTCTATCGAAAAGATAGACTGAAGGAGTTGGTTTAGGCGTAGGTTTGGGTGTAGGCTTTGGCGTTGGTTTTGGTGTAGGTTTGGGAGTAGGTTTAGGACTTGGCTTAGGCGTAGGTTTGGGTGTGGGTTTAGGAGTAGGCTTCGGAGTTGGTTTTGGTGTGGGTGTTGGTTGAGCAAAACTTATAATTTTATAATTTGAATCTTTATAATTTTGTCCACCATTGGAAGAATTACTGCCATATCCGCGAGAAGCAGCGATAGCAGAAGTGCCACTTAAAAAAATAGATAACGCGCCAACAGAAGCTACAATTACTTTATTAAGCTTTTTCACTATAAAATATTATAGGACATTGATTAGCTTTTGTCAAGTGCCCAATTTAGCCTCCTTTATCTCTTAAGATGTAGATTATGGGCGATTCAAAAACTTAAATTAAGGATTCTAATTTTCTTTTTCCTGCTCCAGTTTTTAATCTGTCTTTCTCGTTTTAATGCTTCTGATTGAGTAGCCATTTTTTCTGAATAAACTATTTTTACGGGCTTGTGAGATCGGGTATAATGCCCGCCCTTTCCATTTTTGTGATCTAAAAATCTTTTTTGAGGATTATTTGAGATTCCCGTATATAAACTTTCATCTTTGCAGAGAAGGATATAAACAAACCACATAAATGTGCTTGCACTGAACGGAACGAAGCGGAAAACCTAAGTTTTGGTCCTTCGACTCTCCCTCGTTGAACTCGGGATCGCTCAGGACATTTCTTCTCCGCTTCGCGTAGTCGAAATGTTGCGGGGCTGGGAGTCGCGCCCAGCCTGTGAGATTATGCGACCTGTTTCTCTGGTTACCCAGAGTGTCGGACTATATCATCACCCCGAGTCAGACTCGGGAGTTCAGCGTGTAGTCTCTACGGTGTCCCTCCGAAACTTTAGTGAAGGAGGGTTCCCTCGGTATTGTCCCTCGTTCTGCAATGCAGAATCGGGATTTTACCGATATAGCTGAATTCTCCCCGTCAATTACTTGACGGGGGGCCCATTTTGAGCCTCACGTGCACTGTACACTACCCCGCATCACTATGCTAACAAAAAGAAATTCCTATGTCAATAATTTTGCATGCAGTGATATAATAAATAAGTCTTATAGACATATAGCAGTAAATCCTGTAAAATAAATTTATGCGCTACGACTTGATGATTAAAGAAGAGGTTAGGCGACTTAGAAGGAATGGCTTGAGCCTAAGTCAAATTTATGAAAAAACAAAGGTTCCTATAACAACCATTCGTAGTTGGATTTCCTCTATTGTTCTCTCAAAAGATCAGAAAAATGCCTTAAGAGATCGAACACAAAGAGCATTACAAGGAGGAAGAATAAAAGCTCAAAGGCTTAAAAAAGAAAAAAGGGCAATATTGGAGAAAACATTACTTAATAAAGGTATTCGCGAGATTGGTAAATTAAGCTCTCGCGAGTTTTTCCTTATAGGAGTTGGGCTTTATTGGGCAGAAGGATTTAAAAACAAACATGAACGTCGTTTGGGTTTCTGTAACTCCGATCCTACTATGATAAAGTTTTATATAACTTGGCTGGAGAAAGCCTTGAATATTAAAAGAAAGGATTTGATAGCAAGACTGACCCTAAATATTTATCATAAGAATAAAACACTAGAACTGGAGAAATATTGGTCGAGGATAACCAGTATTCCCTTGAGCCAATTTACAAAACCATTTTATCAAAATTCCCTATGGAAAAAACAGTACAATGTTGATACTTATCGAGGTGTTTTAAGAATACACGTAAAAAATAGCTTAGATTATCTATTAAAAATGAGGGGCTGGATTAAAGGATTAACATTAAGCGAGTAATTGATTTACTTCTCGTCAATTGATATACTCAAGGCTAATGCCAGGGTAGCTCAACGGTGGAGCAGAGTCTTCATAAGGCTACGGTTGTGGGTCCGAATCCCACCCCTGGTACCAATTCCACACCCTCATTAAATGCAAAATTCTTTCAAATTCAAAATTCTATCAAAAGACTCGCCTCGCGGCGAAGCGGGCAAGAGAACAAATGCGCGGGCGGGGGAGTTGGCAACACCTCATGGAATTATTCAAACACCGCAGTTGGTTGTGGTTGGGACACAAGGAACAGTTAAGTCGCTAACCCCAAAAGATTTAGAAGAAATTGGAGTTGGGATTGTTATGGGCAATACCTATCATTTACACCTTAGGCCTGGAGAAGATATAGTTGAGAAGTTTGGGGGATTGGGGAAATTCATGGGTTGGGGTGGACCTACGATGACAGACAGCGGTGGGTTTCAGGTTTTTTCTTTGGGAGTTGCTTTAGAACACGGGGTTGGTAAATTCTTAAAAGAGAATGACGAGACATTGGCAAAGCCCAGACTTAATAAAATAACCGAAGAAGGCGTTACCTTCCAATCCCATCTTGATGGGTCAAAACACAAATTAACGCCCGAAAGCTCTATCAGTATTCAGGAAAAATTAGGCGCTGATTTGATTGTTGGGTTTGATGATCTTGAGTCGCCAAAGCATTCATACGAGGAAACAAAAAAATCATTGGCACTCACAAACCGCTGGCTACTTCGTTCTTTACAGGCTCATAAAAGAAAAGATCAATTGTTCTACGGAGTAACTCATGGAGGAAAGTTCAAAGATTTAAGAATTGAGTCGGCAAAGTTTGTCGATAAAAATTTCCCTGCCATTGCTTTGGGAGGAGCGCACCAAAGCAAGAAGAATATGTACGATGTTATTGACTGGACAGTACAAAATTCAGACCCCTTAAAGCCAAAACACATGCTGGGGGTTGGGGAAATAGATGATATTTTCAATATTATAGAAAGAGGCATTGATACTTTTGACTGCGTGATTCCAACCAGACTGGGAAGAACCGGTTTTGTCTTTGTGCAACCGCCCGAAGGAAATGTTCTCAATCGCTTTAGAATAGATATTCAGAAGAGTAAATGGGCAAATTCAAAACTACCTCTTGATAAAAACTGTTCATGTTCAGTCTGTCAAAACTTCACCCGGGGCTACCTCAATCATTTATTCAGAGCAAGAGAACTTCTTGCTTACCGCTTGGCCACCTATCACAATCTGTATTTTATGGTAAGCCTAATTAAAAAAATAAGAAGTTCAATTTTGGAGGGTAATTTTATGAAAATAAAGAAAAACTGGTTAATCCCATAAGATTTGTGGTATAATTTTTTTATGGATCAGAGAAACAAAGATAATATAGAATATTTAATAAGTCAAGGGCATGGAGAAGAAGATGCAGAGCGTATTGTCGTTTATAGAGAAAAAATAAAGAGACGTCATCGTGTATCTGACGAGATTATGAAGAGAGCGGATCAGAGATCAGATGAATTATTGCTTGAAATTAAAAAGACAAAGGGAGATCCAAGCGTTGACTATGCAGAGTTTTATGAGCACGATGATTATCATTTCACTCGCTTGGGCAAAAGCACTTCGGAAGGAACGGACTTGTTTGATGATAATCTTTATCCCGATCCAGAAAAATATGAACTTCCGGAGGTATTAGAAAGAAAGATTGTGAGGCTGCTCGTTTTACATAAACTTGGTGCTGCAATAAATGAGGATCCTCCTTATTCGGTTGAAAAAGACAATCTTCGTAGACCAAAATGGGAAGATGGCAATAAGAAAGTTTATTATGCAGAGTTAAAGTTGCCTCATCAGAATTATAGCAATATGTATCTGGTAAGAGCTGTTGAGGAGGGAGAAATGGGCTATGAAAACGGGGAAAATCTTGTTTATGCTAGAACAGAGAGATCCTTAAGAAAATCTCTTCCCCTTCTTTTTCAAGCCCCTGTCCCTGCCAGAGCCTAATTTTTCTGTCTAGCCCCCCCATACATGCAGAACGGTTGTTTCATTCTGAATAAGCTTAAATGTTTTGAAACATTTAATAAAGTTCAGTTTTAGTCCTTGACATAGTGTAATTCTCCTACTATAATCCCAAACACATGAGCGTGACAACTTCAACTGTCAAAAGAACAACCAGAGTAAAAAAAACAGCTTCGAGAGAAAGCGAGGAGTCTTCGGCAGCTGTTTCCCCGTCTCTAAAAACAAATAAGGCTCTGGAGGATGGATTCGTAAGTCTTGTTACCGCAATCTCAAGCGCCAAAGACGAATATATAATTCTTAAGAGACAAATAGAAGAAGTCAAAGAGGAATGGATTAAAGAACAAAGGCTTCACGAGTTACAGTTGCAAGAACGGGATCAACAGGAAGAAATCGCAAGACGCCGCTCTCAAGAATTATATGATTATGAGATAACGCTAAAAAGAAGGCAAGAGGAAGATCAGTTTAGCGATAAGAAACAAAAATGGGAAAAAGATCTACAAGTCAGGAAGGACGAAATTGAACAGGAAAAGAAAGAATTGGAAGAGTTAAGAAGACAAGTCGCGCAATTTGAAACAGAAAAACAGAAAGCGGCAAAAGAGGCGTGTTTGCAGCTTCAGAAAGAATTAACAGATGGCTTTTCGCATGAAAAGAATCTTGCGGAGCAAGACTTTAAAAGAGAAAAAGAGATATTAACCCTTCGGGTTGAAATGCTCACGAATGAAAACGCGCGTCAAATACAAGAAATAGAAGCGCTGAAGAAGGCACTTGATGAAGCAACAAAGCAACTCAAAGACGTAGCGGTAAAAATTATTGAATCTTCAAATCCTTCAAAGTCACCTTCTCCTCAAGAGTAGTAAAATGAGAGACAGTCCATTTTGCCAAAAAGCTTATAAATTTGACAAATGTGGTATAATATAAGGTATAGGTAAAGCTTTGATTCGGAAGTTTGGATCCGATGAGCTTTCGCAAAACCCTTCGACTTGCCTCAGGGCAAGTAAGGCATAATGCGAGGGAGGCGAAACCCTTTCAAGTCAGCACTCTTTGTTTTTGAGAGAAAAAGAAGAGCATGAAGGAGAACCCTCCTTCGCATAAAGCTACGGAGGGCAAAGCAAGGTGGCACCGTCCTGAAAAGGGCCCTTGTAAGTTTCTAAGAAACAAAATTTCTTGGAGATTTGCAAGGGTTTTTTAGTGGAGGAAATATATGATACAGAGAACAGAATTTACACAAAAACAAGGATTAGTTGAGATTACGACTATTAGACTACCTGAAAGAGCAAAAAGTCAAGAAGTTCGGGAGGCGCTAGCGCGAGAAAATTATCGGCCAGAAGCTGTAGTTGCAGAGAATAAGGCAATTCTGGATCAGTTAACAGAGACTCCGTTTCGTCATATTGGACAAAAGTTCGTAAAGGGAGAGCCGCTCACATTTTCTGAAGCATTCCTGGGAATGACATATGTGGTTGCGGCTACTAATCGTGGGATATTTCAAGAATTGCAGCAAAAACTGCAAAAAGCCCATGGCTTGGTCCATGTAGAACAAGCTAGGCTTATCGGACCTGCTCAAACATTTCTTACTTCGATGGCACAAAGAGAAGCACATGATGCGCTTACAGCAGCTGAAGTAGCTGGTATGACTGCAGCTGCAATGATGGATATTAATCTTAGAATAAGATTTAGCCCATATGTACTGGAGACAGGCGGAATGGGAGGAGACAAAGGATTTCTTATGAATGGAGAAAAAAAGAAAGTTATTAATGCGTCAACTTTATCTGCTATTGTACTGGCATCTTTAGGTATTCCAGTTGTAAAGCATGGGTCATATGCAAATACTTCTGCTGTTGGATCAACAGAAGCAACAGAAGCATTAGGAATTGATATTTATCAAGATTCTTTTTCTCAGATTCAAAGGCTTTTTGAAAAAACAAGTTTTTACTTTAGCGATGCTCATGTCGCAAAAACAATTCACGATCTTTCCCACAGTCCATTTATGAGACATGAAACTGTCAATCATATTATTGGGCCTATGACGCCTCCTGTTGATAGAAAAACAAGATTGAATAAAGTAATAGGAGTAAATGAAGGAGTTCATCCAGTGTTAATAGCGCAAGCGTATGAATTGCTTAACGCAAAAGGATATCAGACTGTTGGAAACGTTGTTGTTGTAAGCGGTTTAGACAAGGATTTTACCGAAGAAAAAGTCCCTGAGATTGAAGATATAAAAAAACTACGTTCCCATATGATGCTTGATGAGATTTCTCCATACAAGAGTTTGCTTGCCGTTGTGCAAAATGGTAGATACAGGGGATGTTTTACTATTTGTCCAGAAGATTTTGGGGTCAAGATAGATCAAAATCAGATACAAATCGTTAATACTCAAGAAGAACTACTGATCGCTAATGGGGAAGCATTAAAAGGCTTAAGCGGAGCAAATAGCGATTATCTTTCGTTAAATGCAGCAATTGGTTTGTTTGCTGCAGAATACTTAGACAGATATGATGCAATTATCAATAATAAACTGAATAGACACTATCTTCGGGAGTGTTTTTACAGATGTAAAAGGGCCATTATTTCGGGTCGAGCATCCAGACATCTTGAGACTATAATAAGAGTGAGTAAAGAATCAAATCATGAATAACTTAATAAAAGTATTTAAAACAGATAAGCCAGTAATTGGAATGGTTCATTTTATGCCTCTTTTAGGGTATGAGGGGTATTCTGGAATAGAAACTGTTCTTAATAAAGCATTGTATGATTTGCGCGCCTTAGAAAAGGGCGGAGTAGACGGAATATTAATTGAGAATAATTATGATGTCCCTCATAAAATATTTGTTGAACCAGAAACGATTGCTTGCATGACATATCTTGTAAAAGAAATAATTAACAAAACAGATCTTCCCGTTGGCGTTTCTGTATTATGGAATGACTATAAGACAGCGCTGTCAGTAGCAAAAGTGTGTGGAGGCAGGTTTGTCCGTATTCCAGTTTTCGTTGACAATGTGGAGACTAATTATGGAAAGATATTTGGAGTTGCGGAAGACGTCATTGCCTACAGAAAGAAAATAAAGGCTGAAAATGTGCTGCTTTTTACAGATATTCATGTTAAGCACGCGAAGTTGTTAAGTAAATACAGCATAACGGAGTCAGCGGAAAAGGCAATTCAGAAAGGATCAGACGCTCTAATCGTAACCGGTAAATGGACGGCAGACGCGCCTTTGATGGATGATTTAAGACGCGTTCGAGAGAAGGTTGGGAACTTCCCAATTCTTATTGGGAGCGGAGCGTCAAAAGAGAATGTAAAAAAATTACTTAGCTTTGCCGATGGGGTAATTGTTGGAACATCGTTAAAAACTGGAACAGATCAGAAAAAAAATGTTAATATAAGAACATATACAGAAAGAATAAACAAGAGAAAAGTCAAGGAATTTGTTAAAATAGTAAAAACGTAAATAAATTATGAATAAAAAAAGAGTTTATTCGGGAATTAGAGCAACGGGGAGGTTGCATCTCGGTAATTACCTCGGTGCGGTTAAGGGAATGTTGGCTTTGCAGGATTCCTATGACTGTGTTTTTTCTGTGGTTGATTTGCACACAATCACTGTTCCTTACGACCCTTCTGCATTGCAGAATTCGGTTCGGGAGATCATTTTGGATTATCTTGCAGTTGGTTTAGATCCTGGAAAATGCAAGCTTGAGATTCAATCCCAAGTGCCTCAACATGCAGAACTTGCCTATCTTTTATCAACCATTTATCCGGTTTCCAGGCTTGAAGATTTGCCAACTTATAAGGAGAAAAAAGCCCAGTATCCCAAATATATCAACATGGGGCTTTTGTATTATCCTGTTTTAATGGCAGCCGATGTGCTTTTGTACAAAGGAGAGCTTGTTCCGGTTGGGATTGACCAGGAACCGCATTTGGAAGTGATGCGGGAGATTGCCCGAAAGTTCAACAGCATGTTTGGTCAAACATTTCCAGAACCTGTGCGCTTTAAAACTGACGGAGAATATGTTCCTTCACTTTCCGGAGGAGGGAAGATGAGCAAGTCGGTTGAGGGAAGTTTTATTACTTTAACCGATGATTTAGAGACAATAAAAAAACGTTTGGCAGCTGCTCCCACAGACAGCGGAATTGTTGGAGGAAATGTGCCAAAAACAGGCGGGGTTGCAAATTTGTTTGGGCTCCTAAAGCTGTTTGTTCTTCCTCAAGTGTACATAAAATTTGAACAGGAGTATAAGGAGAAGAAAATCCGCTACGTTGAGCTAAAAGAGGTTCTTTCCCAGGCAATTTATAAAGAATTAAAACCTTTTCAGGAAAGACGAAAAGAATTTGAAAAAAATCCATCTTTGGTTGACTCAATCATCAAAGAAAGCAACAAAGAGTGTCTCAAAATGGCAGAAGAGACGATGAGGGAAGTTAGGGAAAAGATGGGGTTGGATTAGCCTCGAAAGGTCCGTTAGGTTGACAAAATGCAGTATGAATTCTAAAATACGATAAGGTATGGGAGTAATTAATCTTACAAAAACACTAAAAGGAAAATATGGCTGGGTTTCTATTTCTAAAGACAATAGAAGGGTTATTGCCCACAGTAAAACCCTGAAGGATTTAATAGAAAAGCTCAAGAAAATGGGATACCCAAAAGGATCTATTTCGCCTATTCCCAAAGACTATGCGAGTTATATTGGATCATGAAGAAAACCCCTCTTCAAACCCCGATAAAGGTTTGGTATAAAACTCATGGTGATCCAAAGATTCTCTGGCCTATTCTTGATATTAAGTTAGAGCATAATGGAATTTCTTTTCCTCAACCACTTCGTTCTCTTGTCGATTCAGGTGCCAGTCACTCAATTCTCCATCCTGTAATTGCTGAGGCGTTAGGCTTTGATCTGAAAAAATTAGGTACTCCAAAGTCAGGTGGGGTTTCGGTGAGTGGTAATTATGCATCGTGGATATTGCCTAAATCTATAGATGTAGATATTTATGGACATACGTTTAGTTTTAAGTTTACAGTAATTGACAATCCTCAACTTATTTGGGGATGTATTTTAGGAGAAGATACTATTTTTCAAGTTGCAAGACTTGATTTCTCTAAATTCAAAGGGTATTTCGAGGTAAGATTCAGAGCAGATGTTAACTAAATCCTTATGAAAGTGATGAGAGAAGTTAGGGAGAAGATGGGATTGGATTAGGGTTAATTAAGGATTTCTCTTTCCACGTAATCTTTCCAACAAGCACTAGCTATGTCACTTTTACATTGCTGTATTAATGCCGTAGCGTATTTTGCAGTATCTACACTGACAGCACCGAGGTAACCCAGCCCGTAATGATAGATATAGGCTTTAGCTTGTAGCCCATAAGCGTTAACTTCTTCTTCAGTTAACAATTCTTGATTTGTATTTCTCTGCTTTTCCTTTTCAAGTCTTTCTTTAAGAGTAAGAGAGGAGGGGAGTGATTCTTGATGTTTTATTATACTTTTTATGTGTTCTGTTTCATGTACAAGCCAAACTGCCAGACTTACCGAGTTTGAATCATTGATAACTTTGTTAGAATAAATATTTAAGTTAATTTGGAATTTTCCCTTTTCGATTGTGTAGTTTACAGCCATAGGGATATCTGTGTGACTTTTTGGTGGTATATTAATAGCATTAATAGTAAGAATACCTTTTTCATAATAGAGGATTTTTAGATAATCTGCTGTCTCTCTAAAATATGGATTTTCTGATTGTTCCATAAGCTGAAGAGCTGTACCAAGACGTCTACCAGCCTCATTAATGGCGGTGTAATTAAGCGGGAATTCTACAGAAGAATAGTCATAACCTTTTTGCCACAGTAGTATTTCTTTTTGACTTGGCTTGATGCCGAGACGTTGTGCTTCTTTTCGGATTACTTCCTCATTGGGTAGATTTTCTAAAGGCGGGAGGGTAGCTGGTGGTTCTGGGCTTTTTGGAGGTTGAGTTTCCGTAAGTCTTCTCGCTTCTTTGCCAACAAGAGAGGAAGTTCCAAGCAGAAGTGCCGCCCCAATTGCGTTTATTGCCCCAATTCTTAAAAGTTCGCGTCTATTCATAGACCTATAATTATACCATATTTCATCTCTTCTGGATAGCTTTGGAGTTTTGTGCTATACTAATTGACTATGGCTGCAAATTCCAATTCAAAAAATAATCACAAGCACAAAATTGTCAAGTTAAAGATGGATTTGTCCTGGAAAAACATGTTCCTCTACGGGTTTTTGGCACTTTTTGGCCTTTTTATGGTTTTGGGTTTAAGTTCGCCTCTTGAGGATAAAAAAACTGTTCCGCTCTCCGAAATAATTACCGATGTCGCAAAAGGAAATGTTAAAGAAATTACAATCATGGAAAACAAGCTAACCGCTCGCAAAGACAACGAAACAGTACAGGCTTTCAAAGAGCCAGGGTCAAACGTATATCAAATTTTCAAAGACGCAGGCGTGCCTCTTGATAAAACAAAAGTTGTGATAAAAGACCAGAGCGGGATGAACAATATCCTGGGTGTCCTTTCCGCATTTCTGCCGGTTGTTCTGATGATCGCGTTTTTCTACTTTTTGTTCCGTCAGGCAAGGGGGGCGCAGGAAAGTATTTTTTCTTTTGGGAAGTCAAAAGCAAAACTTTTCAATAAAGACCTTCCCAAGACTACCTTCAAAGACGTTGCGGGCGTGGATGAGGCAAAACAGGAATTAACAGAAATTGTTGACTTTTTAAAACACCCCCAAAAATACAGAGCCATGGGAGCCAGGACGCCAAAAGGGGTTTTGATGGTTGGCCCTTCTGGAACAGGAAAAACTCTTTTGGCAAGAGCAACAGCCGGAGAGGCCAATGTTCCGTTTTTCTCAATGGCAGGGTCTGAATTTATGGAAATGCTCGTGGGAGTTGGCGCCTCAAGAGTGCGTGATCTCTTTGATACCGCTAAAAGATCCCAGCCGGCAATCATTTTTATTGATGAGGTTGATGCGATAGGAAGGCAGCGCGGAATAGGGCTTATGGGCGGGCACGACGAGAGAGAGCAAACACTCAATCAGATCTTGGTTGAAATGGACGGTTTTACCCCAAACGAACAACTTATAGTAATGGCTGCAACGAACAGGCCTGACGTCCTTGACCCCGCGCTTATTCGGCCGGGACGGTTTGACAGGCGAGTTATGCTTGATTTGCCAGACGTTGAGGGACGAAAGGCGATTCTGCAAATTCACGCCAATGGCAAGCCCTTCGTCACAAGTTCCTCCCTTCAAAATTCAGGGCAGGCAGGGCTTCAGCCTGAGGCTTCAGCCGAACGGCAAGCCGGTGTTGACTGGGAGAAAGTGGCAAAACGAACAGTTGGGTTCTCCGGAGCAGATTTGGAGAACATGTTAAACGAAGCGGCGATTCTGGCAGCCAGACTTGCCAAAAAAGCAATCGACATGAGCGATTTGGAAGAAGCGGCAACCAAGGTAAAACTGGGACCCGAAAAGAAGCGCCTGCAGTCAGATGAGGATAAAAAGATGACTGCTTATCATGAAGCAGGACACGCCCTGGTTTCCTGGCACATGCCCCACATGGATCCGATTCACAGAATTTCGATCGTCAGCCGGGGTTTCTCGCTTGGACATACCATGATGGAGCCAACAGAGCGGATTCACGAAACAAAAACTCATCTTATAGAGCAGATTACCGTGATGCTTGGAGGAAGGGCTGCGGAACAATTGGTTTTTAAGGAAATGACATCAGGGGCCTCTGATGACATCTCTCAAGCCACAAAAGTTGCCCGAGCCATGGTGACCGAGCTTGGCATGAGCGACCTTGGACCTATCAATTTAGACGGTGAGCGTCACCCTTTCTACGAGCAAACAAGCGTATCTCCTAACATGGCATCAAAGATTGATGAAGAAGTAAAAAAGATCACAGACGAGTGCTATAAAGATGCTAGTAAAATCTTGCTAAAATTGCGCGCAAAGCTCGACGTTTTGGCCAAAGAGCTTTTGAAAAAAGAAACAATTGAGGGAGAGCAATTTACAAGGCTCATCGGCCCCAAACCAGCCCTTGCCACAGTTAAAGCATAAATCTCTCTTGACATGCTAATCTACATATGCAAAGATAAATTATATAATGGAAACGAATACGTCTGAACAGCCGGTGAGCACCTCGCCTCCTTTACCTACTAACTCTTCAGGGCATGATCTTCCTTCAATCAAACAATTACTTAATGAATCCTGGGATGGATTCACAAAAAGCATGCTCAATCTTTTTATAGTCAATGTTATTGGACTGGTAGCATACTTGCTGCTTTTTATTCTTATAATAATCGTTTTTGCCACCGTTGGAGTAGGTGTTCTAAGCGTTGTTAATATGAAGTCTGTAGAATCTGTGGCAAGTACCTTGCTTGCGCCTTCGGTAATTACCGCAGCGATAATTGGGGGGCTAGTATTTCTTGTTGCAAGCATTATTATTAGTTTCGTTATGCAAATAGGTTCAGTAATAGCTGTAAGCGATTATAAACAGAGGCCTTCTGTGGGAAGTATTATTAGAAGAAGTTTTAGTTTTATTATCCCGCTTCTTGTAGTAAGTATTTTAATAGGCATCATAAATCTTGGCGCATTTTTTGTATTTATCCTTCCGGCAATCCTTTTCTATTTCTTTTTTATGTTCAGCCCATTCGAAGTTATATTAGGCAATCAGAAAGGCATATCTGCTTTAAAAAGAAGTATGGCAATGGTAGTTCATAATTTTGGAGGGGTGCTCATAAGAGTACTAGTCCTTATAGGTGTATATATTGCGGTAGTTGTCTTTATTCCCAACATACTTCTTAAAATTGAACCCGCAACAGGAACTATTGTAAATATCTTCACATTTTTTTTAAGCTTTCTTATTTCATGGTTTATGCTTTCGTATATGATTACGCTTTACAAGCACGCAAAAGCAACTGTTGGAGAGGAAGAAAAATCAAGCATAAAATGGGTATGGGTAGTGTCTATAATAGGATGGATAATTGCTCTTATGGTGTTTTTTTCAACCTACAAAATGATTTCTTCCGGAGTTTTCAACAGTCTTTTTGAATCTGCTCTAAAAAACAAAATGAGCACAGAAGGCAGTAAGCCGGATATTTATAATTTTAATACAGGACAAGGAATAACCACATCTCCATCTCCTTCCCCTTTTCCCGTAATACAGCAAAAGAGTGTTTCTTCATGTATCCAATACAATATTCGAGAAGGCGAGTTTGCAAGTAACAAGTGTTATTTGCAAAAAGATTATGATGATTTAATCTACTATCTTAATAGGTTTAGCTCCGCGGTATTTAGCTATAATGGAGCGGTTTCTTCAATGGAGATAACGTGTAGCGGGAGTGATTTCTTTAAAAATAGCTGTGAGAAGGATAAAGCAACGAAAGAAAAAGCAGGGCAAGATATGAATGCTTATAGAGCTACAATTAATAGGATAATAGCAACGGGAAAATAGCTTCATAGACTTCTTATTATTTCTTCAGAACTGGTGTGTTAGAATAGTTGGTATGAACAGATTTGTTGTGATTGACGGGAACGCGATAATCCATCGGGCTTTTCATGCGCTGCCGCCTTTAACCAGTAAAAAGGGAGAGATAGTAAACGCGGTTTACGGATTTTTCTCCATGTTTTTAAAAATCCTTCAGGACTTAAAACCCTCTTATATTGCGGTTTGTTTTGACCGTCCAAAACCTACATTTCGCCA